>Ga0316608_1000135_pt1 | contig 38997 bp, 23 predicted proteins | sample MIS2016152B_MG_FD_207673 | JGI IMG/M metagenome (GOLD analysis project Ga0316608, IMG submission 207673) | Microbial mat bacterial communities from Middle Island sinkhole, Lake Huron, Michigan, United States - MIS.2016.152B | ecosystem: Environmental > Aquatic > Freshwater > Lake > Sediment... | reverse complement strand
ATCATTTTAATATATGCATACGATATTGGTAAAACACTGGCACTTCCGTAAGGAGCAGCAGAAACTGCGGAAATTCCTCTGCGGTTATTATCAACAACCGAATGTGATGGTAAAAATTCGACAAGATGTTTCGCCACAGCAATTGGTCCAACACCTGGTCCACCGCCTCCGTGAGGAATTGCAAAAGTTTTGTGTAAATTCAAATGGCAAACATCAGCTCCAATTGTAGCAGGACTTGTAAAACCAATCTGTGCATTCATATTAGCACCGTCCATATAAACTTGTCCACCATTGTCATGGATAGTTTTGCACATGTCAATTATTGCAGATTCAAAAACTCCGTGAGTTGATGGATAAGTTACCATAAAGCAAGATAGATTTGCCTTATTAGCTTCTGCTTTTTCTTTTAAATCAGCAACATCTATATTTCCTCGTTCATCGCATTTTACAACAATAATATCTAAACCAGCCATTGCAGCACTTGCCGGATTTGTTCCATGTGCCGAAGCCGGAATCAGTACTACATTTCTGTAACCTTCACCACGGTTTTCGTGATATGCTTTAATAACCATTAAACCTGCATATTCACCTGCTGCACCTGAATTTGGTTGTAACGAAACATCATCAAAACCAGTTATTTTTGATAAATCTTTTCGCAATTTATCGAACATAAAATGATAACCCTGAGCCTGACGTTTTGGAATAAATGGGTGTAATGAGCCAAATTCGGGGAATGAAATCGGTAACATTTCAACTGCTGCATTAAGTTTCATTGTGCATGAACCTAGCGAAATCATTGAATGAGTAAGTGATATATCTTTTCTTTCGAGTTTTTTGATATATCTCATCATTTCGGTTTCCGACTGATATTTTTTAAAAACAGGTATTTGTAAGAAATCAGATTTACGAGCAAATTTATCTTCAAAATAAATTTTATCTTCAACTTCTTTTATTTTTGTCTTTTTAGCTTTTTTAGCTTTTATAAATACTTTCAGAATTTTATTTAAATCTTTTTCGGTTGTAGTTTCATCAATGCTAATTCCAATTTCACCATCATGGAAATATCTGAAATTGATTTCATTTTTCAATGCAATTGCTCTAAACCAGTCGGTTTTAATATCTTTAGAAACAGAAATTTTTAAAGTACCAAAATAATTTTCATTTTCCAGACTAAAACCTAGTTCTGTAAGTTTTTCAGCAAGTTTTCCTGTTTTAGCATGAATGTCTTTAGCAATTTGTCGTAAACCATCAGCACCATGATATACTGCAAACATACCAGCCATAGTTGCCAGTAATGCCTGTGAAGTACAAATATTTGAAGTTGCTTTTTCGCGTTTTATATGTTGTTCGCGGGTTTGAAGAGCCATTCTTAAAGCACGATTTCCGTTAACATCTTTAGAAACACCAATAATTCGTCCTGGAAGGTTACGTTTAAACTTATCTTTAGTTGCAAAAAAAGCAGCATGTGGACCACCATAACCCATTGGAATTCCAAAACGTTGAGTAGTTCCAACAACTATATCGGCGTCCCATTCACCTGGAGGTGTTAAAATAGCAAGACTTAATAAATCGGCAGCAACCGCAATAAGGCAATCGCAACTGTGAACTTTGGCAACCAAATCTTTATAGTCTTCAACCTTTCCATCTCCGGCAGGATACTGAACCAAAACGCCAAAGAATTTTCCGGCACAGTCAAAATTTCTGAAATCACCGGTTTCAATTTCAATACCAAGAGGTAAAGCTCTGGTTTTAATTACATCAAGAGTTTGAGGAAATATATTTGTATCAATAAAAAACTTATTAACACCATCTTTCTGCATTTGTCGTGTACGCGAATTGTACATCATTAACATTGCTTCGGCTGCCGAAGTAGCTTCGTCTAATAAAGAAGCATTTGCAATATCCATTTTTGTTAATTCCATTATAACAGTCTGAAAATTAAGCAAAGCTTCTAATCTTCCCTGCGATATTTCAGCCTGATAAGGAGTGTATGATGTGTACCACGATGGATTTTCGAGTATATTACGTTGAATAACAGCGGGAGTTGCTGTATTGTAATATCCCATTCCAATGTAAGTTTTAAATATTTCGTTTTTAGAAGCTACTTTTTTTATATGGTTAAAAAATTCATATTCAGACATAGGAGCGTCTAAAGTAAGTTCATTTTTTAAACGAATTGTTTGCGGAATAGTTTGGTCTATAAGTTCTTTAACAGAATTTACACCAATTTTTTCCAACATTGCAGGCATATCAGATTTTCTTGGTCCGTTATGTCGTTCTACAAATTTTACTGTAGCCATTTTATATATTTTTTTAAAGATTTATATTTGCTGTAAAAATATAAAGAACAATTAAAGAAATCTATTAAAAAAATCATACTTTTGAAACAAAATAAAATTGAAAATAAAAATAATATTTAAGAGGTTTTATATCATAGGTTTTAGAATTTTTCTTTTTTAATTAAAATATATTTAAATGAAATATTAAATTTGGATTTAAAAATTATCAGAATATTAGTTTGTGGGATTGCATTGATTATAAAATTTATAAAATTATAAACGTATGAAAAGAATTATTGGAATAATACTATTTATTACTTTGTCGGTGTCAAATATTTTTTCGCAAAATGAAATTGTTTTTGTTGATGGTAAAAAATTAAATGCCACTGAAATTAAGATTGATACATTGGGTTCTGTTAATTTTACAGACAAAAACGGTAAAGCCAAATCGGTTTTTAAATATGATGTATTTTCAATTAATGAAAACGGAAAAGAAATTGTTTTGTATGAACCTGATACCACCGAAGGAAGTTTTACTGTTATGCAAATGAAAGATTTTATACAAGGTGAATTTGATGGTAAAAATTCCGAAGCACCGTTATGCTTTACAGGAGGTGTAGTAACAGGATTTGTTGCTCCAGTAATTTTTCCTGTGTTAGGAGTAAGTTCGGTTTATTCGGCTATAGTACCTGCTGTTTACGATTTTACAGTTGGAGTAAAAAAAATAAATGATAGTAAAATTGATATTGTAGAAAGTTACAGTACAAACCAATATTATATAGCAGGTTATAAAACATCAGTAAAAAAGAAAAGAATAAATAATGCAATTTTAGGTTCTGTAATTGGACTAGCTACCGGTTTGGTTTCGTCATATTTTATTTATGAATTTAAATTTGATTGAAAAAATATTACAAATGAAAATATCAATTATAGTTGCAATTGCTGATAAAAATGGGATAGGTAAAAATAATGATTTACTTTGTCATTTGCCTAACGATTTAAAATGGTTTAAAAAAATTACAACAGGTTTTAAAGTAGTTATGGGAAGAAATACATTTATTTCATTACCAAATGGTGCATTGCCAAATAGGGAAAATATTGTTATTACAGATAAAATTTCTGATTTTTTTGCAAATTGTATAGTTGTAAATTCAATTGATGAAGCTGTAAAACATTTTGATACCGACAAAGAAACATTCATAATTGGTGGAGCATCAATATACAAACAATTTTTACCAATGGCAACAAAATTATACATAACAAGAATTTACAATAATTTTGATGCCGATGTTTTTTTTCCTGAAATTGAATTTAGTAATTGGAATTTAATAGAAAAAAAAGATAATGAAGTTGATGCAAAGCACAAATTTTCATATTCGTTTTTGATTTACGAAAGAATAAATTAAATTGCTTAATATCTTAAAATAAAATTGTTTTGACAGCAAAATTATTTTACTGAAATTATATTAAATAATAAATTACTATTTTTGTATTATATTTTTTTATATTTGTGTGCATTTTAGACAAATTCAAAACTATTTTGGTATGGATTGTATAATTATTGATGATGATAAAGTTTCGCGTTTGCTTGTTGAAAAATATATTGGTAAAACAGATTTTTTAAATTTACTTGCATCATTTGATTCTGCGGTAGAGGCAATTAATAATTTAGATAGATATAAAGGTGTAGATTTAATCTTTTTAGATATCGAAATGCCTGACATGACCGGTATAGAATTTATAAAAATTAATGAGAATTTACCACAAGTTGTTATTATTTCGGCAAGAGAAAAATATGCCGTCGAAGCTATTGAATATGATGTAACCGACTATTTGTTAAAACCAATTTCGTATGCTCGTTTTTTTAAGGCTGCAACAAAAGCAAAACGGAAATATGAAGACGAACGAAATTTAAATAAATCGACAGGTGTTTTTGTAAAAGAAACAGCAGGTAATTTTGTTCGCATTAAGTATGACGAAATATTTTGGATTGAAGCATTAGAAAATTACATTGCAATAACAACATCAATCAACAAATATACAATTCATTGCACAATGAAATCAATAGAAAAACAACTACCTGAAAATAATTTTATAAGAATACACAGGTCGTTTATTGTAAATATTAATAAAATTGAAGCAATTGAAGATAATTCGTTGGTATTTACCGTTGAAAATGAAAAACATAAAATTCCTATTGCTAAAAACAATAAAGAAGAATTAATGCAGAAAATAAATATTATTTCAAAGTAAAGTTTAATAAATAATGAGACAATTTGAGAATTTGAAATTATTTAATTCATATTCAATAAATTACAAAATTATAATATACAAATAAATTTGTATGCTTACTTATAATTTGTTTATTTTGCTTTAATCATGTTCAACATCAACAAAACCCTTTATCAGTCCTCTTTTCGAGGATTTTATAAAGTTAATAATTTCTATTTTCTGTTCCGAATTATTAATTTTATCTTCAATTTCCTTTAATGCATTAGTTACACTCAGGTTGTTTTGAAATAGAAATCTGTAAATTTGCTTAATATCATTAACAACCACGCTATCAAACTTTCGTCTTTTAAGTCCTATTGAATTAATGCCAACGTAAGAAAGCGGTTCATGTGCTGCAGTTATATAAGGTGGAACATCTTTTCTAACAAGCGAACCACCAGAAATCATTGAATGACAACCTATTCTCACAAATTGATGTACGGCAACAATTCCACTTAATATTGCAAAATCATCAATAATCACTTCTCCAGCTATTTGACTTGCATTTCCAATAATAACATTATTTCCGATAATGCAATCGTGAGCTATGTGAGAATAAGCCATTAATAAACAATTGTTTCCTATAACAGTTTTACCTTTGGCTGCAGTTCCTCTATTTAAAGTACAACATTCTCTGATAGTTGTGTTGTTTCCAATTTCTAGAGTAGTATATTCACCAACAAATTTTAAATCCTGAGGAATTGCTCCAACAACAGCACCAGGAAAAACCTTACAATCAGTTCCAATTCTGGTACCTTCGTAAATTGTAACGTTTGAACCTATCCAAGTGTTATCGCCAATAATAACATCTTTAGCAATTGTAGTAAAAGGTTCTATAATAACATTTTTGCCAATTTTCGCATCTTTATTTATTACTACAAATTCGCTCATATATTATTTGTTTTTTACAATTTGAGCAGTTAAATCACCTTCGCAAACAATATTTTCGCCAACATAAGCTTCGGCTCTCATATTTACTATACCTCGTCTAATAGGTTCAACTAATTCTAATTTAAAAACCAAAGTATCACCCGGAACAACTTTACGTTTGAATTTAACTTTATCAATTTTCATAAAATATGTTGAATACGATTTTGGGTCGTCAACGTTACCAAGTACTAGAATTCCACCGGTTTGAGCCATTGCTTCAACAATTAAAACGCCGGGCATAACTGGTTCATCAGGAAAATGTCCTACAAAGAATGGTTCGTTCATAGTAACATTTTTTATTCCAATAACTTCCAGAGAAGACATTTTCACAATTTTGTCAATTAGAAGGAACGGTGGTCTGTGCGGCAAAAGTTCCATTATTCTGTTAATATTTGCAACAGGCTCTTTTGTAAGGTCGTATTGAGGAATATTTTTTTTGTGTCTTCGATTTTTTATTTCTTGTCTGATTTTTTTTGCAAATTCTACATTTGAAGAATGCCCAGGTCTGGTAGCAAGAATTTTGCCTTTCAGCGGCATTCCGATAAGAGCTAAATCACCAAGTAAATCAAGGAGTTTGTGTCTAGCAGGTTCGTTTGCAAAAATTAAGTCTTTTTCGTTTAATATACCTTGTTCTATTGCTTTAACTCTAGGTTTATTAAACATATCAGCAAGTCTGTCAAGTTCTTCCTGATTAATACCTTTTTCAATAATGACAATTGCATTCTCAAGACTTCCTCCTTTGATAAGGTTATTTTTTAACAAAAATTCAAGTTCTCTTAAAAATACAAAGGTTTTGCAAGGTGCAATTTGCTCTTTATATTCGGATAATGAGTTTAAAGTTGCATATTGATTTCCTAAAACTGCTGATTTATAGTCAATCATTACATTCAAACTGAGTGTGTCGTCAGGAAAAGTCATTAATTCAATTCCATGTTCTTCGTCTGAATGAGTAATACTGCTTTTAATTTCAAAAAACTCTTTATTTGCTTCTTGTTCAACAATTCCTACTTTTAAAATTTCCTCAACATATTGTCTGGCACTTCCATCTAAAATTGGCATTTCTGGTGCATTTGTCTCAATTAAGGCATTGTCTATTTCCATGCCATACAATGCTGATAATACATGTTCTACAGTAGTTATCCTAGCACCGTTTTCTTCAATTGTTGTACTTCTTGATGTATCAACAACATTTTCAACTATCGCATTTACAATTGGTTTATTTTCTAAATCAATTCTTTGAAACTTATATCCATGATTAACAGGAGCAGGTTTAATTGTAATTTCAACCGGAAGACCTGTATGCAGTCCTTCACCATTTAAAGTTATTGAATCTTTTATTGTTTTCTGTTTTACTGCCATTTATATATAATATTTTAAGTTGGATTTTTTACTTTTGTAATAATTTTTTTAGTTCATTAATCTCTTTTTCCATTTCCATTATTTTTATTCTCATTTCAGGAAGATTTTTAAAAACAACAGACGATTTCTGGTATTTTTTTAGTTCAAATGCCGGTGAGCCGAATAATATTTCGCCCTTTTTATTAACATTACTATTTATACCCGATTGAGCACCAATTTTTACATTATCAGCAATTTTTATATGTCCTGCAAAACCAACCTGACCACCAACCATTAAATCTTTGCCTAAAATAGTAGACCCCGAAATTCCTGATTGTGCTGCAATTACAGTATTTTCGCCAATTTCTACGTTATGTGCTACCTGAATGAGATTATCTAATTTTACACCTTTTCTGATAATAGTTGAACCCATTGTTGCTCTGTCTATTGTTGTGTTTGCACCAATTTCAACATTATCTTCAATAACTACATTTCCTACTTGTGGTATTTTTTTATAGATGTTATTTTCTTGTGGTGCAAATCCAAAACCGTCGCTGCCAATTACAGCACCTGAGTGGATAATACAGTTTTCGCCAATTACACAATCAGAATATATTTTTACTCCGGCATATAATACGCTGTTATTACCTATTTTAACGTTATCACCAATATAAACCTGAGGAAATATTTTAACGTTATCACCAATTTTGCACATATTACTGATAACTGAAAATGCACCAACATAAACATCTATACCAATTTCTGAATCTTTTTCGATTGAGGATAAACTGTCGATTCCTGTTTTTTGGCTTTTACTATTTTTGTATAATTCTAACAAAGATGCAAATGAATTGTACGGATTACTCACACGTATTAAAGTTGCTGAAATTTTCATTTCAGGAACAAAATTATCATATACAATTATTATTGACGATTTGGTTGTATAAATATAATGAGTATATTTTGGATTAGCCAAAAAAGTTAATGTTCCGGGTTTACCATCTTCAATTTTTGAAACGTTAGTAACTGTTACACTGGCATCGCCATCAATTTTACCTTCTAAAAAATCTGCAATTGTTTTTGCTGAAAATTCCATTTGAGATTAATTTGCTGCAAATCTAATAATAATACTTAATTTATTCAGAAATCAGTAGAATAAAAATTGAGCGTTTCATTTTTTTTTATTCTAAATATTTGTTTTTTAGATATTTTATTTTCTAATTATTTCAATTTCGTTTCTCAGTCCCAACTTTATAATTGATGATGATTTTTTTGGGTTATTATCAGATTGTTTATATTTTACGATATAATCAACATTTTGCTTAATTTCATCAGTTATTTCAGAAAATATAGATGGAGTTTTTTCTCCGCTTACGTTTGCTGAAGTAGATACTATTGGTTTTCTGAATTTGTATATTAACTGTTTACAAAAATCGTCAGATGTTATTCTTATTCCAATACTTCCATCATGTGAAATTAAATTTTGTGCAATATTTTTTGCATTTGGATAAATTATCGTAAGAGGTTCAACAGCAACTTCTATTAACTGCCATGCAATTTCAGGAACTTCAGCTACATATTGATTAAGACGACTTTCTGAATCTAATAATATTAACATTGATTTTGAATCTTCTCTTTTTTTTATTTGATATATTTTTTTTATAGCTCCCTCATTAGTCGCATCGCAGCCCAAACCCCAGACTGTATCAGTTGGATATAAAATTATTCCACCTTTTTTTAAAACTTCTATTGCATTATTAATATCTTCTATCATTTTTTTTATTTTTATTTAATTGATATAATTTTACGTAGCTTAAAAATTTTGCATGAGCCGAATTGGCACAAACAACCAGACCATAAAAACCATCTAAAAATCCGAGTTTAAAAAAGTATGAATTTACAAATTTAATAGTTGGGCTTAAAATTATTTTAAAAAATCCAACATTTTTTCCTTTTTCAAATAGAACTTCCGCTTTAATTTTAGAAAATTTATTTATCTGATTAATGTGTTGTTCAATTGTATAAAAAGAAAAATGTAATAAATCTCCTTTCAAAAAACCGACTGTGGAATTTTTTTCTAATTCTACTTTTTCATGAAGTTTGTTTCCTGTCCATTTTCCTTTTGATTTGTCCCAAAGTCTGATTTTTGTATCGGGATACCAGCCACAATGTTGTATCCATTTTCCACAAAAGTTAGTTAAACGGTTAAAAGTGTAACCATCAAAAATCCAGTTGCTTTTAGCTGCTACAATGGCTGATTTCAATTCTTCAGATAACTCTTCATCTGCATCTAATGACAATACATACTGAAAAGCTGTCTTTTCCAATGCCTTATTTTTTTGATGAACATAATCTATAAAGCTATGTTCTATAAAATTTACTCCAAATTTTAAACAAATTTCTTTAGTTCGGTCTATTGAATATGAATCGACCACAACTATTTCGTCAGCAATATCTTTAACAGATAATATGCACCTTTCAATATTATTTTCTTCGTTAAAAGTAATTATAACCGCCGAAAGTTTTATCATTTTTAAATAATTGATTTATAAACGTTCATAATATTCTGAGCAATTATTTTGTCATCAAATTTTTTTACAAATTCTAATCCTTTTTTTATAATTATTTGTTTTTGGTCGTTATTGTTTAACAGAAATAAAATGCTTTCATTAATTTCTTCAATATCTGTTGGATTAATATAAGTAGAATATTCGCCTCCTGCTTCAGAAAAACAACCTCCTAGCGTTGTAATTACGGGGACACCAGAATTTAATGCTTCAATAATTGGAATTCCAAATCCTTCAAAAACTGATGGATATATAAAAATAGAAGCCATTTGATAGATTGCAGCTAACTCATTCAGATTTACATTTTCAAGTATTATTATTTTGTTTTCAAGATTATTTTCAGAGATATATTTTTCAATTTCCAAAGCATATTTTGTTTTTTTTCCAATAATAACTAATGGAAAATCAATGTTTTTGATGTGGATTGCTTTAATAACCGAAAAAATATTTTTACGTTTTTCTATTGTACCAACATTTAAAATAAAATTATGGGGCAGATTATACTTTTTTTTCAATAATAGTTTAAAATCAGAATCCGCAACTTCTTTAAATATTGAATTACAACCTTGATAAACAACATCAATCATTTTTTTATCAACTTTCAGAAATTCAATCAAATCAGTTTTTGTCTGGTTGCTGATAGCAATTATTTTATCTGCAAGTTGACAACTATACTCTGCTTTTTTTCTGTAAATTATTCTATCTAAAGGTTTATATAATTCGGGAAATCTGATAAAAATTAAATCGTGAATTGTTAATACAGATTTAGCACGAGTTTTTTTAATACTTCTTGGAATTTCGTTACTTAATCCGTGAAAAATATCAATTTTATTTTCATTTATATAATTTGAAATTGAATAAGTTCTCCAGTATGCTGAAAAAAATTCTTCATATTTTTTACTTGGTGAAATTATCGAATTGTTTAAATTATAATCATATGATTTTTTTTTTTTGAAATTTGGGTTAAATAAAAAATATTGATTTTCATCAAAATATTTATTCATATATGTAATTATATTTCGACTGTAATTTCCCAATCCACTTTTATTAAAAAAAGCTCTCTTGGCATCGAATCCAATTCTCACCTTATAACAATTTATATTTTTAAAATATTATTTAACAAATCTACAAAACATTTTGCAAATCTATCAACTGTTTATTAATTTTACGTTAAATAAGTAAAATATATTTCAATTTTTAAAAAAAAGTATGAAATTTGAAAGACTAAAAAATATTATAAATTATATTTCAATTTTTATAATTTTAATTCAATATTAATTATCTTTATAAACGTTTTTTTTAATAAGAATATCAAAAAAAATACATTTAGAATTCAAAAAATCAAAGCTATATGAAATTTTTAAGAATTTGCTCATCTCTGCTTTTGTTACTTACCGTTTTTTATTCAACTTTATATTCTCAAGTTAGAGATTTAAAATTCAATTATTTAACAATTGAAGACGGTTTATCTCATAATAATATTTATACTATTGTTCAGGATTCAAAAGGATTTATGTGGATTGGAACGCAAAGTGGACTTGATAAATACAATGGATATAATATAAATTCATATTTTTATTCGGCTGAAGATTCTTGTTCACTTATATCTTCAAATTTTGGTAAATTGATGTACGATTCAAAAGACCGTCTTTGGATAGGAACATACAGAGGTGGAATTAGTTTGTATTATCCTTTAAAAGATGAGGTTAAGCAGTTTTTACATAATACTGATGATAAGACTTCACTTTCCGGTAATTTAATAAGAGCCATGGTCGAAGATAAAAATGGAAATGTATGGATTGGTACAGCCGAAAGCGGAATTTGTATGTTTAACGATGAGGATAATAGTTTTACAACTTACCTAAACGATCAGAACGACCCTAATTCACTTGCAGGAAACAATATTCGTGGGTTAAGTGCAGACAGCCAAGGAAATATATGGATTGCAACAACTACAGGTTTAAGCAAGTTTAATCCAGAAACTAAAAAATTTACAAATTTCAAACCCGATAATTTAAATCCAAACAGTTCAATCAGTGAAGGAAACCTTCAGACCATTTTTGTAGATAAAGATGATAATGTTTGGGTTGGAACAAAAAGTAAAGGTCTTAACAAATATGACTCAAAAACAGGTTTATTCAAATTTTATACATATAATCCAGCAGATTCTACCTCAATTAGCGGAGAAAGAATACAATGTATTTTTCAGGACTCTTATGGTACAATATGGATTGGAACTTATGAAGGTGGGATAAATATTTATAATCCTGCAACCGAAACTTTTACACGATACCAGCACTCCGACAATAATCCTAACAGTTTAAGTTTTAACAAAATCGAAACTATTATGGAGGATAAATCTCAGAACCTTTGGATAGGTACAAGAGGAGGAGGAATAAACATTGTTGACTTGAAACCACAGAAATTTACTAATATTGTCCATTCTTCAAACAACTCAATACCAGCAGGAAGCGTTACAGCTTTAGCTGCCGAAAACGAAAATATTATTTGGATTGGTACCATTGACGGACTTTGCAGATATAACAAATTAAAAAATGAATACCTGAATTTATACGAAGATGCAAACAATCCTAACTCATTATCAAACGCCAGAATACGTTCAATTGTGTGCGGAAAGAATGGTGAAATATGGATTGGAACTTATGCAGGTGGAGTAAATAAAGTAGAATATATAAATGAAAATTTTGTTATAACTCGCTATTTAAAAGATGAAACCAGTACTAATACTCTGATAAGTAACCAGACAAATGTTGTAAAACAAGATTCTAAAGGTAATTTGTGGGTTGGAACAAGCGGAGGTTTATGCTATATGAAACTTGAAAATGGTGTTCCTGTTTATGAAAATTTTATTGCAGATGATGAAAACGTTGAAGGAAGTCTGACAAATAAATATATTACTGATATATATGAAGATAAAGAAGGTAATATTTGGATTAGCACATCAGAAGGATTAAACAAATATTTACCTGAAACAAATAATTTTAAACAATACTTAAACACAACGGCAGGAACTGATGTAACCGAAATTAATGCAATTAATACTTTATCTCCAGCAGAAGACGGAAATTTATGGATAGGTACAGATGGCTCTGGTCTATTCCATTTTAATACCAAAACAGGAGAATTTACAAAATATTCAGACAACTCTTTTAAAACAAGCAATATATCAGCAATATTAACCGATAAGCAAAATAATTTATGGATAAGTACATCAACGGGAATAACCGTTTTTGATATTGAAAACCAAAAATATACATATTATGGAATAACTGACGGACTTACCGAAACAGGTTTTAACCGAAATTCAGCAGCTATAACTTCAAAAGGTGATTTATATTTTGGAAATATATCGGGAATTACATACATACAACCTGATAAAATTGAACTTAACCAACATATTCCTCAAATTGTTTTAACCGAATTTAAAATTTTTAATACTTCTTTTTTCCAGAACCAAAATTCATTCTGTACTCTAACACCTTCAAATTTAAATGAAATAACACTTTCGTACAAAGATTATGTTATATCATTTGAATTTGCTTCTTTAGATTTTACAGACCCTACAAAAAATATGTACAGATATAAAATGGAAGGCTTTAATGATGAATGGATTGACTTTGGAACAAAACGATATGCAACTTTTACTAACCTACCATCTGGTACATATAATTTGCAAATACAAGGAACAAATAATGACGGAATCTGGAGTGATGAAAACACTTCTATTTCAATTAAAGTTACTGTAAAACCTCCTTTCTGGGAAACTGTGTGGTTCTATTCTATTGTTTTAATTATAATTGTGTTGTCAATATATTTATTTATAAAACGTAGAGAAGCAAAACTACGACACGAAAAAGATGTACTCGAACAAAAAGTAAAAGAAAGAACAAAAGAAGTTGAAAATCAGAAAGAAGAAATTTTATGTCAGGCAAAAGCATTAGAAGATAGCAACGTTGAACTCGAAAAATTATCAATTGTTGCAAGTAAAACCGACAATGCGGTTGTAATTATGGACAGTACAGGTAATTTTGAATGGGTTAATTCAGGATTTTCGAGACTTTATGGTTGGAAAAATCTAGAACACTTTGTAATGGTTAGAGGCAGTAATGTTTTAAACGGCGATTTTTGCAATTCTACAAAAGAAGCTCTCAGAAAATGTTTAGAAACCAAAGAAACAGTTTTCTCAAAAAACGAAGTTAAGGGATTTGACAACAAACCAATTTGGGTTCAAACAACTTGGACACCAATAATTAACGAGTACGACATGATATCCAAAATTATTGCAATAGATTCGGATATTTCAGATGTTAAAAAAGCCGAAATTGAAATTAAAGCTCAAAATGAAATAATTACACAACATAACGAAAACATAAAAGGAAGTATTAAATATGCACAAACTATTCAAAGAGCTATTTTACCATCGGTTAGACATTTCGAAAAATTTGCAGATTATTTTATAATTTATTATCCAAAAGATATTGTTTCTGGCGATTTTTACTGGTATTATCAAACCGAAAAATATCATTTTATTGTAGTATCAGATTGTACAGGACATGGAGTACCCGGAGCTTTTATGTCTATGATAGGAAGCAGATTACTTGATGGTATTATTACAGAACGTAAATTTTTTGAACCAAAACAAATATTATCATTACTAAATAGCGAATTATCAGAAGCTCTAAATCAAAAAGAATCCGAAAATAGAGATGGTATGGATTTGTGTCTGGTAAGAATTGAGAAAACAGATAAAACAGAAATTGAAGTTGTTTTTGAAGGTTCTAAACGCGAACTTATTTATTATAAAAAAGATGATAACAAAATTAACAAAATAAAAGGTTCTCGAAAAAGAATAGGTGGAGTAATGACCAGTAGAATTGAAGAAGAGTTTGAAAACAAAGTTCTTAGTTTAAAACATGGAGATGTACTTTATCTAACAACTGATGGATACACAGACCAATGCAATATAGACCGCATACGTTTTGGAACAAAAAGATTTGTAAGAAATCTCGAAAAAATAAAAGATTTACCACTAAACGACCAAAAACAAATTCTTGAAAACGATTTAAACAATTGGCAAATAAATTCGCAGCAAAGAGATGATATAACTATGTTAGCAATAAAATTGTAATCTGAAATTTAGAAAAATTGACATTAAATTCTAATTAACAATATAGCAATTTAAATAGACTTAATACAAATTAATAATCAAATACTTAATTAAATTAATGTTGTCATTTCATGAACTTTTTCACGACTTTAGGAGTAAATCTTTTTGATGTATGCACTTAATTAAAAAGAATGATAATCTAAAAAATAAAAGTAAAATATTTAATAATAACAACTTATGCTTTTCAGATTACTCACTTCGTTTCGTGAGAAAAGTTTACTTTTTATAACTTTATAGCAGACATCAAAGAGTTCCTTTCGGGATGACATTTGAGTTATATGCTTGTAAATCAATTTGCATCAAGTCTAATTTAAAAAGTTTAGTTTGTTTTCGCACAGATAACCTAAAAATAATATGTAATGTGACAATTTGAAAATTAGATAATTTGAAAATATTTAATTCAGATTCAATAAATTACAAAATTTAAATATATAAATAAATTTGTGAGGTTACTTAAATCACAATATATTATTACGACAAACTTAAAATCAAATACTTGAAAATACATGGCAATATTTTATGTAAATATTCTACTTTTCGATATATCTCGAAAGTTTTTGCATAAGTTCATCTTGTGATATAGGTTTGGTTATAAAATCGTCAAAATCATTTATAAATGCAATTCTTTCAGTTTCAAGAGCAAAAGCTGTTTGTGCAATAATCGGTAAATTGGGTTTAAATGCTTTTATCAGTTTTGCAGCTGTTTGTCCGTCCATTACGGGCATTTTTATGTCCATTAATATTAAATCAATATTGCTGTTTTTTCTACATAAATCTATTGCCTTTTTTCCGTTGTCGGCATAAATAATTTCTAAATTCAAATCTTCGAGCAATGCCAGTAAATATTGATAATTACTGTATTCGTCTTCAACTATTAATATTGTTTTTATAGTATTTTCTGCTTCATTTTTTACTTTTAAATTCATAGATGTGTTTTCTTTATTTACCGGAATTGTAAAAATAAAAGTAGAACCTTGATTAACAACAGATTTTAAAGTTATTGAACCATTTAAAAGTTCAATATATGCTTTAGCTATTGATAATCCTAATCCGTTTCCGCCAAAATTTCTGGTCATTCCGTTTTCTACTTGTCTGAATGGTTCAAAAATTACTTCTTGCATTTCTTCCGAAATTCCGATACCTGAATCAATTACTGAAATTTTCAACTTTTCAGACTCCCATTCGCATATAATTTCGACAAATCCCTGTGATGTAAATTTTAATGCATTATCAATCAGGTGTGTTAATGTTTTTTCAATTTTTTCAATATCAGAATAAATGTGGTATTTCTCTGCTGATATTTTTTTTGTCAAAATCATTTCAATATTTTTTTCCTGAGATATTTTACTAAACGATGCAAAAATATTATCTATTAACGAAATAATATCAAATTGCGAATAATTTACATTTATTTGATTAGACTGAATTTGCGAAATTTCAATAACATCAGTAATAATTTGTATAAGTTTTTGACTGCTTGTTGTAATTAAATCTGAGTATCTTTTAATTTTTTCGGGTACCTGATTTGGTGTTGTAAGTAGTTGAGAAAAACCTACTATTGCATTTAATGGAGTTCTGATTTCGTGTGACATATTTTGCAGAAACGAACTTTTTAGTTGGTTACTTTCTTCGGCTTTTTCTTTAGCAGATATCAAATCTTTTTGGGTGTTCCATAAATCTGTCAAATCTTGTAAGTTAGCCCAAATTCCAATTATTTTTTCTTCAAGCATAATTGGTATTAAAAAATATTTCATGTAAATAGTTTTTCCCCATTTACTTGTGTAAGCAGCACTGTTTTCAATTCCTTTTTTCTGTTCAATACAATTGAGAACATCCTGCGAAAAACCAACATCAACCAGTGGTTTAAATGTAAGTAGGTTAATTTTTTTTGTAAGTTCAAATGATGGAGAACCTATTATGTCTAGAACTGCTTTATTTACCTCAATAATATAACCTTCGGTATTAAAATATATAAATCCGGTATGCGAATTATCAAACATACTTCGTACTTTATATTCGCTAATTTCGGCTTTTTCTTTGGCTATTAACAGTTCAGAAGTCATTCTTTTGCTTTCGGTAATATTTGATTTTATGGCAACAAAATGTGTAATTTCGTTTTCGGCACTAAATATTGGCGAAATAACAGTATATTCCCAATATATTTCGCCATTTTTATTTTTGTTTTGAAATTCACCTTCCCAAGTCATTCCAGATTTTATTCTTTCCCAAAGGTTTGTATAGTATTCTTTATCGTGTAATTCGGTTTTTAGTAATCTAGGATTCTTACCTAAATATTCTTCTGGAGAGTAACCCGAAATATCAGTGAAAGCAGGATTTGCGTATTCAATATTTCCTTCGATATTTGTAATTACTATACATGCACGTGAGTTTTCTACTGCTTTTTGTAACTTCCTATTTTCACTCTCGGTTGTTTTTCTTCTAATAATATTCCAAAAATTTATTGCAAAATTATTTAACAAGAGAACATCTCTATCAGTATAATCTGTTTCTTTGTTACCTACTCCCATAATTGCAACAATTTTATCACCTTCAAATATTGGAATGGTTATTTCTCTTACAAGAGGAATATGATTTTCAGGTAAGCCTTTTTTATGCTCAAGATTTTGATAATTATTATGTACTAAAGGTTTTTTTGTTTTTAAGCAATCGACCCAGACACCTGCTTTACTAATTGGATAGTGCTTTTCTTTAGTCGCATTATTGCAAATTTTCAATGTGTTAGTTGACCATGTATGCAGTGAGATGGTTTCATTATCGCTATTAATTAAGTGCATAAATCCTATTTTACTGTTTGTAAGTTCCACTGCAGCATTAAGGCTTATTTCAGTAAGTTTGGTGGTTTCAGATTTATCTGATTTTTTATAAAGTTCGAGCAGATAATTATTATGTTTAACTTCCAATACTCTTTCAGAAATATCACGTGAAGTTCCTTGTATACATTTTATGTGGTTGTTATTATCTAAAACAAATTTTGCAGATATTTCAAAATAAACAGGTTGTCCATTTTTATGAATTCCTTCTAATTCAAATGTATGAGATTGGTTTACACCTGTTTTGTAAAATATATCCTTTTTGTTTGAAATTATGTTCTTTAGTTTAGTCATTGTTTCGGCATTATACAGTTTTTCAATAGGAATTTCTTTCCGCTCTTCAATTGTATAACCAAAAAGTTTTTCGGCTGATGGACTTATGTATATAAAATTTAAATTTAAGTCGAGTAACCAAACTACATCATTAGAGTTTTCGGCAAGTAACCTGTATTTTTCTTCACTCTTTTCGGCTTTTTCTTTGGCTTTAACTAAATCGTTATTTATTTGTGCAAGCTGTTTATTTACATGTTCAAAAGCCAAATTATGTTCTTTTAATTCTTTAGTTCTTTTTTCAACTTCTTTATCAAGTATTAAGTTCTGTTTTGTTAATTTATTTTCGATTTGTTTTAATTCAGTAATTTCTACGGTATATCCCGCAAGTAAATTCTTGTCGCCAACTGTAATAGGATATTTATATGTTGTATAATTTCTATTGTTAAAATCTTCAAATATTATAAGTATTTTACCTTCTGAAACAACTTTCCAGTCGTCGGCTGTAATTTTTTTTGCAAATTCTTCAGGGAAAAGGTCGTACATATTTTTACCAACCATATTACTGCTCTTTATACCAATCAAATCAATAAAATTTTCACTGGCGTACAGAACTTTACTTTCGGTTTGAGTTACATTTTTTATATATGCATGAATTGGTGAATTTTTTATAAACAGAGTTATAAGTTCATTTTTTTCGTTTAGTTCTTGTTCTACTTGTTTTAATTCCGAAATATCATATCCAGTTACAAGAATATCTTCAACTTTTCCTGATGAATCAAAACGTGGTCTCAAACTTACTTGTATGTAGCGTTTTCCTGATGATAAATTAAAAGTATTGATGTAAGAAGTTTCTTTTCCGGTGCGTACTTTGTTTATATATTCTAGTGCATATTCAAAATTGCTTTGTCCTACAAGCTCTTCAACGGTTAGACCAATTAATTCTTCTTCAGACTTATTATAACTTTTGCAAAATATTTTGTTTACAAATTTATATTTAAGAGTTTCAGCGTCAACAATGGCAATATTGCCCGGAATATTATCAGTAATATATTTTAATAAATCGTAACTTTGTTCGTTAACAATTTCACCTGCTGTTGTTCCAATCTTATTTTTAAGTTCGGCAATGTCTTTATCTTTATCAGAATTTTGAATTTGAAGTTTAAGCTCAAGTTCCAGAATTCTTTTTTCTAATTCTTCGTATGTTGGTTTTATATTACTCATTTACGATTTTGATTTGTATCGGATTTAACAAAAATGGTGTTTCTCAAATATATTTTTTTAAAATAAAATTAACAAATAAAATGCCTTAAAAAAATAATTTAATTTGTTTTTATTTAGCCAAAAAACGCTGGGAACGTAGCAAAATAAGGTGTTTTTGGTAGTAAAAAAATTAAATTTCAAAATCAGTTAAATATTAATTTTTCGATATTTTCAAGAAATTTTGTTGAAAGTGGAAATATAATTTCAGTTCTGATGTTTTATATATTCGAGATGTTTCTGAACAAAACGCAATTCGTTGTACGAAATATTTTCGCCAAGTGCATTTTTGGCAACTGTCAGATTTTCAGGATTTGCTGCCATCAGATATTTTGTTATAAATTCAATTTTTTCGGCATCAACTAATTGCATTACAGAAATTTGTCCGGTACGAATGTAATCTGCCAGATGACCTTCAATTGTTGAAACCGAGTAACCACGTTCTGATGCAATTTCTCTAATTGTTTTACCAAGCTTAAAAAGTTCAAAACTAATGTTTTTAGATTCTCCTTTAGTTGATTTATTGATAAATATTTCGTTTGAAGTATTTTCAAATTCGATATTTAAATTATTATCTTCGATGTAACTTTTAATTATATCAATAATATCACTTCCGAAAAGTTTGGTTTTCTGTTTTCCAATACCCTTAATTTTAGAAAGCTCGTTCAAAGTTTGTGGTAGTTTTTCAGAAATTTCGTTGATAGTTCTAATTGTAAGTATTTTGAAAACGTCTGTATCTTCTTCGGCGGCTTTTAAATCACGCCAAATTTTAATTCGAGCAGCAAGTTTGTTAGCATCTCCACCATAGTTCATTTTTTCAGAAATTGATTTTTTCTTTTCAATTCTTGGCGGAATATTTATTGCTGATTTTGCTTTTGCTTCAAGATATTTTTTTACATTAAAACCTGCAGTACAAATTTTTAAGCAGTTCAATTTTACATAAGTATCCTGATAAAGTAAATCTAAACTTTCTTCTACAGTTAATCTTACGGCTTTGTTATCTGTTTCTAATTCTGTGCTTTTTAAGATATTCATTACTATATTTTCAATTTTTTCATAAAAATACAGACTTCCTTTTTTAATTCTTTCCTGAATATCAATATTTTCTTCAATATTTCGGTTTTGCTTTAATATTTTATTTATCTGATTTTTAAATTTTTCGGCAATATCAATTATTTCGGTTTTTATTAGTATATCCATGTTTTTAAAAATATCACTATGACGCTCGCCAAGTGTATTTGAAAAATCATAAACTTGTTTTAAAACAGGATTTAATCTGTATTTTATAATTCCAAAATTAAATAATTCTAAAAGTACAGTTTGCTGATAATCATAAATTGATTCTAATAGTAAATCTTTACTTGGGGGATTTTTTTCAATATCTTCAGAAAAAGATAAAACTTTTTCGTCAGTTTTAATGCAGTTAGTTGATATTGGCGTACTTAAAATTAAACCTTCCAGCGTTTTACATCTACTTAATGCAACATAAACCTGACCAAATGCAAAAGCCGAATTAGCATCAATAATTGCTTTTTCAAACGTAAGTCCCTGACTTTTATGAATTGTTATTGCCCATGCCAGTTTTAACGGATACTGAGAAAAAGTTCCTATTACAATTTCCTGAATTTCTTTTGTTTCGTTATCAATCAAATATTTAGTGTTATGCCATTCAGACATTCCAACTATAATTTCTGAATAATCTTCTTTACATTTTATATAAATAATATGGTCTTTAATTTTTGTAATTGTTCCTATTTTGCCGTTATAATAAAGTTTATCTCTTGAAAAATCGTTTTTTACAAACATTACCTGAGCACCAACTTTAAGCATTAGGTCGTATTCGGTTGGATACATGTATGTTGGAAAATCACCATCAACTGAGGCTGTATAAGTGTGAATTTTTGTCTCGAGCTTGTCAAGTTTTTCGTCGTTAATAGCCTGTGATTGATAATTATGTGTAGTCAGAATTATATAACCTTCATTTTCTGATTTCAGAATATCTGGGTCGTATCTTTGATTTAGCAGTTCTAATGTTTTGATATCGTATTTATTAACTCTTATTTTGTTAAGCAGATTAATAAATATTTCATCACTTTGCCTGTAAATATGTTTTAATTCAATACACACATAATCTGTTTTTTGCAAAGTAAGACTGTTAAAAAAAAACATCGAACTATAATAATTTTTCAGAATGTCCCATTCTTCATCTTTTACAATTGGTGCAAGTTGATGCAAATCACCAATCATCAGAAGTTGAACACCTCCAAAAGGTTTTGACCTTTCTTTGTATCGTCTTAAAACGTCATCAATACCATCAAGCAAATCAGCTCTTACCATACTAATTTCATCAATAACAAGTAATTCGAGGCTTCTGATTATTTTAATTTTTTCTTTACTGAATTTTTTTGCATCAAAAGTAGAATTTGTAAACTCGCTGGGTATAAATGGACCAAAAGACATCTGAAAAAACGAATGAATTGTAACACCACCCGCATTTATTGCTGCAACTCCGGTTGGGGCAACAACAATCATTCGCTTTGGCGATATTTTTTTGAGGTTGTGCAAAAAAGTTGTTTTGCCTGTTCCTGCTTTTCCGGTAAGGTAAACATTTTTATTTGTAAACTGCACAAATTCAAAAGCTAATTCAAGCTCAGGATTGTATATTTCGTCCATTAATATTATTGAAGTAAATTAATCTGTAAAATAACAAAAAATGTTTCGTTTTTACAAATCAGATTTCTACTAATTTTTAGTGTAATTAATGTTTTAATAAAAAGATAGTTAAGATAAAAACATTTTTTTTTGGATAAATAATTAAATTAACTTTTTGGTAAAAAATCTTTTTTTTTGCTAATCTTTTTTAAATTTGGAATTTGTTTTCAAATATTACCATAAATCTGCAAGTCTATTTGTAAATGCTTGTTAGTGAAAACACCAACAAGGTGATGGTGCACCTGTCAGGTGTTTTCAGCAGACTGTGACGCAATAAATTAAAGTACAACATGCGAATTTAAGGTATAATATTAAAACAAATTATTTTCAGCTGAAACGAATTGATTTTTATAAAAAAATGGAAGATCAAGAAAAAATAAAAACTAAAACATTCAGAGACAAAAGTTCTTATGTAAGTGACGAAGGTAAAAGAGTCTGGGTTTATGCAAATATTCCTAAAGGAAAATTGTATAATTTCAGAATGTTACTAGGATATTTTTTAATGTCATTGTTTTTTGTCGGACCTTTTTTAAAGGTTAATGGAAGACCTCTATTTTTGATTAATATTCTCGAACGTAAATTTATAATTTTCAGCAAAATATTTTGGCCACAGGATTTTTATGTTCTTTTTATTGCAATGATTTGTTTTATTGTTTTTATTGTTTTGTTTACAGTTATTTATGGTAGAATTTGGTGTGGCTGGGCTTGTCCCCAAACTGTTTTTATGGAACTTTTTTTTCGTAAGATAGAGAAACTTATTGAAGGAAATTCTAACAAACAAAAAAAACTTGATGCCGGTAGTTTAAATTTAGAAAAATTAATCAAAAAGTTAACAAAACATTTGATTTTTTGGATATTTTCATTTTTAATTGGTCATACAATTTTATCTTATATAATTGGGATTGAAAATATTACTGCAATTTATAAAGAAGGTATTTTAATTTATAAATTCAGATTTATTGGATTAATTGTCTTTTCAACAGTAATTTATTTAGTTTTCAGTAAATTACGTGAATTAGCATGTACTATTGTTTGTCCTTACGGAAGATTACAAGGCGTTTTACTTGATAAAAATTCAATAGCAGTTTCTTACGATTTCAAAAGAGGTGAACCTCGAGGAAAAGAATCAGAAGGAAATACAGGAGATTGCATAGACTGTGGTAGTTGTGTACAAGTTTGCCAGCAGGGTATAGATGTGCGAAACGGAATACAACTTGAATGTACAAATTGTTCTGCTTGTATAGATGCTTGTAATTCAGTAATGAGTAGAGTTAAAAAACCAAATGGTTTAATCAGATATGCGTCTTCAAGTAATATCGATAATGGTACAAAATTTAAGTTTACACCACGAGTAATTGGTTATACAATTGTATTAACGCTATTGCTTTCATTTTTAACGTATTTACTTGTAAGCAGAGCATCTATAGAAACTACAATTTTGCGAACACCCGGAACTGTTTTTCAGCAAATGGAAGACGGTAAAATTAGTAATTTGTACAATATTAAAATTTTAAATAAAACTCACGAACAACAGCAAATTGAAATTAAGTTAATTTCGCAAGAAGGTGAAATAAAAATGGCAGGAGGTGATAATCTTATTGTTAAAGACCAAAGTTCTGTCGAAGGTGTATTTTTTGTAATTATTCCTCAACAAGAGTTTGCAACATCTGAAATTCAAATAACTTTAGGAGTTTTTATAAATAACAAATTAATTGAAGAAAAAGAACTCAGTTTTAGAGTAAGTAGTAATTAATAAAATTTTATAACATTGAAAATTAAATTTAATTGGGGCGTAGGGATTGCAATTGTAATTGTAATTTTTTTTATAACTGTTATAGTCAGAATAATAATAAGTTCAACAATTTCTGTAGATTTAATCACTCCCGATTATTATCATAACGAACTTAAATATGAACAACAAATTCAGAAAGAAAAAAATACTATTCTATTGACAGATAAAATTATATCAGTAAAAGAAAATAATAAAATAGTTTTAAAATATCCTGATTTCTTTAAAAACAAAAAAGTTACAGGAAATATTTTATTTTATAATCCTGCAAAAATTAACAAGGATTTATCTTTTGAAATTAATGTTGATGACAGCCTTAACCAAAGTTTTGATATATCACAATTTACAGAAAGCAGATATATTATAAAGATTGATTGGCAGGCTGATAGCATTTTTTATTACCAAGAAATTGATTTAAATTTTTAATTATGGAATTATTAGTAGCATTTTTGGTTTTAGGGTTTATTACAAGTGCACATTGCATAGGTATGTGTGGTCCAATTGTTTTGGCGTTACCGTTAAAAAATGAAAGTTTATCTTCAAGAATTTTCAGTTCTTTGATATACAATTTAGGAAAAACTTTGACTTATGGCATTTTAGGACTTATTTTCGGATTTGTTGGTCAAGGACTTGAACTGGCAGGTTTTCAGAAATTTGTAACAATTTTTATAGGTTCTGCTATGATAATTTCAGTAATATTTCCAGCTCTGTTCAAAAATAATTTCAGCATAGAAAAAGGAGCTTTTTCGTTTCTAAATAAAATAAAAATATCGCTATCTAAAAAATTTGCAACAAAGTCATATTTATCACTTTTCACTATCGGATTATTAAATGGCTTATTGCCCTGTGGACCAGTTTATATTGCTGTATTTATGGCAATTGCAACAAATAATGCTTTAATAGGTTCGCTTGGAATGATTCTTTTTGGATTGGGAACACTTCCCGCACTTTTTACTTTATCAATTATTAGTAATTCAATAGGTACAAAATTTAGAAAATACATAGTAAAAATAATTCCATATTTTATCGTTATTTTAGGCATTGTATTTATTTTAAGAGGATTAGGGTTAGGTATAAAATTTATAAGCCCTTCTGACAGGGTTCTTAAACCTCACGAAAAGATTGAAATGCAAAAAGATTGTGAACCCGAACATAATTGCTGCAAATGATAAATTTTAATAAAAACAACTTATCTCTTTCAAATTCACCGTATTTAAATCAACATTCAGAAAATCCGGTATTTTGGCAGGAATGGAGTTTGGAAGTACTTGCTTATGCTAAACAAACTGACAAAGTGTTGTTTATATCTTCAGGTTACTCAACATGCCATTGGTGTCATGTTATGGCTGGTGAAGCATTTTCAAATCAAAGTATTGCAGATTTTTTAAACAGTAATTTTGTCTCAATAAAAATCGACAGAGAGCAAAGACCTGATATTGACCAGTTTTTGATGGATATTTTACTATCCGTGTCCGGAAGCGGAGGTTGGCCCCTGAATGTATTTTTATCTCCTGATTTAAAACCAGTAACAGCATTGACTTACGCAGGTATTGAACCTAGATATAATATGCCTGCTTTTTTAACAATTCTTAAAAATGTATTAAACTATTATAACCAAAATAAATTAAAACTTGAAGACGCTAAAAGCTTATCTTATAAACCATCGGTTTTAAAAGAAAAGGATATTTCTGGTATATTTTACGAGAATTTTGATTCTGATTTTGGAGGATTTGGACGAAATCAAAAATTTCATCCACATTGCTCAATGCTTTTTATGTTACATTATTATGAAGAAAACAAAGATAAATTAATCGAAGAAATTATAAAAACTACTCTAGGTACCATAAGTTTATCAGGTTTACACGACCATTTACAAGGCGGCTTTTACAGATATTGTGTTGACCAAGAGTGGAAAATACCGCATTTTGAGAAAATGTTATACGATCAGGCAATGCTTTTATGGTGTTATTCAGCAGCTTATAAATTATTTAAAAATGAAAATTATAAAAAAACAGCCGAAAAGATTTTTACCTGTTTAATAGAAACTTTCGAAAAAAATGGATTGTATTATTCGGCTCACGATGCAGATACAGAGCATATTGAAGGCGAAACTTATATATGGTCTTTTTCAGAATTAAACCAAATACTTAATAAACAAGAATTTAAAATTTTTACTGATACATATTATATTTCCGAAAATGGAAATTTTGAAAATAAAAATCACCTTATAAAAAAAGAAAATATTTCTAATTCCGAATTAGAAGATATTGAAAAAAAGCTACTTACTATCAGAAAGAATAAAAAGCAACCTTTTACAGATAAAAAATTTATAACTTCATGGAATGCTATTTTAGGTGTAGCTTTTGTAAATTCTTACAGATGTTTGCATGATGAAAAATATCTTGAAAAAGCAATTTTGATTTACAAAAATCTGAAAAATGGACATTTTATAGATAATAGACTGATTCATACCTCAATTAATGGAAAATTCAACTCTTGCGAATTTCTTGAAGATTATGCTTCTTTACTTCTGCTTTTAACATATCTGCACGAAGAAACAGGTGAATATTCTGACGATTTAAAATTATTTTATACTTTAATTGAAAAATTCAGAAAAGATGGTTCATGGTTAGAATCTGAAAATGATGATTTTAGACAAGTTAAAGCCAACTATTTTGACCATCCACAGCCGTCTAGCATTTCGTTAGCAGAAATGGCAATTCTTAGAGCTAATATTTTACTTGATATGAACTATTTAGAACCACAAAACTTCAAACAACTTATAAATTTTGATTATTTAAATTTATCTATTTTCATAAAAAACGGTTTTTTCCACATTTTCGAAAGTCCCGAAAAACTAGATTGGAAAGATTTACCGTTGAATAGCTTTCAGAAAAAAGGTATAAATTTATCCGATTGCTATAAAGGTGTTTGTATCAAAATTTAATTTTTCGGAATATTTAATTAATATCCTTAAATCCACAAGTTGTAATTTAAGATTTTGTTTTATAGTCTGTTGAAAACAACTGACTGTTACAGCATCACTTTTTAGTGTTTTCACCAACAATAATTTACAAAAAGTCTTGCGTTTTTAAGGAATAACATAAGAATTAATGAAAAATAATTTTAATCAATTTTAATAAAACTTTTAAAATATACATTTTATATTTGCAATTGAATTAATAAATAAAACCATTTAACATGAAAAAAATTAACCTCCTTTTTGTCTTTATTTTGAGTTTTAATTTTATTATAGCTCAATCAATTAACAAGTTTGATAAAAGTGTAACTTCAAAAGCCGGTTCACTTGTTATAAGTCCGTTATATTTAAATTTCGGGAATGTTCCAATAGGTGAAATTTCTATTGAAAAATCATGTAGTGTTGGTGGGACATACTTAGTTGCAGATGTAATGGTAACAGTGGGCAGTGGATTTTTATTAACTTCAAACTCTGGACAAGATTACAATGATACTATTTATTTAACTCCAACAGAAGGATTTATAAACACTTCTGTTTTTGTGATTTTCCAACCCGGATTCCCTCAAATGTACACAGGACTTGTGAAATTTGAATCTCCAGATGTTAGCAATAAACTTGTAACAGTTTTTGGTGTAGGTTTGGATTCTACTCTGCCTACAATAACCGCAAGTCCGTTTTATTTTAATTTTGGCGATGTACAAATTAACGAATCTTCTGAAGTTCAGAGCTATATTCTTACTGGAGCAAATCTAACCGAAGACATTGTTGTTACCGCACCTGTTGATTTTATGGTTTCATTATCACCAGAGGCTGATTTTTTAAACTCTATTACTGTACCTCAGATAGATGGTTCGGTAGAAACAGTTGTTTTTGTAAAGTTTATGCCAACTTTTGTACAGGCTTACGCAAGTGTAATTTCAAATGTAAGTCTAGGAGCAGCAGTAGTTAATGTTGGTGTAATTGGAAATTGTATAGATATTTATGCTCCAACTTTGGTAGCAGACCCTTTGTTTTTAAATTTTGGAAATGTATCATTAGGTGTTAGTTCAACACCTCAGCAATATTTATTAACAGGCTTAAACATTTCTGAATTTGTTGAAATTATTGCACCTGTAGGATTTGAAATATCATCTGATGGTTTAAATTACAGTAGCTCTGTTTATTTAGAACCAACTTTTGGATTATTGGAAGCAACAGTATATGTTGCTTTTTTACCTGAATTTGAACAATTATATACAGGAGTAATTTCAAATACAACAGGTTTAGTTGTTACAAATATTCCTGTTACCGGAATTGGAACAACGTCAACTAATTTTACAGTCAATTTTAGAGTTACCGACCAAGAATTGTTACCTATTGCAGGTGCTCAGGTTACGCTTGGTAGTTTTGCAGATGTTACTAATAACAATGGTGTTATAAATTTTCCGAATATAGAAATTGGAACTCACCAATATAGTATTGCCTTTGGTGATTACGAAACAATACTTGGTAGTATTGATGTTGTTGACCAGGATGTTTCGCTAGATATTTCGTTTATGCCAAATTCTATCGAAAATTTTAAATCAAAGAATATCAATATTTATCCAAATCCAACAAGTGGAAAGTTTACAATAAATACTCCAAATTTTTCTGAAAAATATTTATCAGTAAAAATATGTGATTTTTCCGGAAAAATAATTATAGACCAAAAACTAACACATTCCGATTTTAATGAAATTGATTTAAGTGATTGCAATAAAGGAATTTATTTTATTCAGATTCTAAATGCGAATAAAAGTTATAGCTCAAAATTAATCATTCAGTAAAAAATCCTCTAAAACAAAAAAACAACTGTAGATTTCAGTTGTTTTTTTGTTAGCTGTTATAAATTACAATATTTCGTGAATTATTTTTAATTTTTTGAAACATTCATATTTATACAGTGTTTATTCATAAAAATTAGGTAATTGTTTATTATTAATCTACAAGACATTAAGAAGTAATTCTGACTTCAAAGTAAGTAAAAAGCAAATTTGAAAATTCTTTATTCAATTAAAGTAACTTGTATTTTGCGCACCTTACATAATTTTAATTTTTATAAGTTTTTCTTACTGTTTTAAATTTTATGAACACTTCCTTATACTTATTTTATCTCCCAATATATACTAATATTCTGTTTTTTTTTTTTAATACTTTTTATACTTCAAAAAGAATAATTGATATCTGTCTCAAAGACTTTTTTTAATCTGATTATCTGCTTTTTATAGATATTGTATCAAACAACAATTAATGCTATCAAATTTTTATTATTATTAAATTTTATTAATTTACTAACAAAATAAAAAAAAATACTAGAAAACACTAGGAATACCAAAAAAAGTTCTACCTTTGCGAATTCTTAAAAATAAGATATGAGACAGCTAAAAATCACTAAATCAATTACAAATCGTGAGAGCGCCTCTCTCGATAAATATCTGCAGGAAATAGGAAAGTACGAATTAATATCAGTAGAAGAAGAAGTTGACTTAGCCCGAAGAATAAAAAAAGGAGACCAAACCGCAATAGAAAAACTTACCCGAGCAAATTTACGTTTTGTTGTATCAGTTGCTAAACAGTATCAAAATCAAGGACTTAGCTTGCCAGACCTTATTAACGAAGGCAATTTAGGTTTGATAAAAGCTGCTGAAAAATTTGATGAAACCCGTGGTTTTAAATTTATTTCGTATGCTGTATGGTGGATACGTCAATCAATTATGCAGGCAATTAACGAACAATCAAGAATTGTACGACTACCTTTAAATCAGGTAAGTTCGTTAAGTAAGTACAATAAAGCGGTTTCTGAATTTGAACAGAAAAATCAGAGAAAACCTTCTGAAGAAGAACTAGCTGAATTGCTTGACTTACCTAAAGAAAAAGTTGTTGATACTATGAGAGTTTCAGGACGTCATGTTTCGGTTGATGCTCCATTTATTCAGGGCGAAGAAAACAATTTACTTGATGTACTTGAAAATGATGATTCTCCAATTGCTGACGGTTTATTAATGAAAGAATCGTTAAGTAAAGAAATTGAGAGAGCATTTTCTACTTTAACAGAAAGAGAACGAACCATTTTACGACTTTCATTCGGAATTGGTTGTCAGGAAATGTCTTTAGAGGAAATTGGTGAAAAATATGGACTTACAAGAGAACGTGTTCGCCAAATCCGAGAAAAAGCGATAAGAAGATTAAGAAATACTTCGAGAAGTAATTTGCTAAAAGCTTACTTAGGTTAAAATATAAATTAAAAAAAGCTGTTCTAAAAAGACAGCTTTTTTATTTTGTGATTTATTTTGCAATTAAATTTTAAGTCCTAAAACTGTGATATCATCAATTTGTTCAAATTTTTCATTAAATCCATTCATCCATTTATTGATTTCGGCTTCAATTTTTTCACCTTGCTGTTTCATTGATAAATAAGTTATTTCACAAAGCATGTTTTTAAATCTTTTGTTTAAGAATTTCATTCCATCTGCTCCGCCAAACTGGTCAGAGTATCCATCTGAAAATAAAAAAACTTTGTCGCCCTGATTTATTATTATTTCGTGATTTGTAAAAGGATTCATGTTAAAATAGACAGCAACCGGCATTTTATCTGGTTTAATTTCTTCTATAAAAATATCAGTTACTTTATCTGTTATTCCGTTGTTTATTTGGTTATTCCTAATTATCCATAACGGTATATTTGCACCAGCCCACGATGCAGTTTTTCGAGAATTGTTAATAATTATTACCGACATATCCATGCCATCTTTCTGTACACCTTCGTCCGTTTGTTTAAGAGCATCAATTATTAAAGTTCTTAGATTGTTTAAAATACTTGCAGCATTTGTAATTTCATTAATACGAACAATTTCATTGAGAAAAGAAATTCCTAACATACTCATAAATGCACCAGGTACACCATGACCGGTGCAATCGGCAACAGCTACAATTGTCCATTTTTGGGTATTTGTTGCCCAATAGAAATCGCCTGATACCACATCTTTAGGACGAAAAACTATAAAATGTTCTCCAAGTATTTCGTTTGCATAAATTTCGGAAGGTAGTAATGCTGATTGAATTCTTTTTGCATATCTTATACTGTCTGTAATATTTTTTTTCTGATATTCGAGTATTGTATTTTGTTCACTCAATCTTGCTCTTTGTACCTCTATTTCATTAAGTTGAATTATTATTTCCTCTTTTTGTGTAGTAATTTCTTCGTTAGCCATTTCAAGTGTCATATTTTTTTGCGCGATGGTATTATTTGCACTTTTCTTTTGGACAAATAGTCTGTAAAGAAATATTGCAAAAATCAAAATTATAATAAAACCGGTTAGAAATGAAAAAATAAGAATACGTTGTATTTTACTTTCAGAATCTTTATGTGCAATAATTTCAGTTTGCAACTCCTTTTCTTTGCTCAGCTTATCAATTAGTAATTGCTTTTTTTCTGTTTCAAACTTTTTTTCTGCTTCTGCTATTGATTTTGATTTTTCCTGAGAAAACATGCTATCTTTTGTTGCAATTACTATTTCAGCATATTTTAAGGCATTTTCGAAATCTTTCTTTTTTGTATATATTATCTGTAAATACATTGCTGATTCATTTTGAGTTGGTATTGCTCCAATTTCAACAGCAATGGCGTATGATTTTAAACTATAAAATAATGCATTATCAAAGTATTCTTTTTTCTCGCTAATTGTCATATTTTCAGTTGAGTCAGCTATTGTTATGTATAAACTTCCTATATTACAATATACTTTTGCTATTTCGTCAACAGTACCTAATTCTTCATAAATTTTCAGAGCTTTTAAATAATATTCCATTCCTAAATTATATCTTCCAAGTTCATCATATATTACCCCAAGATTACTGTAACATTCAGTTAAACCGAGTTTATTGCCAAGCTCTTGGTTAATTTGTACAGATTTTTGATAATATTCAATTGATAGTATGTAATTTTTTAATTTGTAAAATACTAGACCAATATTTGCATAACATTGAGATATACCATCTTTATTTCCCAATTCTATATTAATTTCTAAAGCTTGATTGAAATAACCTAAGGATAGACCATAACTCTCTTGATATAAATGTATAGCACCAATATTATTAAAACAATCAGACTTACCACTTATGTCGCCTAATTCCTCATCAATTTTCAAAGACTTTAGGTAATATTCAATTGCTTTATCATATCTACCTTTTTCCGAGTAAACAAGTCCTATGTTATTGTAACAAGCAGATACATCTTTTTTATTATCAGATAATTTAAAAATTTTTAGAGCTTTGATATAAAATTCAATTGCTAGATTGTAATTTCCTTGAGCAAAATAAATATTTCCTATATTGTTGTAACTTGCAGTGAAGCTCGCTGAATCCCCTAATTCTTCTTTTATTTTTAATGATTTAAGATAACATTCAACAGCAGTTTGATAATCCCCCTGAATGTGATAAACAACACCTATACTATTGTAACAGTTTGATGTACCTTTTTTATCATCTATTTCTAAACATATTTTTAAAGCATTCTGATAAAATTCAACAGCTGTTATATAATTGCTTTGTTTTCTATTGACTATACCCATATTTATATAACATTTTGACATACCCAGCTTATCATTTATTCCATCGCTTATTTCTAAAGCTTTATTATAATACTCCATTGCTGTTTCGTAACTACCTTGTTCTGAATTAACTATTCCAATAAACTGGAGTGATGATGCTTTTAGTGCATAAAATGTGTAGTTTTTGTTATCAAAAGTTTTATCTGTTCCAATTGTTGCGTCAGCCAAATCTATTGCCTTCTGATAGTAAAAGATTGCTGAATCCGGAATATTATATTCGTAAGCATCTCCAATATTGAGGTAAGTTTTGATTCGGATTGTGTCATGCTTGGCATTTGTAAAACAAGTGAAAAGACTGTCGAGTTTTTTTTTGTCTTGCCCACTTGCACTTAAAATAAAACCATGAAATATCAAAAGGAGTAATATTATTTTTAAGATTTTCATTTTCAGTATTTTTCAAAAAAGTAACTAAACAAATTTCCGAAATTTAATATAAAATTTTTAAACGGATATAATATTAAAATGTATGACAAAAAAAATTAATTTGATTAAAATGAATATGTTATAAATTATAATTTAATTTTTCGAATATTGAATTTCTGTCAACTCTGTGTCTTAGTGTTCAATAATTATTGAAAAACCTACATATTACAATTTATAAAATTTCAAACAAAAATTTATTTCTGAACTTCTATTGATACTAAAAATTTTACATTGCTTAATTATAAAAACATCAGGATTTTCATTTGAAACCATAAAAGTAACCTTTTTTTTATTATTTGAAAATTTTATAATTGATTTTTGTATAATTTTTTGATAAACAAAATTTTAAATTTATCCTAAATACTGTTTAAAAGTTTGATTAAATTATTGAAAATTAACATGTACAGTATTTTACGATATAAATAATGTCAATATGTTTTGGCATAAAACCAAAATAGTATTATTTGATTTTCAACAATATAAAAGTAGGTGATAGTATTTTTTTTCTAATAGATTTGAACTAAAATATTAGCTTAAACAAAATATTTTTTTGTTAAAATCCAAATTCTATATATATGAAAGTTAAACCTATAAAATGATTTGGAAAAAAAGAAATTTAAAAATACAAAAAAATAAGAGAAATTTAATTGATATATAAAAAGAAATATCTATTTTTGCAGTCCAAATAAAAAAGAAATATTTATATAATCGTAAAATACTACTAGTAATTATGTATTTAAGCACAGAAAAGAAAGCAGAAATTTTCGGAAATTACGGTAAAAACGCCGCAGATACCGGACAATCAGAAAGTCAGATAGCTCTATTTAGCTTCAGAATTAGCCATTTAACTGCACACTTAAAAACTAACAAAAAAGATTTCAGCACACAAAGAGCTCTTTTAATATTAGTTGGAAAAAGAAGAAGTTTATTGAATTATTTGAAAGCAAACGATATTGAAAGATACAGAGCTGTATTAAAATCTTTAAATTTAAGAAAGTAAAAAAAGGCAAAATTATTGCCTTTTTTTTCTTTTATATTTTAAAACAAAAAACCTTCCGGCAGTGTAAGTTTTGAGAAGTTATTAATTGATAGTTTGATTATTAAAAACAAATAATTTGCAATTTTTCAACTCTTAATTTGTTAAATCTCAGTTAATTTATTTCAACTACCGGTATTCTAATCCAAATAAACTTAAATCTTACATCAATTATGTAAGTTAGAAGATATTAACATTAAACCTCCGTCTAGAAGTTTAAATAACAATTTATTTATGTACAAAGCTATATCAAAAAACATTGATTTAGGTTATGGAAGAACCATAACAATGGAAACAGGAAAATTAGCAAAACAAGCTGATGGTTCTGTAGTAATAAAACAAGGTGATACTATGTTGCTGGCAACAGTTGTATCAGCAAAAGATTCAAAACCCGATGTAGATTTTATGCCACTATCGGTTGAATATCAAGAAAAATTCGCATCGTTCGGAAGATTTCCGGGTGGTTTCAGAAAAAGAGAAGGAAGACCTTACGACAACGAAATTTTGGTTGCAAGATTAGTTGACAGAGCATTGCGTCCACTATTCCCAAAAGATTATCATTCCGAAACTTTTGTTACAATTTCATTAATATCAGCCGATAAAGATATTATGCCTGATGCACTTGCAGGACTTGCAGCTTCAGCAGCACTTATGGTTTCTGATATTCCTTTCGGAGGTCCTATTTCAGAAGTTAGAGTTGCCAGAGTTGATGGTAAACTAATTATAAACCCAACTTTTACAGAATTAGAACATGCCGACATCGACATTATGGTAGGTGCAACTATCGACAATATTTCTATGGTTGAAGGCGAATTCAACGAAGTTTCTGAAGAAGAAATGATTGAAGCAATTGAAGCAGGACATGCTGCTATAAAAATTCATTGTCAGGCTCAGATAGAATTTGCAGAAATGGCTGGAAAAACAGTTAAGAGAGAATACGTTAAAGAATTGGAAGATGCTGAATTAGAAAAAGATATTAAGGAAAAACTATATTCTAAACTTTATGCTGTTGCAAAACTAGGAACTTCAAAAGACGAAAGACGCGAAAAATTTTCGGCAATTGAGGAAGAATATATTGCCACTATCGCAAAAGAAGAATACACTGCAGATAAGAAATTTCTGGTTGCTAAATATTTTGACAATCTTAAAAAAGAAGCTGTCAGAACAATGATGCTAAAAGAAAAAATTAGATTAGATGGCAGAAAACCCGAAGAAATAAGAGCAATCTGGAGCGAAGTTGATTATCTTCCTGCTTGCCATGGTTCTGCAATTTTTACCAGAGGCGAAACTCAATCACTAACAACTGTAACTCTTGGAACAAAACTCGACGAGCAAGTAGTTGATGAAGTTCTTACAAAATCACGTGATAAATTTATGCTTCACTATAATTTTCCTCCATTTTCAACAAATGATGCAAAAGCTTCACGCGGTATTAGCCGTAGAGAAATTGGACACGGAAATTTGGCTCACAGAGCTTTAAAAAGAATGATACCAGGTGGCGATATTAATCCTTATACAATAAGAGTTGTTTCGGATATTTTAGAATCTAACGGTTCTTCTTCAATGGCAACTGTTTGTGCAGGAACATTAGCATTAATGGATGCAGGCGTAAAAATTTTCAAACCAGTATCTGGTATTGCAATGGGTTTAATAACCGACAGTAAAACAAAGGAATATACAGTTTTATCTGATATTTTAGGAGACGAAGACCACTTAGGTGACATGGACTTTAAAGTTTGTGGAACCAAAGATGGAATAACAGCTTGTCAGATGGATATAAAAGTTGATGGTTTATCATATGAAATTTTAGCTAAAGCTTTGAATCAAGCAAAAGAAGGCAGAATGCACATACTGGGTAAAATTCTTGAAACAATGCCAGAACCTCGAGAAGATTACAAACCTTTTGTACCAAGAATGGAGCGTGTTGTTTTTGCAAAAGAACAAATTGGAGCTTTAATTGGTCCTGGTGGAAAATCGATACAGGAAATTCAGGCTACAACCGGAACTGTTATTGTAGTTGAAGAAGATGGTGCTACCGGAATTGCAATAATTTCTGGTCCAAACAAAGAAGCTATTGATGCTGCTGTACTTAGAGTTAAAGGAAAAGTTGAAATTCCGGAAGTTGGTAAAGTATATCAGGGAAAGGTAAAATCTATTGTAGAATTTGGAGCTTTTGTTGAAATACTTCCCGGAAAAGAAGGTTTACTTCACATTTCGGAAATTGATACTAAACGTGTACAAAAAGTTACCGACGTATTAAAAGATGGTGATATTGTTGAAGTTAAAATTATTGAAATTGATGCCAAAACCGGAAAAATGCGGTTATCACGAAAAGCATTAATGAAATAGATATTAAATAAAAAATTGATAGCCTAAAAATTTTAACTTTCCAAAAGGTAAAAGTTATATTTTATTTATGCTATCAATTTTTTTAGAAATTATTATTCTCTCGTGTATTATTTCAGACTACTTATCTTACTTAAATACAATTAAATTACAATTAAACTTTTTGAAAAACAACTACAGCTCTATTTATTGCGTAAATATGTAAATAGTGTTTTTTTGTGGCTTGATTGTAAATTGTTGAATAGTGCATTTTTTCGTCAATCCTGTTAAAGCCCAGATATTTAGGATTATCAGAATCTAAAACAATAGTATAATCTCCTTCTTCAATTTCAATTCCATAATCAAAAAACGACTTTGTCGTATTAAAATTAAATACAAAAAGAAGATTTTTACGCTTGAAAGCCAAAATCATATCACTTGAATTCTGAACAATTGCAAAAGGTTTAGCTTTTTCAAATATTTTATTCTTTTTTGCAAGATTAATCATATCTCTGTCGAAGATATTTAAATAGTAGTAAGCCAGATTTTTATCTTCAGCTAAATGCCACTGTCTTCTTGCATAGGCATAAGACCAGTCGTTTCCAAGTCTCGGAAAATCAATCCATTCAGGATGTCCAAATTCATTACCCATAAAATTTAAATATCCTTCTCCTGCTGTTGCCAAAGTAAGAAGTCTAATCATTTTGTGTAATGCAATGGCTCTGTTTACATTAATATTCAATTTATCAACAGACATAAAATCGTACATATCCTTATCTGCAAGTCTGAAAATAAGAGTTTTATCTCCAACTAAAGCTTGGTCGTGAGATTCGGCATAACTTATAACCTTTTCATCTGCACGTTTATCGGTAAGTCTATAAAAAATATCGCCAACATTCCAATTTTCGTCTTTAATTTCTTTTATAATTTTAATCCAGAAATCGGGTACACCCATTGCCAGTCTAAAATCAAAACCTATTCCTCCATCTTCAAAAGGAGTTGCAAGTCCGGGCATTCCACTCATTTCTTCGGCAATTGTAATTGCTTCTGGTTTAATCTGTTTAATTAATTTATTGACAAGTGTAAGGTAAACAATAGCATCTTCATCACGGTTTTCATTAAAATACATATCATAAGACAAAAAATCGGTTGCTAATCCATGATTTATATAAAGCATACTTGTAACACCATCAAATCTAAATCCATCAAAATTATATTCTTCAATCCAGTATTTGCAATTAGATAGGAGAAAATGAAGTGTTTCGTCTTTTGCATAATTGAAACATCTTGAATCCCAAGCAGGATGTAATCCTCTTGCTCCAGAATGAAAATACAAAAAATCTGTTCCATCGTAATGACTTATGCCTTCAACTACGTTTTTAACTGCATGTGAATGAACCAAGTCCATAATAACTCTAAGTCCAAGTCTGTGTGCTTCGTCAATTAACATTTTTAAATCGTCAGGTGTTCCAAAACGCGAAGAAACTGCAAAAAAACTGGATACATGATAACCAAACGAGCCATAATAAGGATGTTCTTGAATTGCCATAAGTTGCACAGTATCATAACCTGCTGCAACTATTCGTGGAAGAACATTAGTTCTGAACTCATTAAAATTCGAAACTTTATAATCCTCTGATGACATTCCAACATGTGCTTCGTATATAAGTACATAAGGTTTCTTCTTTGGTGCTTTATATTTCTGAATATATTCTTTCTCAGGACTCCATACTTCTGCATTAAATATTAATGTTACAGGGTCTTGAACAACTCTGCATGCAAATGCAGGAACACGGAAATCTGATAAATCGTCCCAGCTTATAAAAAGTCTGTATTTATCGCCATGCTTTATTGTATCTAAAGAAAATTCTCGTTCAAAATCTCCGTTTGAATTTTTTATCAATTTAAATGCATCAGAAATAATCCAGTGATTAAATTCTCCTATAATATAAACTTCTGATGCTCCGGGTAGTTTATCTCTGTATATCCAAGAACTTTCTAAACGATGTAATCCGTAGTATAAATGTGCATTAGCAAAATCTTTCAATTTTTTATTTCCTGCAAGTAACTTTTCTCGCTCAGCTGTTTTATTCAAACTGTAAATTATTTTATTTTTAAATGGTTGCAAATATTTATCGTTTTTTACAAAAGTTGGCATTTCCATAGAAGTCTTGATTTTAACCATTTTTTATATAATTTTAATTTAATAATAATTTCAGATTCCGGAATTTAAAATAATTCCTTACGATTTGTTTTAAAACAAAGATACTAATTTTTAAATAATTCGTTTTAATTTATTCAAATAAAATAATTGAAGGTTAATAAAAAAAAGCTTTACCAAATATCCGGTAAAGCTTTTTATTTATAAATTATCATTATTTTAATAACAATATATTGATATTTTCACAATTTGAAAATATTTAATTTTTAGTTAACCATCCATGTAATTGCATTCATTAATAATATTCTGTGATTTCCTCCAGCATCAAGAGTATAACCATTGTACAAAGTATCTCCTGTATCACCTGTACCATCATCAGCAATAGAACTATCACCAATTGCTACAACTTTTCCTGTTCCAAATGTTGCATAAGCAATCATTACGGTTGAAGTACTTTGTGCACTTGTTTTGTAAACACAACCTTTAACAGAACTGTTTGCAGTCGTGCTAATTGTCATAGAACAACCGGCAGACCACATAGCTTTTGTTACATTTCCATAAGTATTGTGTAACAAAGGGTCTGTTGTTGAAGTTGACACATAAGTTGAAGTTAATGAAAAATTATCATAATTGAAAGTAATTCCAAAAGGATTAGATTTTACGGTATTTGTACTCATTAAATCGTTTAAAGCATGAGGAGAATCAATACCATCGTTATTTCTATCTGAAACATTGTGGTCTGCTATCATTATTAATTTTCCACCATTCTGAACATAAGTTATTATTGCTGTTTTTTCGGTAGCAGTAAAACTTATATTAGGTTCGCATAAAATAAATATCTGATAATTTGATAAATCCTGAACATTTGATGAATTACCGTAGGTAATTAGTGTGCGTCCCTAAAGTAAAAATAAGATGGAAAAATTGAGTTAGCCAAATAAAATTAACATAAAGTAACAATATTTTAATATTTTTAATTATATTTTCGTATAAAAAAGTTTCATATAAAT
>Ga0316608_1000134_pt1 | contig 39171 bp, 32 predicted proteins | sample MIS2016152B_MG_FD_207673 | JGI IMG/M metagenome (GOLD analysis project Ga0316608, IMG submission 207673) | Microbial mat bacterial communities from Middle Island sinkhole, Lake Huron, Michigan, United States - MIS.2016.152B | ecosystem: Environmental > Aquatic > Freshwater > Lake > Sediment... | reverse complement strand
CTGGGAAAGTTCGAAACATCATATTTTAATTCATGCTTCGGAATTATCAGCTATGGGTTTAATTCCAGGTAATATTACATCATTATCTTTTGATGTTGCAAGCGTAGGAACTTCAGGGGTACATAAAGGATTTACTATTCAAATAGCAAATACAACTCTTAATCAACTTACGACCTCATTTCAAACAACTGGATTTACAACAGTTTTTGATCCAGTCGATTATCAACCGGTTGCAAGTGCAAATTTACACACTTTTACAACGCCTTTTTATTGGGATGGAACTTCAAACATTATTATTGAAACATGCTTCAGCAATGACCCAACAGGTTCAGATACACTTTATACTAAAAATGCAATTATGAACAGAACATCAACTGTTTACAATAGCGTTGCTTATGTCTATGCAGATAATACAGATAAGTGTTCATATCCGGGAACTGCCGAGACATCAAGATTAAGACCAAATATAACTTTATCGAGTGTAAGTGATTGTAAAAGTGAAATAACCGAAGTTTTAGTGACAATAACACCTACTGATGAATTATTTTTAACTCCAAATCAAACTGTTTGTAATGGCTCAGTGGCTACAATTTCTGTAGCTTCTGCAATAAGTAATTTTGATACTTATATTTGGTCGCCAACAGCAAATCTTTTTACAGATTTGGAATGTGAAATACCATATACAGGAGTCAGTTCCACAACAGTTTATGCTAAAACATCCTCTGCCGGAGAATATACTTATATTTGTACTTCTGAAAAAACATCATCGGGATGTTCAAATATAGCAACTTCTACTGTAACTGTTCTTCCAGCATCAGTCGAATTTTTACCTGCAAATGCTGAAATATGTACAAGCGGAGTAATTGATTTTACCGTAACACCACAAACCGGATATGGTAATGCAACTTACCAATGGTCAAGTTCAGAAGAAGATCCACCAACATTCACTAATACTGTTGGTACAACATTAAACTATACTACCGGAATTTTGACAAATTCAACTTATTACAGACTAAAAATAAATTCAGGAGCAACTACTTGTATCGAAACTATTGATTCAGTAATAGTTTATAATCCTGAAGTATATAATACTACAAATCCTTCACGTTGTGGAACCGGAACAGTAACATTACAGGCTGAAACTCAACCAGGCGTAGAGTTAAATTGGTTTGATGCCGAGACAGGTGGAAATTTATTGGCTACAGGTGCATCTTTTACTACTCCTGTAATTGAAAGTACTACAGATTATTGGGTTGAAGCAAGAGCGGTATTTGATGATGTAACAGCAGGAAGATTAATTCCATCAGGAACAACTAGTTATAATTACACTGGTTTTGGATTAGTATTTACAACTGAAAATGATATTATTTTAAATTCGGTAGATGTATATCCTGTTAATACAAATCCATCTGCTATGACTATTAAATTATTGGATAATACAGGTGTTCAGGTTGCCGGAACGTCAAACGTGGTTTTCATACCTGTTGCCGGAACCGGAACAACAGCTCAAACTGTAACATTGAATTATTCTATACCTGCAGGAACAGGTTACAGGTTAGTTATTTCTGGAGGAATGTATACTACAAATAAGTTAGTAGAAGAAACTTCAGGCTTAACCTATCCTATAGTTAACAAACCTGTTACAATTACTTCGAACTGGAATAATGATTGGACAAGTACTAATAGATACAGTTGGTTTTATAATTGGAAAGTAACTCCTTTTTGCTATGGAAGTGGACAGAGAGAAGTAGTTCAAGCTGTTGTTAATGAAGCACCTGCATTCTCTATAAATGGAGATACGGAAATTTGCGAAGGAGAATCAACATCTCTATCGGTATCCAGTACCGATAACCCTGAATATGAATATCTATGGATACCGGGAAATGTTTCTACGGATACATTAAATATTCAGCCTTTAGAATCAACAATTTATACCGTAACTGCTACTGATAATTCCGGAGGAACTTATGATGGATGCACACTGATAGAAGTAATTGAAGTTTATGTAAATCATTTACCTGCTGGAGTTACTGCTTCTGCAAGCGATAAGGATATTGAATATGGTCAGACAATTAATTTGCATTCAACCTCAGCAGTCGGAACTTTTGTAATTTTTGAAGATAATTTTAATGGTACTACAAATAATTGGACAACAATTAATAATTCTACTGGAGGAACAAATCCTTTGTTAGCCGACTGGACATTAAGACCTGATGGATATGTTATTAGTTATTTTACATTCCACAGTAATGATAATTCACAGTTTTATTTATCAAATAGTGATGCTGCTGGTTCTGGAGTTTCAGTTTATACAATTTTAGAATCACCTGCATTTAGTACTCATGGGTTGAATTCATGTAAACTCACATTTTATCACTATTTTAGAGCTTCTGGAACTGCCAAAGTAGAAGCGTTTGATGGAACAACATGGACCACTCTTAAAACTTACACCACTACACAAGGTGCAAGTGCTACATTCGTTAAAGATACAGTTGATTTAATTGATTATTTGAATATCTCAGCTGTTAAAATCAGATTTGTTTATACTGCAGGTTGGGATTATTACTGGGCTATCGATAATGTTAAAATAATTTCTGATTATCCTGATTTTACTTATGTTTGGACTTCATCCCCAGAAGGTTATAGTTCCGATTTACAAAATCCTGAAGCGACACCACTGGTAAATACTACTTTTAATGTTGAAGTTATTAACCCTATAACAAGTTGTTCAAATTCTGCTTCTACTGAACTGGTAGTTGTAGGACCCCCAAGCGGAGAAAATGATATTATTGAATTTAATATCCCATCTCAGATTTCTTGTGAAATTAGTAGTGAAGATGCTACTGTTTCTGTTCTAATGCCTTATGGTACTGATGTTACAGCATTAGTGCCAACTATTTCCGTATCGCAGGATGCAACAATTAGTCCGAAATCTGGTGTTCAACAAGATTTTACTTCTCCAGTTATATATACTGTGATGGCTGAAAACGGAATAACAAAAAATTATGATGTAACAGTAACTTTACAAACAACAAATATAAATATAATTAATGATGAAGGAATTAGCATATATCCCAACCCTTCAAACGGAGTATTTTATCTTTCAGTTGATAAAAGGTATACTTTAAAAATAAGTGATATTGCTGGTAAAATTATTTTTACAAAAGAGTTGGATATTACAACTAATTTAATCGATATGAATAATTATGCATCAGGAGTTTATAATTTAATTCTTTATGATGGAAATTCTGTTAAAACTTATAAAATATTTATAAATGACTAATCTTAATTTCTAAGTTTTCAAGCCCTGAGTTTTTATAAGACTTGGGGCTTTTTTTGTGCGCTAATTGATACATTTATACTAAACCGACATCAAAAACACCATTGCACCTTTGAGGTGTTTTCACCTCAAAGCATAGAATATCAGGTGAAAACATCTGATATATGTATATTTTTATCGCTAAACTTGATGACGTTTTAGTATTAAACTGTAACTCCGCAAGAATTACGTAATAGTAATATTCAATTTTTTGAATAATTCTTTGTATTTATTTGATACTTCTGATAAATACCATGTTTTATCAATTTTTAGCTTTTTTATTTCTGATAAGAAAAGTAAAATATCACTGGTTGAATATTTAGTTTATAATTTTATTGCAAATTTTTTCAGATTGATAATAAGTACAATAGCATATAAATTTTTTGTAATCATAAAACAAATGATTGCTAAGGCAAAACATGAAAAAGCAAGAAGATGGGATATAAACAGTATCCGATTGAACCTGCTCAAAGTAGGAGCAACAATAAAAAAACGGTTAAAAGAGTGACAATAAGTTATTCTAAATCTTATGTTTATCAGGATTTATTCAGAGAATTGATGTTACAATAAAAAAATCAAAACAACTGATTTGAGGGAAAAATGTTTTAAATCGTCAAAATGACAACACAACTTTATATTAAAATTTGCTTGAAATTTTAAAAAGCAATTTTATTTTGGGACAAAATCAAAAAATAACTCATTTTCGAGAAAAATCAAATAATTCAAAAATCAAAACTGATTTTTTACAGTTTATGAATAATTCGGGATAATTGAATCAATTATCGTATTTTCAATGATTTGATTTACATTTTTGTGTAAAATAAAAACCGAAAAGTTTTGTAAATTCCATTTTTCTATAATTTTTTCTGTTAAATCTTCACGTACAACAATTAATAAATGATTTTTTTTAAAATTTAATAATTCGGTCAAACTTTTTGCCCACGCTTTTTCCGAAAGTTCTAAATTTCCGATTTCATCAATTATTATAAGTTGATTTGCTCTGTTATTTTCCGGTTTTAGACTTTCAATTCCAAATTCAATTGCTTTTGGGAAAATACTGAAAATTCCGATTTTTTCTGATTTTTCGTTATCAGTTTTTCGTAAAAATACTATTGATTTATTTGTATTAATATCAACCAAATCGTAACCGATTCTTTTGTTGTTTTCAATGATTTTTTGTGAATAAATTCCTCCTATTTTTATATTTTTTATTTTCAGATTTTCAATTAGTTTTTTTACAAAAGTGGTTTTTCCGATGTCAATTTTTCCAGTAATTATGAATATTTTTTGTACAAAATTTTGTTCGTTTTTTAGTTGGGAAAATCTTAATTCAGAATATGCAATTAATTGATAAACAACTGAAACTGGATTTTTTATAAAGGTTTTAAAATCAGGAATATTTACAATTACCAAAGGCAAACTTTCTGCCGAAAGTTCCAAAGCCAAAGGCAGTTGTTTGAAATATGTTTTATTAAAAAAATTACGAATTATAGGATTGTAAAGTTCAGTTCCCAAAACCGAAAATCCTAGAATTAAAACAGTTGCCCTAAAATTCATTTCAATGCCGATTAAGACTGCATCAAAAATTGATTTCGATTGTAATTTTGTGAAAATAAATGCCGTAAGCATTGTTATTACAATAAAAAAGAGCCAGAATTTTGGTTTTGATAATTGTCGCAATGCTCGTTTATATTTTAAAATCCAAATAATTACAATTGCAAAAACTGAAATACTCCAAATTTTCCAATCTGTTAAACTTATTAAAATCAACGAAGTTATAATCAAAATAATATCAGCAATTAACCAAATTGTTGAATATTTAAAATCATTTTTGGGATTTGATTTATATAAAAAACATTGATTATTATATGAATATTTGTTATATTCAGTTGGTTGTGATATTATTTTTTTCCCTGTTTTTATTCCGATAATTGCAGAAATTAATCCGATAAAAACATAAATTGAAAGTAAAATTAAAATAGGAAGCCAAAGTGTATCAAATTGTAAATTAAGTTGTTTTTCAGTAAAATTCATCAAATTTTTGTAAAGTTCAACGATATTGAAACCGTAAAAAATTAAAAAATTAATGATTTTTTGAGCAAAACTCCACGAAACTGCTAAAATAGAACCAATTATAAAACCAAAATAATTTTTTCCTAAAATTCTTACAGAAATTTCCAATAACAAACTTTCGGTAAAAATTGCGAGCATTGGTCCAAAAATAACTGCACTTGGCGACATGGTTTTCATCAATGCACAGATTAAACCCGCACGCCAAAAAATTCCTTTGTCTTTCCAAATATAACTTACAGATATTAAAATTATTACACCAATTGAAGTTAAAATACTTCCTGAAAACGGAACTTTCAAATTGTGCAAAAAACTACCAAGCACAATTTCGGAAGAAGCCCAAATCGTTCCAATAATTGAAGATTTGAGCCACGTTTCGTTTAACTGAATTTTATCATTCATTTACAATGCAAATTTTTTCGGCACAATATTCAAAAGTGTGATAACCAGCACCTGCTTCACTTACAACTTTTAGCATCAATTCTGGATTTGTAATTTTTACAGCACCAATAATTTTTACATTTTTTTCAAACAAAACATCTGGAATAAAACTGCTCGATGGTCCTGTAACAATAATTTGCGTTTCGGGTTTAATTGATTTTAGTAAATCGTCTAACGTATTATTTACCAAAGTTAAACCGGTAATTAAAACTATATCTGAAATAGGTAAAACTTTATGATAATCGGTAGCCGGAACATAATATTTTTTATCTTCGTCTTTAAAAGCCTCTTCGTTGAGTTCCAAAACAAACAAGCTACTATTGGTTTTAGAAATTTTTTGAATATATGATTGAAATGCTCCAACAATTGTTATTGTTTTGCCGGAATTTATTTCCAATAAATCTATGGGGTCGGTATTTCGCAGAATTTTGTAATTTCCTGTTTCCAAAAATCCGGAAGAAATTGCATTTAAAACAGCAACTTTCAATGTTTCAATGAGTCCGTTTTTCTTAGTAGTTTCCAATAAATCTATAACTTTTAGTCCGGTAATTTTATTTGGCGTAAAATCTCCAAAATCTCTGTCTTTTTTATGACAATTCATTTGAATATTAGGCAAAGTGCTTGATATTCCGTAACTATTGTCTGATAGTTTTACTGCTGTCATAAAAAGTCCAATTCTAACTTCCGAAATGTATAACGTTGCAATAAAGCCGTTATACTTGGTTTTCAACAAATTGATAGTTTCTTGTAAAATCATTATTTTAAAGTTTTTTCAGATTAAAAATAATTAGCTCAAAATTTACAATTTCGTTATGTTTTTAAATGAATAACGATACAAAGAAAAACAACAAATATAAGAAAACAAATTTTTTTCAATATAAATTAGAGTTTCAGATTTTTGGTTTGTTCTTTAATAAAAATATCAAATGTTGCTTGTAAATTTTTATAATTAAGAATAACATTTTCAGCAAATTCTGTTACTTCAGCAATTCCTCCGTTTTTTCCCCCACGTTTGAGAATTACAAGTGGTTTTTCTGTTAATTTATTCATCTTGTTAATATTTTGCCATGCTTGCCGATACGACATTTTCATTTCAGCAGCAGCTTTTCTGAGAGAACCAAATTCTTTAATTTTTTCAATTAGTTCAATTTTTCCTTGTCCGGTAAATGAAAAATCACCGAAATTAATCCAAATTCTTCCGTCAACAGTAAATTTTGTATTTGATTTAAGAGTCATTTATAAACTTAAATAATGTTTAAATTTATTAAAGAATAAAAACATAAATATTTGATTTTAATTCATTTTGAAACAAAAATTAAAACTTCTCTGCAACATAAAATAAGTTGCAATTATATTTTATGTGTCTAATATTATGCAAATTTAATCATTTAAGTATTATAATCAATTCTTCAAATAAAAATTGTTTGATTTGTTTTTGAAGAACTTAAAAATTTCCAATATTAAAAAAAATACGAGTTATATGATTTTAATCAGTTTAAAGAATTTGCTGTTTTTTAAATTTTGATAATAGTAAAACTTGTTTAATATTTGCGGTAGATTTTAAACAGTTTAAAACTTTATTTTATATGAATTCACAAGATTATATTTCAAGAGAAGATAAGTACGGAGCCCATAATTATCACCCACTTCCGGTTGTTTTAGAACGAGGAGAAGGAGTTTTTGTATGGGACGTAGAAGGAAAAAAGTATTTTGATTTTTTATCAGCTTATTCAGCTGTAAATCAAGGACATTGTCATCCAAAAATTATTGGTGCACTTAAAGAACAAGCAACAAAGCTAACTCTTACATCAAGAGCATTTTACAATAATGTATTAGGTGAATATGAAGAGTATGCAACAAAATACTTCGGTTTTGACAAACTTTTGCCAATGAACTCAGGTGCAGAAGCAGACGAAACAGCATTAAAACTTTGTCGTAAATGGGCTTACAAAGTAAAAGGAATTCCACAAAATGAAGCAAAAATAATTGTTTGTGCAGATAATTTTCATGGAAGAACAATCACAATTGTTTCCATGTCAACCGACCCAGATGCAAAAGCTGATTATGGTCCATTTACTCCGGGCTTTATAACTATTCCATATAACGACATTAACGCATTGGAAAAAGCACTGGATTCTGATAAAAATATAGCTGGTTTTTTAGTTGAACCTATTCAGGGTGAAGCAGGTGTTTATGTTCCTGCTGATGGTTATCTTAAAAAAGCTTATGATTTATGTAAGAAGCATAATGTTCTTTTTATTGCAGACGAAGTTCAGACAGGTATAGCAAGAACTGGAAAATTACTTGCATGTGACCATGAAGGAGTAAAACCAGATATTTTGATTTTAGGAAAAGCAATTTCCGGAGGTGTTTTACCTGTTTCGGCAGTTTTAGCAAACAACGAAATTATGTTAACAATAAAACCAGGTGAACATGGCTCAACATTTGGTGGAAATCCACTTGCTTGTAAAGTTGCAATGGCTGCATTAGAAGTAGTTAAAGACGAAAAACTTGCAGAAAAAGCTGAAGTTTTAGGTAAGATTTTCAGAGAAAAAATAAGAGAAATAAAATCTGATATGATTGAATTAGTACGCGGAAAAGGTTTACTTAATGCAGTTATTATCAAACCTAAAAATGGAAAAGAAGCTTGGGACGTTTGTGTAAAAATGGCAGAAAACGGATTATTAGCAAAACCAACACATGGTCATATTATCAGATTTGCTCCACCATTAGTAATTACTGAAGCTCAAATTATTGAAGCTGTTGAAATAATTAAAAAATCAATAGAATCATTTGACTAAAACTTTTAATTAAAATAAAACCTGTCAAATAAACACGGCAGGTTTTTTATTTTAATTTTATAAATCTCAAATTTTATAATCTGTATCAAATTTTTCTTTCAATAAATTAATTAGTTGATACATTTCTTCCCGTAACTTTATTGCCAAGTCAAAATCCAGAATATCAGAGGCTTTAAGCATTTCTTTTTTTGTTTTATCAATTGTTTTTAAAAGAGCAGGTTTTGTCATATATTGGATAACAGGGTCAGCTGCAACTGAAATTTTTTGTTCAGTTTGATATTTTTCAACTTGTTTTTGCTGGTTATCGTGCTTTAAATGCCCTAAAACGTTTGTATATTCTTTTATAATTTGCTGTGGAGTAATGTTATTATCTATGTTGTATTGAATTTGTTTTATTCTTCTCCTATTTGTTTCATCTATAGTCTTTTGCATAGAATTTGTTATTCTATCAGCATACATAATAACTTTTCCGTTAATATTACGTGCAGCTCTTCCTGAAGTTTGAGTTAAAGACCTTTCTGAACGTAAAAAACCTTCTTTATCGGCATCTAAAATCGCAACAAGCGAAACTTCAGGTAAATCCAAACCTTCTCGCAAAAGATTCACTCCAACCAAAACATCAATAATTCCATTTCGCAGATATTCCATAATTTCAACACGTTCAATTGTATCAACGTCAGAATGAATGTATCTGCATTTAATATTAATTTTTTCAAGAAATTTTGTCAATTCTTCAGCCATTCGTTTTGTTAGCGTGGTAATTAACACTCTTTCATTTCTTTCAATCACAATTCTGACTTCCTCAAGTAAATCATCAATCTGATTAATACTTGAGCGAACTTCAATTGGAGGGTCAAGTAATCCGGTTGGTCGAATAACCTGTTCTACCACAATTCCTTCGCATTTTTCTAATTCATAATCTGCAGGTGTTGCACTCAAGTAAATAGTTTGATTGACAATTTTCTCAAATTCATCAAACTTAAGTGGTCTGTTATCAATAGCAGCCGGTAATCTGAAACCATAATCGACCAAATTAATTTTTCGAGACCTGTCACCTCCGTACATACCTCTAATTTGAGGCAAAGTAACATGGCTTTCATCAACAATAGTTAAAAAATCTTTCGGAAAATAATCTAAAAGACAGAAAGGTCTGGTTCCGGGTTTTCGACCATCAAAATATCTCGAATAATTTTCTATTCCGGGACAATGTCCAAGTTCCTGCAACATTTCCAAATCATAATTTACTCTATCCTCAATTCTCTTAGCTTCAAGCGGTTTTCCCAAATCAAGAAAAAATTGAATTTGCTTTCCAACATCTAGCCTGATTTCGTCCATTGCTTTGTGCATTCTCCATTTGGTTGTCATAAAAATATTTGCAGGATAGATAGTTGCTGTTTCAAATTCTTCTTTAACATTTCCAGTTACTGGGTCAAAAGAATAAATTTCTTCAATTTCGTCGTCCCAGAAAACTATTTTGTACGCAATATCCCCGTAAGCAAGAAAAATATCAACAGAATCACCTTTAACTCTGAATTTTCCATGCGTAAAATTAATTTCGTCTCTTGAATATAAACTATCAACCAAGTGTCTGAGAAAATCATTTCTTCCTACTTTCTGACCTTTATTCACGGTAATAATATTTTCATGAAAATCATCTGGATTTCCAATTCCATAAAGACATGATACTGAGGATACAACAATTACATCTCTCCTACCCGACAGTAGTGATGAAGTTGAACTTAACCTTAGTTTTTCAATTTCGGCATTTATTGTTAAATCTTTTTCTATGTAAATATTTGAAGATGGAATATATGCTTCGGGCTGATAATAATCGTAATATGAAACAAAATATTCAACTGCATTTTCAGGAAAAAAAGATTTGAACTCTCCATATAATTGAGCTGCAAGCGTTTTATTATGACTTAAAACTAATGTTGGTCGGTTTATTCTTTGAATTACATTTGCTACAGAAAAAGTTTTTCCAGAACCAGTTACACCTCTTAATATCTGATATTTATCACCTCTCGAAATTCCTTGCGTAAGTTGATTAATAGCATCAGGCTGATCACCGGTTGGTGTGTATTTTGATACAAGTTTAAAATTCATTTCAATAAAATTAATCCATTCTTATTCCAATAACAAGTATATCATCAACCTGATACCTTCGTCCTTTCCATTTTTCGATTGTTTCTTCGAGCATTTCTTTTTGTTCGACCATAGATTTATCTTGAATTTCAATTAAAAGATTTTTGAAATTTTTTGATAAAAATTTTTTGTCTTCATGTTCTCCAAATTGATCAACGTAACCATCAGTGAATATGTAAATTGTATCTTTACTCTTCAATTTTACTGTTTGCTGTGAAAAAGCTCTGCTAGCATTGTAATGAATACCAATCGGCATTTTATCTGGCTTATATCTAGTAAGTTCATATTCAAGATTATCGTTTTTACCAATAATATATAAAGGATTATTAGCACCTGAATATTGCAAAGTTTTTTGTTTATCATCAATAATACAAAGAGCAATATCCATTCCATCAGTAGCTTCACCTTGTTTACCACGTTGATGCAAAATAATCATTATTTGCTCACGAAGTCTATTTAGAATTTCGTCTGATGTAATATGTTCTAATCTTGTAATTATCTCTTTTAAAGCCGAAATACCTAATAAACTCATAAAAGCTCCTGGAATTCCGTGCCCAGTACAATCTGCAGCAGCAACAATTGTTTTACCATTTTTGTGTGATATCCAATAGAAATCACCACTTACTATATCTCTGGGTTTAAAGAGTATAAAATTTTCGGGTAAAACAACATTTACAAAAATATCAAGCGGCAACATTGCCTCTTGTATTCTCTTGGCATACAATATACTATCAGTAGTTTCCTTATTTTGTTTTGCAATTTTATTTCTTTGTTTGGATAATTCTATATTTATATATCTTAATTTTTCGGCTTGTATCTGAATTTCCTCTTTTTGCTTATTTATTTCAAATTCTGCAAGTTTAAGTTTTGTAATATCAAAATCAATTGCAACAAATCTAAAAACTTCACCGGTTTCATCATTTACAGGATTTATAGTTGTCTGATACCAAATTTCTTGTCCGTTTTCAAAAACATCATGTGCAGTATAACTGATTGTCCCTTTTTCCTTTGTATAATTTTTAATTTCTTTCTGTAAATCAGGTCTTAACATTTTTTGCTTAGTTTTGAAATCTGCATCTTTATACTTTTCAAACCTGTATCCGAATAGTTGGGTAAAACCTTTATTCCACCATTCAAATCGTCCTCTTTTATCAAGTAAAACAACCGAGTTGTCAGTTTCCTGAGCAACCATCGACAAATGTTTTAATTCATTATTGCTCAGAGTCAGTTTTTCAGTTTGTGAAGCAAGTTTTTCAGTTTGAATTTCAAGTTTGTATGACTGAGTTTCAATTTCTTCCTTTTGTTGTTCTATTTGTGAGGTTCTTAGTTTAATAATATTTTCGAGTTCTTTTTTTGTGTTAATTATTTTATTTGTACGATATTGCATTATCATAACAATTACAACAACCAAAATTACAACATAAAGAATATAAGCAATAATGCTCATATACCAAGGTGGTTTTATTACAAATTCAAATCCAACTATCGAACTTTCTATATCATAACCATTTTTTGCTTTTACATAAAAAATATATTTACCAGCTTTTAAATTTGTAAAAGAACGTTCTGTTTTAAAACTCCATTCTGTCCATTCTTCGTCAAGTCCTTGCAGATAAGTTGAATAACTATTTAAATTACTGTTAACATAAAATGGCAACGAAAATTCAAATGTCAGTGTATTATCTTTATAATCAATCTTTTTTAGGTATTTTATAATACTATCATCTCTGCTAAAAAACTCATTTTCAATATAAGCACCTGAATACAATTCATAATTCTTTGCTAAAACTTTTCTAATTAATACATTATCATCAGAATTGTAATTGCAAGTAATATTTCCGTTATAATTATAAAGAATATCCTTTACTCCTATCCAAGTTAAATTATTTGAATCAGAGTAAATTATATTATCTTTTCTTATATCTTTAATATTTTTAAAAGGTTCAGAAATAAATTTATTTTCTTTTTCCAAATATTTTAAAATTCCAGATGAAGTGATAAACCAGATATTATCTTTACTGTCAATATCTAAAGAATAAATACTGACTGAATCTTTGATATAATTTCCAAAAAATGAATTATAATTTTTAAATGAATATTTTGATATATCAACATTATTATCAACCATTTCATATAATCCATTTCTAGTAGCTATCAAAATTTTACCTTTATAATTATATATTTTATTTCCAATTTTTGAAGGTAACCCTTGCTCAATTCCAAAATCATAGACTATATAATCAGATTCATTTTTGGAACTACCCAAATCTACAACAAAAATTCCATCATGAGTAGTACTGCCCCACAAATTACCATCGTTGTCAAAAGTTAAATTACTAACTTCAAATCCAATTTCTTTAAAATCAAATCTATTGTAAAGCTTTATATTTCCGTCTTTATCAAGATTATAGTTAAATGAGGTTAAACCATCATAATGTCCAAAAAAAAGTTTATTATCTTTGTTAAAAGCTTCTACTATTGAAAAACAACTATAAATTGGTTCAATTTTTTCAATTTTTTCAGTTCCATATACTTGAATTATATTTCTAAGCGAACTTCCGATAAGTACGTCATTATCTGAACCTAAAGGTTTAAATGAGAATAAATTTGTTATAAAAATTTCTTTTGAAGTTATAGAATTAACTGTATTATTTTTTAAATAAAATAATCCGTCATAAGTACCAACGTAAATTATGTCATTAAATCTTTTTATTGAAGATAATGTTCCTTTTAATCCTGTTAAATCAGAAAACTTTAGATATGGTGAATTAATATCAACAACTGAAATTCCTTTTTCACAACCAATCCATATATTTGAATTTTTATCATTGCAAAGAAAATAAATTCCATTAGTCGAAAGACCGTTTTCTTTTTTTAGTATAGTTCTTGTATTTAAATTTTTATCAAGAATTACAACTCCACCTGTTAAAGTTGCAATTAAATAAGAATCTTTATTTTTAATTCCATAATAAGGTGAATTATCAATTAAATATGAATTTATTGTATTTTCAATTGGGACGAAATAATTTTTTTTAGAATTAATTCCACCAGTACACCATCTCACTAATCCTGAACTTGTTGTAACAAAAATATAAGATGTATCAGTTTCTGGTAAAATTGCTCTTATTCCATCAACACATTCATTATATGCAAAATTTAATTTTTCTAATTTGTTATTATTTTCAACCAGTAATCCATTAGCAACATCTGCTGCTAAAATTGTATCGTTCACCAAAAATCCTCTGAATTCTGAATTATCAAAACTTTTTATTTTAGTTAGTTTATTTTCAAAATATTTAACTACTTGATTTTTGCTAATAAAAAAGTAAGTTCCATGAGTGGTACAGAAAATTTTCCATGTCGAATTTACCTGAATATCAGGCATACTATCGGATAGGCAAACATATTTTTTATCTCCGTTTGCTGTTTTCTGAAAATAACCAAATTCAGAATATGCACCAACATATATTCTGTCTAATTTTTCATCATAAGCTATTGATCTGATTTCAACATCATCATCAATTTTATATAACTTGAAAAACGAACCATCGTATTCAATTACTCCATTGTTGTTTGCTGCATATATAACACCATCGTTATCAATTGTTATATACCATGTTTGGTCTGTTAGGTAGGATAAGTTTTCTTTTTCAAAATTTTGTATATATGGCATCCCCTGCTCAGAAATAATCTGACCAGAAACTTGCTTTTGAAAGACTAAAACATTCAAAAAGACTATTATAAGACAAATATTTATATAATTCTTATTCAAACGCTACAAAATAATCAAACGTAAAGTTAAAAAAAAAACCAAAATAACAACATTTATAAAGGTAAAAAAATACGTCAAAAAAAATAGATATTATTTTAGTTATGCAAATTGTTTTTGGAACTCCATTAAGTTTTTGAAAACTATAGTTAAAAAACAATAGATATTTTTAATTATTTTAATAATTACCTAAAATTTGAAAAATAATTTTGTATATAAATAAAACAATTATAATTTTGTTAAAAAAAATTAATTTTTTGAGAAATCAAATTTTTGCTAAAAACTATTAACAAAAAAAATATTTAAAACATTAAAAAAAATGATAAATGATTAATGATATTGAAAAAACGGAGGAAAAAATAAATAATTTTTTTAGAAAGGTTGATTTGCCAACTAAATTACTAATTACTTTAGTTTTAGTTATTTCAGTATTTTTAAATGGTTTACTTTTTCTTAAATATGCAAACACTAAAACGGACTTGAAAAAATCAGAAGCTAAATATGTAACTGATATTAAAAGGTCTAAAGAGCAATATTCGCTTTTATATGCACAGAATACTTCTTTGCAAAAACAAGTCAAAGACCTTAATTTAGAATTGATTAAGACAATAAATAACACGGTGGATTTACAAGTAATGTTTCAACAAATTTATGACGAAACTGTTACTTTGTATAGTATTAAAGATGAACTTAGTACAGGAATTCAAAAAACAAAAAATCAATTACAGAAATTACAAACATCAATTAATACTATTATCGAAAATAAGGATAACTTTCTGGACAGCACCGAACTTCAAATCAGAAAGGAAAAAAGCAAATTGTAACGAATATTTATTATAATTAGGTTTGATAAATTATTTTTAAATTAAGGAACTAATTATTTAATAATTTATAATTTTTAATTAAATTTATCCTCTTTTACTGATTTCTTCAAGCATTTTTCGGTTTTCGATGAAAATATCTTTTTCTTCAAGTCTTATAACTTTGTCTTTTTCAAATAATTTTAATAGTTTTACAGCACTTTCTGTTGAAATTCCAGCAAAATCAGCAATATCTTTACGCGAAAGGTGTTTAAAAATTTCTTCATTTTCAAATATATCCGAACTCAGGTATAGTAAGGCATCAGCAAGTTTTCCGGGCATTTGTTTAAACATCAAATTGCTAATAATCTGATACAAAGCAGAATTTTGAGAATAATATCTTTTTATAATACTGAAAGCAAATTCTCCATTTTGTTTAATTACCTGCTCAACTATTTTTTTTTCAATTAAATAAACCAAAGTTTCTTTTAATGCGATTGTAGAATAATTAAAGGTATTTTCATTGAAAATGGCTGAAAGTCCAACAAAATCACCGGATTGAAAAATTCGCAAGTTGAAATTTTTATTTGAATCTCCTTCAACATGCTGTTTTACTAACCCTTCGGTAACAAAAAGTATATAAGATGCAAAAGCACCTTGTTTAGTAAGATTCTCACCTTTACGGAATTGTACAAGCGTTTTGCTATTTTTTACAAGTTCAATTTCCAATGGTGATAACTTTTTAAAACAAATAGCTCCATTTGTAACTAATTCACAATCTATGGTTTCTGTAATTACTTTCATTTAATCATATTTTGTAGATTGCAAATTTAGATATTTTTCAATTAAAAAGTTGTCAAAATTCAATTAAATCGTTATTGTCATAGGTGTAATTTTGTGTAAATATATGAATAATCAATATTATCTTTGCATCGTCAAAAAAATAAAAATTATAGTATCAAAAAATTAATCAAAACATGTTATACACAAACTTAAAACATATTGAAACTGAAGGAGAATTTTCTAAAATTATTAATCAAAATCCTAATGTTATGATTATTTGCGGTAGTATGACTTCAAACTGTATTTCTATTTACAACATTGCTGAAGAACTTGAAAATGAATTTAAAAATGTAGAATTTTTCGATATGGAATTTGACAATCCTGAATCTGAAATTCTAAGAAAAATCCCAGAAATAACTGATTTAATGACGGTTCCACTAACAATATTTTACAAAAATGGAAATGTAGTTAAAGTTACTGATAATAAACAAAATAAAAAACAAATTATAAATATTTTAAATGAGTATTTTTAAAATTAAATTTCTTACATTCGATACTTTTATTAAATAAAAATTAACAATTTACTAAAAATTTAAGAAAATGAAAAAAAACATGGGTTTAATAGACAGAATTATCAGAGTAGTAATAGCTGTTGTAATTGGTATTCTATATTTTACAAATATAATTTCAGGTACTTTAGGAATTATTTTATTGGCGTTAGCAGTGGTTTTCATTCTAACCAGTGTTATAAGTTTCTGTCCATTGTATTTACCTTTTGGTTTAAATACTGGGAAAAAAAAATAAAACCGAACAAAAATCATAATTTAAAATTATCACAATTATATGGATACCATAGAAATAACCAAACGTTACAGTGAACTTGCCGAAACAGATTGTTGTCTTTCATGCGGAGGTGCAATAAATTTTTCCCAAGCACAAACCGGCGAAGTGTGTGTTGATTTGGGAAGTGGACAAGGAAGAGATGTGCTTCGTTTAGCTGAATTAGTAGGAGAAACTGGTTTTGTTTATGGAATTGATATTTCGGAAGGTATGCTAGAAAAAGCTCGAAAAAGTGCGGATAAATTTAATGTAACAAACGTCAAATTTGTTCAAAGTGACCTTGAAAAAATTGCCCTACCCGACAAAACGGCAGACCTTGTTATTTCAAACTGTACCATAAATCATGCTTCTGATAAACAAGCTGTTTGGAATGAAATTTATAGAATATTAAAAAAAGGCGGTAGATTTATTGTCAGCGATATATATTCAACTTCTGAAATTCCGGAAGAATTTAAAAATGACCCTGTTGCAGTAGCAGAATGTTGGGCTGGTTCTATTCCAAAAACAGAATATCTCGAAATTCTTGAAAAGGCAGGTTTTGTTTCAATTCAAATTATCGAAGAATCAAAGCCTTATGCGAAAGGAAAAGCAGAGGTCGCAAGCTTTACAATTGCAGGATTAAAAAAGAAAAACTGTGATTGCAATTAATAATTATTTTTATAAATTTGTACTGTTTCTAACCAAAAAAAATGTTTATGAAATCATTAGTAAAAAAGAAAGTGAAAACCACTAAATTATCAGAAAAAAAAGTAGCACAATGTTGTGCTAAAGTTTCTAAAATTGTAGTTGGTTGCCACGATTAAAAATCCAAAATCTGCCGTAATATTGAAAAAAACGGCAGATTTTTTTAAAAAATATTAATATGAAAATTACAAACTTTTACCAATTTTCCGAAAATATAGCTTCAGGAGCACAACCAACAGTAGAACAAATTGTTGAATTACAACAAACAGGTTATGATGCTGTTGTAAATATTTCTCCTGAAAACACCAGAAATTACTTGAAAAATGAAGATGAAATTGTTGAAAATGCTGATATGAAATATGTTCATTTTCCTGTTGATTGTTCTAATCTTCAAGAAAATCATTACCTTACATTTAAAGAAATTTTAAGCCAATTTCAAAACTCAAAAATATTTGTTCACTGCGGTGGAAATATAAAATCGTCGAATTTAATTCACATGTACAATGTGTTGGAATTGAACATTGATGAAAAAGAATCACTCAAAATGCTATTGGAAATTCAAAACCCCGAACAAAAATGGTTCGAATACTTCATAAAATTTGGAATGAAAGGCATTCAAAATATTAATTAACGAATTTGGAATATCAACTTCAGTTGATTTGGAATATCGAATTAATTCCATTAGGAATATCAACTTTAGTTGAATTGGAATATTGACTTTAGTCAATAAAAAAGAATTAAATTATAAATAAATATAACATAAAATGCAATTATCAAAGTACAATATAATTTCAAAAGTAAAAAATTCAGATAAATATTTTATTGTTAATCTATTACATCAGAATGCCGATATTTTTTCGCAGAAAGAAAAAAATGAAATAGAACATTTTGAAAAAAACAAAAATTATACTTCATCGATAATTTCTGAATTAATTGAAAAACAATATATTATTAATGAAAAAGAAGAACAGAAAATTTACAAAAACAAATATTTAGATTTTATTGATTCTCGCGAAAGTGATGAAATTCAAATATTTTTTGTACCAAATTATTCTTGTAATTTTGCTTGTACTTATTGTTATCAAGATGATTACAAAGTATCTGAAAAAGTTGTTTCAAATGATATTATTGATTCTTTTTTTCAATACATTCAATCTGAATTTGCTAACCGAAAAAAATATGTAACCGTCTTTGGAGGAGAACCTTTGATGAATTCACCAAAGCAAAAAGAAATAATTACATATTTTGTAAAAAAAGCTAATGAATTTAAAGTACAGTTAAGTTTTGTTACAAATGGGTTTGGTTTAACCGAATATATTGATATTCTGAAAACTGCACAAATCCGTGAAATTCAAATAACTTTAGATGGAACTGAAACTGTTCATAATAACCGAAGATTTTTAAAAAATGGAAACGGTACATTTTCAAAAATTGTTGAAGGAATTGATGCATGCTTAAGTAATTCTATACAAGTAAATTTGCGAGCAGTTGTTGATAAAGAAAATATCAATAATCTACCCGAACTAGCTCAGTTTGCAATTGACAAAGGCTGGACAAAAAACGAGATTTTTAAAACACAAATGGGTAGAAATTACGAACTTCATCATTGTAATTCATCACCTGAAAAATTATTTTCAAGAATTTCGTTATACGAAAATTTATTTGAATTAATTCAGAAATATCCACATATTCAGGAATTTTACAAGCCTTCATATTCAATCTCAAAATTTTTATTTGAAAATGGCGAATTACCTGAACCATTGTTCGATTCGTGTCCGGCTTGTAAAACAGAATGGGCTTTCGATTATACCGGAAATATTTATTCATGTACTGCAACAGTCGGAAAATCAGATGAAATACTTGGAACTTTTTATCCCGAAAAATCGAAAAAAACAGAGATAATTGAAGAATGGCAATCGCGTGATGTTACTGAAATTGCTGAATGTAAAGATTGTAGCGTACAATTGGCATGTGGTGGAGGTTGTGGTTCGGTTGCAAAAAACAGAACAGGTAAAATTTGTACAACCGACTGCCGTCCTGTAAAAGAATTACTTGAACTAGGATTTGCAGCAAATCTTGAAGATTAATATTTATTATTCAAAAAATTAATTTAAACTATAAAAACTTATAAAAATATATAAAAATGAAAGAAATAACATCAGTTGAATTTGAAAAAGAAGTTATAAACGGAGGAAAAGTAGTTGTAGATTTTTATTCGTCTGAATGTCCTCCCTGTGAAGCACTTGCACCAAAATTTGAAAGTCTGGCTGCTTTATACGGAAATGATATAAAATTTGTAAAAATTTTTCGTCAGCAAAACAGAAGTTTATCTGACCAACTTGAAGTAAAATCTTCACCAACTTTATTGTTTTTCGATAACGGAAAAGAAGTTGCAAACCGCTTAGCCGGAGGAATTAAGAGAAGCGAAATAATTCAAAATCTCGACAGTATGCTAACTTCTGCCAGAGTTACAGAAATAAAATCAAAATTGAAAAATTTCACATCTGAATTTGATGTTATAATTTTGGGAGCTGGTCCCGGAGGATTAACAGCCGGTTTATATTTGTGCCAGGCTCATGCTAAAACAGTTGTAATTGACATTGCTTTACCAGGTGGACAAGTTGCAACAACTCACGAAGTTTCAAATTATCCTGGATTTATTGACCCACAACCTGGTTATATGCTTTCGCACAACATGTCTGAACAAACTAAACTTTGTGGAAGTGTTTACAAAGTTGCTGTTGATGTTACAAAAGTTGATTTAGCAAATAAAACTGTTGTAATTGATGAATTTGAAACAATTACAGCTAAAAAAATAATTATTGCAACCGGAAGTTCTCCAAACTTAACAGGAGCAAATGGCGAAAAAGAATTGAAAGGTAAAGGCATTTCATATTGTGCAACTTGTGATGCTAAATACTATGGAGATAAAGATGTTGTGGTTATTGGAGGAGGTAATTCGGCAGTTGAGGAAAGTTTATTTATTACCAAATTTGCAAAAAAAATTACTCTGGTTCACCAATTCGACAAATTGACTGCTAACAAAGATGCTCAGGAAAAGCTATTTGCAAATCCAAAAATCGAAGTTTTATTTAACCACGAACCTCGTTCTTTTTCAAAAAATGCTGACAAAATTGACACCGAAATTGAGAATTTAATTACAAAAGAGAAAACAAAATTATCTGCAGATGGTGTTTTCATTTTCATTGGAATGAAACCAAATACTGCACTTTTTGGAAACACTTTAGAATTAGACAAATGGGGTTACATCAAAACTGATGAAGATATGAGAACTAATATACCAGATGTTTTTGCGGTTGGAGATGTTACAAGCAAAAAATATCGTCAAATTACTACAGCTGTTGCAGATGGGACAATTGCTGCTATTGCAATTTCAAAAGAATTGGATTAGTGTCATATCAATTATTATTTGATGAATAAATTTCAGGTGAAAAACACCTGAAATATGCAGATAATGTTGCACTTGTCAGGTATTTTCACCTGACAACTTAAGCTTGACATGACATTTGTTTAATATTTATATTTTTATATCAGTTAGTGAAATTTCAGAAAATGATTAATTTAATAGAATTAAAATAGATAATATACACAAAATGAGTGAATTTGATATAAAAGCTGCCGACTGGGACAAAAATCCTATGCATTGGGACCGTTCAAATGCTATTGCTGAACAAATTAAAAAAAATATTTCATTGAAGCCAAATATGCAGGCTTTGGAATATGGTGCAGGAACAGGAATTTTAAGTTTTTTGCTTAAAGATGAATTTGAGGAAATTACTTTAATGGATAATTCAGAAGAAATGCTTAAAATTATAACCCAAAAGATTGAAAAAACGGGAGTTAAAAATCTTTCACCTCTGTTTTTTGACCTTGAACATAATGAATATTCTGATAAGAAATTTGATGTAATTTACACACAAATGGTTTTGCATCATGTTATTGATGTTGATAATATTATAAACCGTTTTCACAATCTTTTAAAACCTGAAGGATATTTATTAATAGCTGATTTGTACGAAGAAGATGGAACTTTTCATGACGATAGCTTTAATGGTCATAAAGGTTTTGATATTCAAAAACTTTCAGAGAAACTTATAGAATTGAATTTTCATAACATTTCACATAATCAATGTTTTGTTGTTAATAAAAAAATATCAGAAATAGAAACAAAACTTTTTCCTGTATTTTTGTTGGTTGCAAATGCCATAAAAAATTGAAAAAAAATAATTTAAAAAATGGACTGTACAAATTGTAAATCAAAAATATGCAAAGTAAATGAAAGTTGCGGTGCAGAAAAATTTGATTCAAATTCGATAATAAACGAATATAAATTGATTGAAAATCAACAGATTGTTCAAGCAGCAGCTGAATTGGTAGATAACAACAAAGCAGGAACTTTGTCAAGATTGCAGGAAATTATAGAATTTTCAAAATCAATGAATTATAAACATTTAGGTATTGCTTTTTGTTTTGGAATGGAAAAAGATATAAAAATTTTTGTTGATATTCTGAAAGAAAATAAATTCAAAATTTCAGCAATATCGTGTAGTGTTGGAGGTTTAACTCAGGATAATGTAAATGAAAATTCGTGTATTCATAAAATTTCATGTAATCCAATTGGTCAAGCTCAACAAATTAATTCCGAAAATGTTGATTTTACTATTATTGCAGGAATTTGTTTGGGTCATGATATATTGCTACAAAGAAATTTAAAATCAGACTTTACAACTTTCATTGTTAAAGACAGAATTTTTAAACATAATACTTTATTAGCTTTGCAATCTGTGATTTAACAGAAATTAAATCATAAATAAATCCGACATTTTATCAATGTCGGATTTAATTTTTTTTATTAGAAATCAATAGTCGGTCCGGCTTTTCCATTAGACATTGAAGATATTGATTGTGAAATAAATCCAATCATTTTTTTAATATCCTGACCATTTGCTCCAATCTTAGCTAAATGTTCTATTCCCATTGCTTTACGAGCTCTATCAAAATTTGCAGCATTACCAACACCAAAAAGAATTGAAGTGAACGAAAATGCACTTCTTTCTTCGGATTTTAAAGTATCAATAAGTTTTTTCACTAAATGAGGCGGATTTTTTGAGTTATTATCTTCACCATCAGTAATTACAAAAAGTAAAGTCTTGGTTTCTACTCCAGAATTTTCAAGAATTTTACGATAGCTAATTGCACTTTCAAGTCCTTGTAAAGCTGCATCATAAAGTGAAGTTGCACCACCTAGATTTTTTGAAAAATCAAATTGAGGAACATTGGCAATTGGTTGAAAACCAGTTTTAACTTTAACAGTTTCATCAAATTCAATTATCGAAACAAATAGTTTATCAGCAATATGCGATTTCTGCATTGCTTCAACAAAATCGTTGAAAGCATAATTCAACTCGTGAATATAACTTGATACTGAACCTGATGTATCAATTACAAAAACTGCGTTTATGGTTTCATCTACCTGAATATCATCAGGATTAAAATTTCCGAAATCGAAATTAAAATCAATATCTGTAAAATTATTATTATCAAAAATATTTGGTTTCATGGCTTTTAATTTTTAAGTTATTATTTAATTATTAGGTTATTAGTTGTTAGTTTGTTAGGTTGTTAGGTTTTTAGTTTGTCAGGTTGTTGGGTGTTAGTTTGTTAGGTTTTTAGGTGTTAGGTTTTATTAATAACGTTTTAGATTTTTGGTGATTGGTGTCTGGTGTTTGATGTTTAGTTATAGGGTTTTAGTTTTTTTTGTGGTTAAAATTTTGTATCTAAATAAATATCAATAAATAGAAGTTTACAAAAAAATCATAAATACCTATATTCCTTAGCTCTATAACGCCTCAATTTCCAAACTCGCCAACTTCCTAAAGCTTTAACTACCAAACAACCTAACTTCCTATAAACCTAACCACCTAACTTCCTAACCATCCAACCGCCTAACTTCCTAACGTCCTATAAACCTAACCACCTTAACCTGCTTCACTTGGTTGTGAGCTATTTATGTCTCTGGTTGCTGTTGTTTTATTTATGTTTTTCATGGTTTATTGGGTTTATTTAGGTTAACAGGTTTTGGGTTTTTAGGTTATTATTCATGGTATAGTGTTTTTTTTTTAGACTTTTAGGAATTAGGTTTTTAGTTAATTATTCATGATTTATTGGTTTTTATTCATGTTTTATTTCTAATTTTTTTTAAAACTAAAATTTTAAATTACCTAAAAACCTAATGCCTAGCTACCTTTTTTTACAAAATTTTATCTGTACTATTCATAAATCTTACTCCCATTTGTTTTGCTTTTGCATAAATTGGGTCTGCAAGTGTTTCAAAACCTGTAACATTCGACATACAATCTTCCATTACAATGAATTTTGCTGCAAGCATAGGAGCTTCATTTAGAACTTGTTTCAAACTATTTGCAACACAATGTGATTTTGCCTCGCCTGTCAAATAAATATTCTGATACATTTCTAACGTGCGAATCAAATTCTGATTTAGTTGAGTTTCAGGTCTTTCTGAATCCGGTATTTGTGCTTGAAATGCTCCAAAATGTTCCGAAAACGGATAAGTTCCTTTAGTAACTGTCTGATAGAATTTTCCGCGTACAGTCCATTCTATAATTGCATCCATCAACGGTTGATAAATTGCCGCACCTTCCGAGCCAATTATGCAATGTGGGGGCCAAATCAAATGTGGATATTCACCCTGACTTTCAAGTTTTTTCAAATAATCCAAACATCTTTTTGGGTCGAAACGAGGTGTCCATTTTCCGGATTCTACATCTGCAACTGAAATCATTGTAAAAGGTGGTACAAAATTTCCATCTTTATCTTGCCAGAAACTAGGATGAGCAATGTCATTAGGTTGATGAGAATCAATTGTAATGGCAATAAAATCGATTTCAGCCTGATATTTAAGTATCCAGTTCCCAAGACGTTCCATATCTTTTTCTGCACCTGATACATACAATGAACCTTTTCCTTTTCCGTTTACATCACCAGGATTGCAAAAAGAATTCTGTGGGTCGATAATTAATAATGCGTTCTTTTTCATGGTTTTATTTTTTTAAAATTAATAATTTTATTTAGTTATAATTATTTAGTAATTTATAATTCAGACAATTAACAAGGTTTAATTTTTTTCAACATACTCCTTAAAAATTTAAAACTTCTAGATTTCAAAATTATAACCCTTATTTGTTAGTTCTTCGTATTTTATTTTATCAAACTTGTAATACCTTGCTGCTTTGTGTGCTACGTTTTTTTGTTTTTCGTCAAGAGGTATTAATAAATCTGTTTTCAATATTTTTTTTCTGAAATTACGTTTGTCAAGTTCTCTTTGTAAAATAACTTCATACAAATTTTGAAGTTGTGTTAGTGTAAACATTGGTGGTAGCAATTCAAAACCAATTGGTTGATATCTGATTTTTCCACTTAATCTGCTTAATGCAACTTTTATAATCATGTCGTGGTCGAAAGCTAATTCGGGTAAATCGTTCACCGAAAACCAATCAGCTTTTCCAGCGTCATCGCCTGCATGAATACTATATTCATCTAGCTTAATAAGAGCAAAATATGCAACTGAAACCACCCTTCCTCTTGGGTCGCGGTTAACATCACTGAAAGTGTAAAGCTGCTCGATAAAAACATTTTTAAGTCCCGTTTCTTCAAATAGTTCACGTAATGCACCATCTTCAGTTGTTTCGTCCATATTTACAAAACCTCCTGGTAAAGCCCATTTGTCTTTATAAGGTTCATTTGCTCTTTCAATTAACAATATTTTAAGGTCAAAATTGTCAAACCCGAAAATAATGCAATCGGTAGTGAGAGCAGGTCGAGGATATTCGTAACAATATTTATTTTCTGATTTTTTTTCTTTATTTTCCATTGTGAAATAATTATATAGTGTAATTATGACACAAAGATAAATCAGAAAAATATAATCTCCAAATATTTTAGTGTATATTTTACACTTTTATTTAAAATATTTTTCAATAAATTGATTAGTAAACTTTTGCTGACCTGAAAAATTTAGATGGGAATTGTCACCAAAATAAATGTTGGGATAATGATAAATAGTATCTGAAATTTCAAATTCAGGAAATTTTTCCTGATACAAATTCATGTAACTTTTATAATCTTTTGTAAATTTTGTATTTAACTTATAATACGAACTTTCATTCATTGGCATGAATAAAAAAATCACTTTTATATTGTTTTCAGAACACAATTTAAGAATTTTATTAAAGTAGAAATCAAGCAATTTCGAAGGTGTGAAATATTTGTATTTAGTTTCATAATTAAGTTCGCTGCAACTATCTTTTAAATTTGGATGCATGCTTTGACCTTTATGACTTTGTATACACTTTATTGCATCAGTATTATTTGATTTCTTCAAAAAAATTCTATTCTTGTAAATATCTGTTTGATAAAAACTTATGAAATTCAACTGATATAAAAAAAATTTAATTTTGGGAAAATTTCCTAAAACAGTATCATTTAACGAATTATAATTGCTTATAATTTCATTAAAATCATCATTTGTAAAAAAATCATTTCTAACAGCATATTGCCAGAACGAAAAAGTTTCAGAAATAAAACGAGGTGAAACTGAATAAAAAATAGTATCTGGTTTATTATAATTTAGAAGATATTTTTTTAGTATAAAATACTGTTCAACAGGTGTAGTACCTCCATAAGAAAACGACCAGCAATAAGGAATTTTTTTAAAATCTAAAGCAGAATTTAATCTTGATTCTCCTAAAAAAATGTACTTTATTGTGGTATCTTTTAAATCAATTTCTTTTGTCAGAACTTTATGCAAATAAAACCAGTTGTTACTGTTTTCGTCATTAAAATAAATCGAACAATACTGTATATACGTGAAAGTTATAATATAAATTGAAAGTAAAAAAATGAAAATTTTTACAAATATTTTTAAGTTTTTATTTAGATTTATTTTCATTTATTGTGAAATTTTCAAATATACAATTTTATTATCATAATTATGTTTTAAAATCAGGATGTTAACTCTATCTATTAAATAAATACCTAAATCCCAATACCTAAACCAAACACCCATTACCTCAGACCTAAAACCAATACCAAAACCAAACACCCATCACGTCAGACCTAAAAACCAATACTTAAACCAAAAACCTAATACCTCAGACCTAAAACCCAATACCTAAACCAAAAACCCATTACCTCAGACCTAAAACCCAATACCTAAACCAAAAACCTAATACCTAATACCCAAATCATTTAATTCGACCTACATTCACAATATCTTTTATTTTTTGCAGACGAGTAATAACTGCATTAAGTTGCTGTTTTCCTTTAATATCCACAGCAATAAATCCTTTAAACGAATTAGATTTAAGAGCTTTTATATTAATTGACCTCATTTTTAATTTCAATTCGTTTGAAATAACATTTGTAATTGCATTTGCTATTCCATCTCTATTATTGCCTGTAATCATAATTGTTACAGGTTTTTCAAACGAATTATCTGCATCTTTTCGCCATTTTGCCTGAATTATTCTGTACGGATATTTTTCAACAAAATTTTTAGCATTAGAACAGTTTACGCGATGAATTTTTGCACCCTTTCCTATTGTTATAAAGGCAATTATATCGTCTCCCGGAATAGGATTACAACATCTTGAAAAGCTGTAATCAATAGTGTCCATGTTGTTATCAATGTACAAATATTTATCCCCGTGAGTTTTAACATTAAAATCCTCTTCATTTAAATCTTCTTTAACAACCTGTTGTTCTTTTTGAACTTCTTCAGCAATTAATATTTTCTTAATTTTCTGAATGTCAAATTTTTCATTTCCAAAACCTTCAAATAATTCAACAACAGAATCGCATTCGAAAAATTTTTGCAGTTTTTTAATATTTCCATCAGAAAATTCAATTTCCAGATTTTTTAATTTTTGCTGTACTTTTTCTTTTCCAATCGACGACCATTTATATTCGAGTTGCTTAATAATTCTGCTTATTTTTGTTCTGGTACGAGGACTATTAGCAATTCTAAGCCACTCACGTGTAGGCTTTTGTGTATTATTTGTTATAATTTCAACAGTCTCGCCGTTATTCAGTTTCTCTTTGTACGAAACATGCCTGCCATCAACTCTTGCCGAAGCACACTTAGAACCTAAAGATGAGTGAATTGTAAAAGCAAAATCTAAAACTGTATCACCAGATTTCATTTTATAAATATCACCTTGCGGAGAAAAAATGTAGATTTCTTCGCTGTAAAGCTCTGATTTTTTACGATTTTCTTCGTCTTTTTCAACAGGTTTTTCTAGCGATGCTCTGATTTGAGAATATACTTCATCTTTGTTTGTATCGTTCTTATATTCTTTGTATTTCCAGTGTGCAGCATGCCCTTTTTCTGCAACTTCGTCCATCCGTAAAGTTCTGATTTGCACCTCAACCCATTTTCCTTCGCTACCAAAAACTGTAGTATGTAACGACTCATATCCATTTGCTTTTGGAGCCGAAATCCAGTCTCTAAGTCGCTGTGGATTAGGTTTGTATTTGTCAGTAATAAGAGAATAAGCCTGCCAGCACTGAGATTTTTCGAGATGTTTTTCGCAGTCAATTATTACTCTGATTGCAAAAGTATCGTAAACTTTTTCAAAACCAACGGCTTGTCGTCTCATTTTATTCCAGATAGAAGAAATTGATTTTGAACGACCTTTAATATCGAAATTTAAACCATTTTTTTTCAATAATATTTTCAAAGGTTTAATAAAATCCTTAATGTATTCTTCTCTTTCATCTTTAGTAGCATCTAATTGAGAAGCAATGCTTTTATAAATATCAAAATGAAAATATTTCATTGCAATTTCTTCCATCTCTGTCTTAATATTGTAAAGACCAAGCCTATGAGCCAATTGCGAATATATATGTTGATTTTGAATAGCAATACTATCTTTCAGATTATCAGGTAAATTATTTAAGTTTCTAAATAAATATACCTGTTCGGCAATTTTAATAAAAATTGTTCTGAAATCGTCTGAAACTGTCAAAATCAGTTTAATAAAATTTTCGATATTTTTTTCGTATCTATTGGTTTGAAAGTTATTTATACGATGCAAGCCATCAATAATCTTTGAAATATTAATAGTTAGATTCTGAGAAATATGATTTAAATCGAATTTATGATTCCTTGATATTCTGTAAAGTAAAGCTGCCGAAAATGCTTCATCTAAAAGATTCATTTCGGAATAAACAATTTTCGAAATTTCAAAAGAAGCTAAAAGTTCATCATCGGTTGCATTTTGAAAATTTCTTTCAATATAATCTAAAGTTTTTAAAATAAGACTGGTATCGTCAAATTTTTTTATAAATCTTAAAATTTCTGTTTTAATTCTGCTTTCAGGGTTTATCATAAAATATTTGATATTAATTTTCAATCACAAATAAATAAATTAAATATGTAAATACATAAAAAGTATTTAGCTATTTAAAGACAATTTAATATTTTATTATTTTAAGTCTGAAACACAGAATATTACAATATAATTTGTACGACTGAAAGAAAAATTTTGATTTTAGTATTAAAAACACTTCTTTTGCATTCTCAAAAAAAAATAACCAACTGACAATTTGTCTTTCAATTGGCATTGGCAAAAATTTTGACAACATACATTTATATGATAAATTGGTTTAACAATTTTAAGAAAATCATGGCAAAGAAAAATAAAAAAATGAAAGATAATCAAATGGAAATTAACGAAACAGTTGAAAATAAAACTGTAGATACAGACAATAATGTAAATTCAAATTTATCTGACAGCTCTGAAAGCAATGACCAAAAGTCAGGAAATATGACCGCCGAAAATGAAAACTTGTCAGATGGATCAAAAGAAAAAGATCCTATTAAGGAATTATCAGAAAACTATAATATCCTGAATGACAAATATGTACGATTAGTAGCTGAGTATGATAATTACCGAAAACGTACATTGAAAGAAAAAATGGATATTATGAAAACAGCCGGAGAAGATATTTTAGTAAATATACTTCCCGTTGTTGATAATTTTGAACGAGGAATGAAAGCAATGGAAACAGCTAAAGATATTGATGCTGTTAAAGAAGGAATAAATTTAATTTATATAAAATTTAAAGAATTTCTAACACAAAGAGGTGTGAAAGAAATAGAAGCTTTAGAACAAGAACTAAACACCGATTTACATGATGCAATTACCAAGATTCCGGCTCCAAACGAAGGATTAAAAGGAAAAGTAGTTGATGTAGTAGAAAAAGGTTATATGTTGAAAGACAAAGTTATCCGATTTGCAAAAGTTGTTGTTGGTGAATAAAAAAATCGAAATTAATTATGGCAAAAAGAGATTATTATGAGGTTCTGGGTGTTGAAAAAAATGCCACAAAAGAAGAACTGAAAAAAGCATACAGACAGAAGGCAATTCAGTATCATCCAGATAAAAATCCAGATGATAAATCGGCTGAAGATAAATTTAAAGAGGCTGCTGAGGCTTATGAGGTTTTAAGCAACGACGAAAAACGTCAGCGATATGACAGATTTGGTCATGCCGGCGTTGGAAGTGCTGCAAGTGGCGGCGGAGGTGGTTTTTCGATGGACATTGAAGATATTTTTGCCAATTTTGGTGATATTTTCGGTGGTGGATTTTTTGGCGGATTTGGTAAAGGTAGAAGCGGCGGAAGTCAGCAACGAACAAATAAAGGAACAAATTTACGTATAAAAGTTAAACTTTCTCTCGAAGATGTTGATAAAGGTGTTACGGCTAAAAAAATTAAAATAAAGAAATATAATCCATGTACACATTGCGAAGGTACCGGTGCAAAAGGAAATGCAACGTCAACTTGCAATTCGTGTAACGGATCCGGTTATGTAATGAGAGTTACTAACACTTTTCTTGGTCAGATGCAATCATCATCAGCTTGTCCAACATGCGGCGGCGATGGTAAAATTATAAAAGACAAATGTCCACATTGTAACGGTGAAGGAATTTCTTTAAGCGAAGAAATTGTTGAATTTGACATTCCGGCAGGAGTTTCGGAAGGTATGCAAATGACCGTAAGAGGAAAAGGAAATGCACCAAGACGTGGTGGTGTAAACGGTGATTTAATCGTAATTTTTGAAGAAGAAAAACATCCAGAACTCGAAAGACACGAAAACGATTTGATTTACGAATTATATTTGAGCATACCTGATGTAATTTTGGGAACAAATTCTGAAATTCCTACAATTGAAGGTAAAGTTAAAGTTAAAATTGATGCTGGAACTCAATCAGGAAAAATATTGAGATTAAGAGGCAAAGGTTTACCAACTTACGGAAGTTACGGAAAAGGGGATTTGCTTGTTAAAATAAATGTTCTTATTCCAAAAAACATTACAAAAGACGAAAGGAAGATATTTGAAAGACTTCAAAAATCACCAAGTTTTGATGTGGAATCTCAAAAAAATGACAAATCTTTTTTCGATAAAGTAAAAGATATGTTTTAATCACAAGTTAAACAAAAAGAAAACTGACAAATCAATAGACAAATAATTTGAAATTAACAAAACTATATAAAGATTTTTTTAAGAGTGAGAGTTCAAGCGGAATATTACTAATAATTATTACTATATCAACGTTGGTAATTGTAAATCTTATCCTTAAAGAACAATATTTAGGATTTTGGGATAATATTTTTTTGGGCAAATCCTTACTTTTTTGGGTAAATGATGTTTTAATGACTTTGTTTTTCTTACTCATTGGTTTTGAAATAGAAAGAGAAATTTATGTAGGAGAACTTTCAAGTATTAAAAAAGCACTTTTACCAATTTTTGCAGCATTGGGTGGTATGATTGTTCCTGCATTAATTTATATTTCATTTAATTATAATACAGGTTCAATTAGCGGATTTGGTATTCCTATGGCAACTGATATTGCATTTTCGTTAACAATATTAACAATTATTGCAAGTAGGATACCTTCTTCCTTAAAAATATTTTTAACAGCAGTTGCAATAATAGACGATATTGGAGCAATAATTATAATCGCTGTTTTTTATACAAAAGGATTTTCATTTCTATATTTGACAATAGCCTTAGCAATTTTTCTATTATTAATTGTTTTTAATAGAAAAAAAATCAAAAATTTACTCTTTTACTTCATACCTGCAATATTTATGTGGATTTGCATTTATAAATCTGGCATACATCCTACTGTAACAGGTATATTGCTTGCATTTGTTATCCCGTTTGGAAAAGGCGACGAAAAATCAATATCTTATAGATTACAACATAAACTTCACAAACCGGTTGCTTATGTTATTTTACCAATTTTTGCAATTGCAAATACAGGAATATTAATTAATTCAAACGATTTTGCTAATTTATTAACACTAAACAGTATTGGAATATTACTGGGTTTAGTTATCGGAAAACCATTAGGAATAACTTTTTTTTCATGGATGGCTGTAAAATTAAAATTTTGTTCACTTTTTGAAAATCTTAAAATGAAACATATTCTTGGTGCAGGTATGGTTGCCGGTATTGGATTTACAATGTCTATATTTATAACACTTTTAGCTTTTGATAATGGCGAATTGGTAAAAATATCTAAATTATCAATTATATTAGCTTCATTACTTGCTGCCACATTTAGTATAATATTTTTTGTTGCCACAAATAAGAAAAAAATGAAGCAAGAGATTATTAATGATGAAAATGAATGAAATACTCAAATATTATGAGAAAAACTTATAATATTTAGTTTGTTAATTATGAATGCACTCACAAAAGTCATAAAATAAAAAATCATGCAAAGACACTAATTCGCAAATCGCTTATTATAAAAGTATTAAATCTTTGCTTATTTGCAACTTAACGTGAAAAAATACTTTTAGTATTAGACTCAAGTATTTATATTATATTTTTTTAAAAAAATTGTATAACATTCAATATGAAATAATTAAATTTTTTTGTTGAATGTTTAAACTTTATGCAAGAAAAAAATATTTGTTTCAATTTTTTTATATTAATATATTAAATTACAGTAGTATATCATATATTTTTTGTTTAAATTTAGATAATTAATTATAAAATTTTACATTATGTCGGTATTAAGTACAGTAATATACACAGTTACATCTGAAGAAGAAGCCTTACAATTTGCAGGAATGGCTCATGGAATGACGGCAGCATATTCAACACAACCTGGTTTTGAAAGACTTATTGTAGCAAGAGATGTTTTAAATCCTTTAACAATTGTTAGTATGTCGTGGTGGGAAACTACAGAAGCATTAGACGCTTGGACAAAAAGTCAGGTATATAAATCTGCAAAAAACGATTCAGGAGGGCAAGGACTTAAAGCAAAAATGAAATTCGAAAGGTGGAATTCAGTAACAAAATAGATTTTATTAATAACAAAATAAGCTCAAATCCATACAATTTGTTAAAAAACATGTATGGATTTTTTTTTTGATTAAAAAAAAATAAAATAGAAATTATACTTCAATATATTGTATAATCGTTACAAATTAGTATATTTTCAGACTTTTTAATTTAAATTTTCCTAAAAATTGTAATAAAATGAAAACTCTTATTTTGCTGATTACATTTTTTTTTATATCAATTTTAAGTTTTGGACAAACTGATTCTATTAAAAACCAACAAATAAATGTTTTTTTGGATTGCAGTTATTATTGCGACGAACCTTTTATAAAAGAACAGATAAAATATGTAAATTATGTATGAGCAAGAGAAGAAGCAGATTTGCATATACTTATAACATCACAATTAAACGGAAGTGGTGGATTTACTTACACTTTTTATTTTATAGGTTTGCAAAAATATACAAATAGAAATGATACTTTACTGGTTTCACTTTCTGCAGACGTAACTTCTGATGAAAAAAGAAATGTGTTTACAAAATCTTTAAAATCAGGAATAATGCAATATGTAATACATACACCTGTATATAAAAATTTGAACATAGAATATGATGCACCATCTGAAAAAGAGGATATTATTATAGATAAATGGAATTACTGGGTTTTTGATTTATCATTTAATGGCTATATAAATGGAGATGAAAATTATAGTTATCTGTATTTATATTCATGGATATCAGCATCAAAGATAACCGATGAATGGAAATTCTCTTTTAGTGCAGGTAACAATTTATCCCAGAATATTTATGAATATGACGATGAAAAAATTAAAGCTCTTTCAACCTCGTATTACGAACAAAATAAGATTGTTAAAACTCTAAATAACCATTTTTCTGCTGGTATAATATTAAAATATACAAATTCGAGTTATAATAATTACAAAACATTAATGAGTGCTTTTCCCGCCATTGAATTCAATATTTTTCCATATTCAGAGTCAAACAGAAAATTGCTAACTGCAATGTATTCTACGGGTTATAGTTATGTTAATTATTACGATACTACAATTTACAATAAAATTTCGGAGAATTTAATTTAGCAGAAATTAGAACTAAATTTAAAATCAATTCAGGAATGGGGAAATATTGATTTAAGTTTAAGTGGTTCAAACTTTTTGCACGATTTTTCAAAAAACCGTGTTGATATTTCAACTTCAATAAGTTTTAGAATATTTAAAGGTTTTTCGGTTGAATTATATGGAGGTTATTCATTTATACACAATCAGTTAAATATAGCAAAAAATGATGCAACGCTCGAAGAAATATTATTACAACAGCGTTCGTTTGCAACAAGTTTTTCGTACTGGTCGTCATTCGGAATTTCTTACACTTTTGGTTCAATTTACAATAACATCGTAAATCCAAGATTATCAGATTGGTATCTTTAATATTTTATCAAGAAATTGTTCAAAATCATTTGAATATTTTATATTTCATAGAACAAAAAAAAAGCAAAAATTGCAATAATTCAACCTCTTGTATTTCATTTTTAGTTAAAAGATTAAATTTACATTTATGTTTTCTTCTAAACATCGATGCACGCAACTATCTGCTGGTGTATGTTAACAAATTTTTAATTTTCAATCATTTTGCTTAATATCTCAGATACTTCTTTTTCTAATTTCGGAATGTGGCGTGATATAATTCCCCAAATTGTTTCGTCATCTATTGCGTCATATCCGTGAATTATATAATTTCTCAAATCTACAATTTTTCGTGCATTTGTTAATTGAAAATCAAGTTGTTCTTTTAAAATTCTATTAATAGCCTCCAATAATTTCTAATTCTCGTTCTATTGCTCGTTTTACAGTCAAATTATTTTGATATTCAAAAAAATTTCTATTACTGCCTAAATGAATTGAAATTGCAGTTATTGAACTTTGAATATCAAACAGCGATTTTTTGATTTGTGTAGTCATAAATCAATTTTTTAGTTTTTTCAATTTCTTGTATAAAAAACGGATTTTTCATTGCTTTGCCAGAAACTAAATCTATTTTACGGTTAAATAAATTTTGTAATTCATATATAAAATCGAAAAAATTGTCAGCATAATCTTCTAAAGGTATATCAGGAAGAAAGTAAACAACAAAATCTATATCGCTGTCGTTTTTATAATTGTTATTTGCCATCGAACCAAAAAGATATAATTTTAAAACATTATATTTTTGGCACAAATCATAAACATCAGATATTTTGTTTTCTATAAGTTTCATATTTTTAGAAAAAACGTCTTTTTTATTTTCTTAATTCATTTACAAAGTTACAAATTTAAAATGTAATTTCTTTTTTGTCAATCAATTTATTATTTCAGTAACCCGTTTTTTATAGATGCTAACATCAAACTATTGTAAAAAAATGAAACCCAATTTAGACAATCGAGAACATCAAACATTTAATTTAAATTAGTGTTAACTACTACAATGTTTATTATACCATGATATTTTTTTTAAAATAGTTAAACTTTCTAGGAGAGTATTTTCATTCAAATAAAATTTTCTGATTATTATTGAGATTATTAATTTGTAAGATAAAAACTCAACTTCTGAAAATGTAAAAAAAAATGCAGAAGTTGAAAATTTGTAAATTATACATGCACCAAAGTTGCTCCGTAGCCATATTCTTTGAAAGAAGCATCTTGAAATTTGAATTTTCGGTAACTTCTTTCTAATTCACGTCTTAGCTCAGTTTTAAGTGTACCGTTTCCAATTCCGTGAATAAAAATAATTTTATTGATTTTTGGATTTTTTATTGCATCATCTAATTCTCTACGAAAGTTTTCTAATTGAATCTCAATAATTTCTGTCGGTGTCAAATCAGCATGGTCGTCTAAAAGTTCGTGTATATGCAAATCAACTTCAACTTGCATATTTTGTATATTTTTCTGATATTGTTTCGGCTTATTTATTTTTTCGTTTACATGCTCCTTCTGCACAATTACTCTTTTTAATTCTTCCAATTTCAACTCATTAATAGCATCTTCCATTGCATTTTCTTCAAAGATTGTTAAAATACATGCATCTTCATCAAAAAAATCGTTTTCGCAATAACTACCGGTTCTGAAGAATTTTGTATTATTTATTTTCAGATGTTTTTCGAGAGGTCTTTTATAAATATGCAATGATTTTTTAAAGAATAAAAACTGAAAAAACAATTCTTCCAAATTAGCAATACTTTCACGTTTAAATGTTTCAATTAATTCTTTTGAATTTGCAGCTAATTTTCCCGGTTTGCTGTCAAACAAATTTTCAGACTTTCGCTGAAGATTATAAAAAACATGAAAATTACTATCGTTAATCAGATAAACATCTAAATCACAATCTGTTTTCAGCTTCATATCTTTAGGTACAAAAGCTAAATATAAATTTATCTCATCAGTATCTTTTAGGTATGCTTCATCGTATTCCGGCTCTTCAACCACAACTTCTTTTTTTACTTCTTTCTTTGTTTCTTCTTTTTTAACAACTTCCTTTGGTTTTGATGTTGCAAAAAAATCATGAACTTCATTAATAACTAATAACTCTTTAATTAAAACAGGCATTTCAAAACCGTCATAAGTCATTACTGTTGCGGTATCTTCATCAATAATTTTTACAATTTTTCCTCCACCAATATCATTTAGGAATTTTACGCTATCACCAATATTTATTTTCATTTTTATATTTTTTTATTTTTACAATGATACTTAAATTCAGATTATTTAATTATATCATTAGTAATCAAACAATATATATTTTATCCGTAAAACAAATTTTAAATCAAATAAAATCAAAATTTCAAAACGAATAAATTCGATATTCCAAAAATCATCAATTTATATAACATTAATATTTATGGCTTCCCAAGAGCTCTGATTTTTTTGTTACTAAAAAAATCAGTAATTAAATATTAAACAAAATCTAAAAAAATAATCCTGAAACTAAATGATTTTCAATTCATTCATTTTCAGGATATTTAAAATTCCGGAGATTATTTATTTTCAATAATCTTCTTCCATGTATGATTAATTTCTTGCAATTCTATTTCAAATTTTGTCAATATTGCTAACATTTCATTTTCATTTGTTCCAATTTTCGACGCATGATTTCTGAAAAATTCCTTATAATATTCAATTCCGTCTTTTAAATTTACTTGAAAATCAGCAATATATTTAAGTTCCAATGGGTGCATAGGAAATTTTGCGTTAGCAATTCTATCTTTTATGTTATCAAAATACAACGATAACTCTTTGATATACATATTTGGTCTATCAGTTCTAACTATCAGATTTGTTCTTCCGTAAATATGGTCAACCATTCTTTCCAACGAAACTAATTCTGAAAAATAAGCCAAATTTGGTCCCGGACAAACTGAAACTTCAGTGCCTTCGGAACTTGTTTCAATTCCGTTTTTTATTAATGCTGATGTTCCTAAACCAACACAAATACAAGATTTTTCGACAATTCTCTGAAATTCTTTTTTATAATCATCAGAGTTTAAATTTTGCACATTCAGTTCATCAATTTTTATTTTCTGATATTTACGTGAAGCTATACAAATTGATTCTTCAGTATAATCTTTATTTCCGGCTGCATATTTTTTTGTACAAATACTTCCGGGTGTTCCTTGCTCTATAAACTTATCTCTTTGAGCATCTTTTGTGTTCCCCCTCAAATTGTTAAATAATACTCCTAAAGGCGAAATATTGCTTACATACAAATCATCTTCTGTAGCTTCGCTCAGTCTTTTTTTAGTTTCATCGTCAATAGAAACTATATCATCAACAAGTAAAAAAGGAGTTCCCCAGCCAACAGAGTCTACTTCATAATAATCTAATAAAAAATTATGTTCTTCTGTTGTACCAACGCCGCCCTGGGCTGTAATTTTAAGTTCTGGAGCATTAATCGGACAAGGGTATTTTTTTTCTGCCAATCCGCTTTTAAGCAATTCAAAAGTAGAATCTTTTAATTCTTTTTTTGATTTTTTAAATTCCTCGAGAATTGGACCAAGTAAATATCCAGCAGTTGCAAACGCATGTCCTCCACAATTTAAACCAGACTCAACTCTGTATTCAGAAACCCAAAGACCTTTTTTGGCTAAAAATTTTCCTTGAATTTGAGCTGAACGATAATCACTTACTTTCAAAACTATCTTCTTTTTGATAAATCCGGTTTCGTCAGGATAAAAATCTTTAAAATTCTCCATGTATCCGTAAAGCTTTGGATTCATTCCAGAAGAAAGTATTACTGAGGATTCTAAATTACTTTCAGCAAAACCTCTAATTGCCTGTCGTCCATCATTATAATCTTCAGGTATTTTCTCTCCATTTTCAAAATTCTCTCTGTCCATTTTTGTCATAATATTCACATCAATGGAGCCAACTGTCAGGTTTTTATGAAGCCATTCTTTAAACTCGGCAGTATAATTTCTATCTTTAAATTTATCCTGAAATTCTTTTTTCATTTCTGAAAAGTCAGGAAACATATTAAAATATTTAGAAATTTCATCACCTGTTTTTTGAAAAGAAGATTTAAGTTCATCAACTTTACGTTTTACAATAACATCAAGTAAATTAAGATATGATGTAATTCGTTTAGCACGAGCATCTCTATTGTTTTTGATTATAGGTTCGTATTGTAAATTATATTTTTTGCAATAAAATTCCCGCATTTTTTCAAGCAACCCGTCATCAACCAAAGATAGGACTGATGAAATTCCGTAATGTGCAACTTTTACCGGAGTGTCTATTGTATAGCCAATTCCCATAACCGGTATATGAAAAGTATGACCATTTTTTTTGTAATCCATTTTTAAATTTTTTAAAAAATTTGTGCAATTTACATCTAAATTTTGAATTTTTAGAATTTTTTAAACATTAATCATATTATAAAATGTTAAATGATTTACTTTTACACATTTATAAAATCCTATTTTTGTTCGTAAAATAAAAAAATCAAAACTAATATAGATGTTAGACACAAAAATGCAGAACGATAATTATCAGATATAAAATTAGATAATTGTAGGCTTAAGTGGAAGGGTGAAACATTTGTGCAAGTTTGAAATTTTAATGCATTGAAA
>Ga0316608_1000133_pt1 | contig 39402 bp, 32 predicted proteins | sample MIS2016152B_MG_FD_207673 | JGI IMG/M metagenome (GOLD analysis project Ga0316608, IMG submission 207673) | Microbial mat bacterial communities from Middle Island sinkhole, Lake Huron, Michigan, United States - MIS.2016.152B | ecosystem: Environmental > Aquatic > Freshwater > Lake > Sediment... | reverse complement strand
ACAGCAAATCCACAGAACAGAATGATTTTACCTGCATTTGCAAATGTTGCTGGTAAAAATTTTCTTTATCAATCATCTTGGCCCTACAATACAAATAACAAAGAAGTTACATACAATCTTTTTCATCTACATGGAGATGCTTATTTAAATGTTTATTCAGAAGTACCACAAAATTTAGCTGTTACATCATCTGATGTTCATGTTTTTAGCGTTCTTACTTTAGATGTAAATGTTGAACAGGGAGCATACATAGCTGTTACATATTTCAATGCAGATGAACAGCAAACAGTAATTTTAGGTACAGCATTAAGTAATGGAGGCGTAACTTCAATTCAATTATCAGAATGTCCTCCTCCTGCTACAAATTTGCTTTTAACAGTTACAAAACAAAATTACTTCAGGTACACAAAAAATATTCTTGTAATTGCACCAAACGGACCTTATGTTATTTGTAATAATTTTTCAATTAATGATGGTACAAGCGGAAATAATCAAGCCGAATTTTCAGAAACATTTAATTTAGACATTGTACTTAAAAACGTCGGAAGCCAGAATGCTCTTGGTATTTCTGCAACACTTTCTGAAACAGATGAATATGTAACACTTGGTGCAAATAATTTATCGGTACCATTTTCTGATATTTTAACAAATCAATTAAGTCCGGCTTCGTCAGGAAAATTTGAAATAAATATTGCAAACAATATTCCAGACCAGCATCTAGCCAAATTTAGTTTAACCGTTACCGATAATGTTACTAATAATACATATACATCTCAAATTGCTTTTAAAGTAAATGCTCCCGAACTTTCGGTAAGTAGTAATAATATAATTGTAGATGATTCTGCAGCACCAGCAAATAATGATGGCATTTTAGATCCGGGTGAAACTGCAAATATTAAAGTAAATTGTTCAAATTTAGGTCATGCCGATGTTAGTAATGTTATTGGAAATATTGCATGCTCAAATGTTTTGTTAACTTTAAATTCAATTTCAACTTCTCCTGTTTCATTAAATGTTGGTCAATCTCAGGATTTTATCTTTAATGTAAGTGCTTCTGAAAATTTTATTGTTGGCACATCGGTTAATTTAGACCTGAACTTTACAGCTGGTACTGAAAATCAATACTCAAAAAATGTAACTAAAACAATGGTTGTAGGTTTTGTTCCAACATATTGCGTAGCTTCAGGCGGTTGTGATGAATATATTTCTAATGTACAGATAGGTACAATATCTAATAATTCAGGTTCTTGCAGTTCTGGTGGTTATGCCAATTACAAAAATATTTCTACAGATGTTAATTTAGGAGCAACTTATCCTATTACAGTAAACATTGGAACAGCTTACAGCTCGGATAAAGTTTATGCATGGGTTGATTGGAATTACAACGGCGTTTTTGATACAGGAAACGAAACATTCCCTTTAACATTTAGCATGTCCAAAGCAACCGGAATTGCAATTGGCAATATTGTTGTTCCTAATAATATTTTACCAAGACATGTAACAATGAGAGTTAGAGTTGTTTATAACTCTACTCCAACTTCTTGTGGAATCTCTACTTATGGAGAAACAGAAGATTACACCCTAAATATAACTCCGGTTAATGGAGGAGTCGCAACTGCAATTCAGACTGTATTCTGCGAAACAGGTTCAACCACAATTAATTTAACAGATTATTTAGGGGAAAATATTCAATGGCAAATTTCTTTAGATGGAACAGTTTGGGAAAACATTGAAGGAGCAAATCTAAATAGCTATTTTACAAATACATTAAACCAAAATTGCATGTTTAGAGCCAAAATAAGTTCTTTAGGATTCAACCCTGTTTATTCCTCAACAGTTTCAATTACAGTATATGACCAAACAGAAGCTGACTTCACTTATGAACTTATTAACGAAAAAGATTTGGTATTTACAAATAATTCTACAAACGCAAATTCATATTCGTGGGATTTTGGTGATGGTTTAACATCTATTGAAATTAATCCATCTCATTCATATTTAGAATATGGTAATTATACAGTTGTACTTACTGCAAATAATTTACCATGTACAGATACACAAACCGAGACTGTTATGTTAGTTAATAATATTGATAATTTATTTGATTTAAATTTTAAAATATATCCAAATCCTTCAAATGGTATATTAAATATAACTACCGATTTAGATGAAAATATTCAAATTTTAATTACTGATATTACTGGCAAAGAAGTTTACAATCAAGTTGGAAATTCGAAAAATATTAATGAAATTGATTTAACAAATTGTATTTCCGGTGTATATGTCTTAAAAATAATTTGTAACGAAAAAATATTTATAAAACAATTCATAATTAATTAGGGGTTTTTAATGTGAATTTAAGTCCGGTTACTTTTTAAACCGGACTTTTTTTTTGTATAAATTAAAAATAAAAACTATTTTTACCTAAGAATAAAAAATCTAAATATGGAATCGACAATAAGAGTTTTAAGAATTGATGCAGCTACATCATTTTATAAATTAAAAAGATACAAGATTGGTGATTTTTTTGGTCCTATTGATTTGGGAATACATTTATCACGAAAGTACAATAGTTTAAATATTGGAACAGGATTACTTGCAGGTTCTATTTTCCCCGGTTCTAACCGTTTGGTTTTTACCGGATTTTCACCTGCGTGGCAAGGATTTTATATTTCTACAATGGGCGGGGCCTCATTAGTTTTCGACAATTTAGGTATAAATATGCTCTCAATTGTTGGAAAATCCCCAACTCCATCTGTTTTATATTTAAACCGAACACATGGCGAAGAAATAGAATTAAGTATAAAACCTGTTGACTTACACAATGTTTGGAATAATGGTAGAAAAGGGGTTTATGGACTTATGGATTACACTTTAGAAAAATTTGGAAATCTATACAAATCGACACCGCGAATTTTAGCAGTTGGTGAAGCTTCTCTTTCAACAGATTTTGGTGGAGTATGTTCTGCTCCTGTAAAAGATGGCAAAAATTCAAATGTGGATACTTGGGCTGGAAGAGGTGGTTTTGGAAGTAAAATGCTTCAGGAACACGGAATTGCAGCTATAATTTATGGTGGAACTTTTATTGATGACGATTTTACAGATAGAAAAGTTGCAAACGAATGGTTTGAAGAAAAATATCAGAAAAAACTTGCAGCAAAAGATGTTGAAGCGACAACTAAATACAGATACGACCCAAAATTTAACACTGGCGGAACTCTTGGCGTAAATTATGCTTCAATAAATGGTAAAATGATGTCATTCAATTACAAAAGTATATATTGGACAGAAGAAAAAAGACTAGAAATTCATGAAAAATTTATCAAAAATCATTATCTGAAACAATTTAATGAGGAAACTATTGAAAAAAAACAGCAGTTTAATTGCGGAGAACCTTGTGCTGCTGTGTGCAAAAAAATGAATGGTGAATTCAAAAAAGATTACGAACCATATCACGCGATGGGACCTCAATGCGGAATTTTTGACCAACGTGCTGCCGAAAAATTAAATCATCATGCCGATATGCTGGGCTTTGATGCAATTTCAGTTGGAGGAGTTTTATCCTGGCTAATGGAGTGTATTGACGAAAATTTAATAACTCCTCAAGAAGTCGGTATTTCTGCAAAACCGGTATTTTCGCCCGATAATTTTGATGTTGTAAAAGACTCTATGCACAATGCAGAAATTGGTATTCAATTGCTTGATGGAATTATAAATAAAATCGGAATTTTGAATTTTGAAGAAGGTGCTCGAAAATTAGCACGACATTTATCACGAGAAAGAGGAAAAGCCGTGATTGACAAATTTGTATTTACATCTTTTGCCCGAAAAGGCTGGATGGTTCCAAACCAATATTGGACTCCCGGCGTTTTATCTCCAATGCCAATTATGGGTAAATATTTTATGTACTATGGTGATGAGTTTGTTGCACCCCTTGAACTTGGTGAAATTAATGCTGATAGACTGAAAAAAGAATTAATTTTAGATAATCTCGGATTTTGTCGTTTTCACAGACAGTGGGCAGAGGAAATGTTGCCGGAAATTGTTGGAACTCTTTGGAATTTGAAAGACAATTTTTTGAAAAAAATCGAAATGACTTCCACCCGAATTAATAGCAGAAATGCTTCAATTTTTTGGGAAAGCGAACGAAATATTGATTTTATACATACTTTTATTAAACGAAAAAAAGAAATCAACAAAAACGATGGTGAAGTTATTAACAAATGGTTAGATTATTTTGAGAAAGATAAAACCAATGCCGCAATCGACTTTTGGTACGAAATGCACAAAGGTACTCATCTTACTTTGAGGGAGTTTTAAATATTAAAAATTACTTGTATTTAAATATGAAACTTAAATTCGTATTTCAAAATTCATTTTTTTGTTTTAGGAATTTAAGTTTTCGTTTAAATATTCATTTATATCATCAATAGCTAATTGAGATTCTTTAATATAAATACTTATTATTTCAGCATATCTTTTTGAAGGAAGTTCTTTTTTTGCCAATATTTCCAGTTCTTTCATTTGTTCAGCTAGAGAGTCCATACCTATGATATTCAAATCGTTTTTTGCTTTGTGAGCATAAAATTTTATTTTCTGAAAATTATTGTCATGAAGTGCAATTAAAAGATTTTCAATATTTTCACCAACCTGAACAATAAATAGATTTAATATTTTTATTGCAATTTCTTTATCACCTTCGGTAATTTTTTCTAAATAAGAAATGCTTATATGTCGTAATTTTGTTTCCATACGCATATAAGACCTTTTTAAATATTTTTAGTTGCATAGTTTTAATCCAAATCTGATTTTTATTTCGTCCAAATCCCAATAATGTTATAAATTATAACGCTTTTTTAAAATCATTTCGATGAACTTTTTAATGACTTTTTTTACATGTAACACAAAATTAAGAATTGTAATATTCTCAAATTATTCAGAATTATTTAAAGAGTAATTTATTTCAAGAATTTGAGGTATAAGCAATCTATTTTTATCGTTATAAATCACAAAATCTGAAATATTTATTTTTAAATCATCTGAAAGTTGATTATTTATTTTTTTCAAAATCATTTCTTTTGTCAGATTATCACGTCTCGAGATATTTTCAATACGCTGTTCGATTGGTGAAACTACTGTAATTATATAATCCATTTGTTTATAAGACCCACTTTCAAACAAAATTGCTGCTTCTTTTAAAGTATATTTATATTTGGAATATTTGTTACACCATATTTCATAACATTTTTGTACAACAGGGTGAATTATTGAATTTGATTTTTGTAGATTTTCCTTATTCGAAAATATAATTTTTGCAAAAATATCTTTATTAATTCTGCCATCAGCAAAATAAATTTCATTGCCAAACTCATTTTTCAGTTCCGATTTCAGAAAAGCATCTTCATTTATTAATTTTTTAGCTTCAATATCGGCATAAAAAATTGGTATATTTAATAATTCAAAAAAATTGCAGACAGTAGTTTTTCCACTTCCTATCCCTCCGGTTATTCCAACTCTAAACATAATTCATTATTTTGATATTTTGTAGCAATTACAGTTAAATTTAAAGAAAAAAAAATTGAAATAGGTTTTATTTTTAAAATATTTGTATAAATTTGTGAGTATAAAAATACGACAAATGAAGCTATTTTTTACAACTTTTGATATTAAAATAAATATTCATCGTCCTCCTTTCTTAAAATCCTTATACTAAAGGTTTAAACTATTTTCGGATTATTTGATTTTGTTAATATTATATGAATTAGTCAAAATTGAAATATCGAAATTTATAAATTATTCATCAAAAAATACTATTTTTAAATTAACATATTAAATTATATATAATTATGGAATTACCATACGCAGAACCGTACAAAATAAAAATGATTGAAACAATCAAAAGAAGTACGTTGGAACAAAGAATTGAATGGATAAAAAATGCTAAATATAATCTTTTCAATTTAAAAAGCGAACAGGTTTACGTTGATTTACTCACAGATTCCGGAACCGGAGCCATGAGTGATAAACAGTGGTCTGAAATAATGCTGGGTGACGAAAGTTATGCCGGTGCATCATCTTATTACAAATTAAAAAATGCAATATCGGAAATTACCGGATTTGAATATTTTTTACCAACACATCAAGGTCGTGCTGCTGAAAATGTACTGTTTTCGGTTTTAGTAAAAGAAGGAGATATAATTCCCGGAAATTCACATTTTGATACAACAAAAGGACACATTGAGTTTAGAAAAGCTCATGCCGTAGATTGTACTATTGATGAGGCATTTAACACAACTCTAATTCATCCCTTTAAAGGAAATGTTGATGTTAATAAACTCGAAAAAGTTTTATCTGAAAATCCACACGAAAAAGTTCCATTTATAATAATTACAATTACCTGTAATTCGTCAGGTGGTCAGCCTGTTTCGATGGAAAATATTAAAGCAGTCAGAAAACTGGCTGATAAATATAATATCCCTTTAATTTTTGATTCTGCTCGATTTGCCGAAAATGCTTATTTTATAAAAATCCGTGAGGAAGAGTACAAATGTAAATCAGTAAAAGAGATTGTAAAAGAAATGTTTTCGTATGCCGATGCAATGACAATGAGTAGCAAAAAAGATGCAATTGTAAATATTGGCGGCTTTATTGCAATGAAAGATAACGAATTGTGGAAAAAAGCAAGTGTTTTTAACATAATGTTCGAAGGATTTGTTACTTACGGTGGAATGGCAGGTAGAGATATGAATGCTCTGGCACAAGGTTTAAAAGAAGGAACAGAATTTGATTATCTCGAAGCCAGAATTGGTCAGGTTGAATATCTTGGAAACAAATTAATTGAATATAATATTCCTATTCAGCGTCCAACCGGTGGACATGCAATATTTATTGATGCAAAAAAATTCTTACCACAAGTTCCGGTCGAAGAATATCAGGCTCAGACTTTGGCAGTTGAAATTTATATTGAAGCAGGAATAAGAGGTGTAGAAATTGGAACTATAATGGCTGACAGAAATCCTATTACAGGAATAAACAGATATCCAACGCTTGAACTAGTGCGACTTGCAATTCCTCGAAGAGTTTACACAAATAATCACATGGATTACGTGGCAGTTGCATTAAAAAATATATACGACAGAAGAAATAGTATAAAACGAGGTTATTCAATTACTTATGAAGCTCCAATTTTACGACATTTTACAGTAGAACTCGAAAAATTATAATTTAATTTAGGATGTTGTCTAAAATTTCAAAAAAATCCATAAAATTGTAATATTTGTAGAAACTGAAATTCGTTTTTATTAGAAAATAATTAGTTAAAATGTTGTTATGTAATGAGACAATTTGAAAATTAGATAATCTGAAAATATTTAATTCAAATTCAATAAATTACAAAATTTGAATATACAAATAAATTTGTCTGGTTACTTAATTTAAGTTTAATACTAAACCGACATCAAAAACACCATGCACCTTTGAGGTGTTTTCACCTCAAAGCATAGAATATCACGTGAAAACACCTGATATATGTATATTTTTATCGCTAAACTTGATGACGTTTTAGTATTAATTGAATTTTAAACAACTTCTTATAAAATAAAAAAATCCGAAGCCAAAACTTCGGATTTTTAAATTAGTCCATTATCTGTTAATTCTCAAATTGATTAAGCCATCATCATTTCCATATCTTGTTCAACTGTAGAAATTCCACCAATTCCGAAATTTTCAACTAAAACTTTTACTACATTTGGTGATAAAAATGCAGGTAAAGTTGGACCTAAATGGATATTTTTCACGCCTAAATATAACAATGCAAGTAACACTATTACAGCTTTTTGTTCGTACCAAGCAATATTGTAAACTATTGGTAATTTGTTGATATCATCTAAGCCAAAAACTTCTTTCAATTTAAGTGCAATTACTGCAAGCGAGTAAGAATCATTACATTGACCAGCATCTAAAACTCGTGGAATTCCGCCTATATCGCCAAGTTCCAATTTATTGTAACGATATTTTGCACAACCTGCTGTAAGAATGATTGAATCCTGTGGTAAAGCTTTTGCAAAATCGGTATAATAATTTCTGTCTTTCATTCTGCCGTCGCAACCTGCCATTACAACAAATTTTTTCACAGCACCAGATTTTACTGCTTCTATAACTTTATCAGCCAACAGCATAACTTGATTATGAGCAAATCCGCCAACTATTTCGCCTTTTTCAATTTCAGTTGGTGATTTACAAGTTTTTGCCAAAGCAATAATTTCTGAAAAATCTTTGCCTTTTCCGTCTTCTCGTTCCTGAATATGTTTAAAGCCTTCAAAACCAACTGCTCCGGTTGTAAAAACTTTATCCATATATTTAGAAGTTTTTGATGGTGGAACTAAACAATTTGTAGTGAATAAAATAGGTCCATTAAATGTTTCAAATTCTTCTTTTTGTTTATGCCATGCATTTCCATAATTTCCTACAAAATTTTCATATTTTTTAAAGAACGGATAATAATGTGCCGGAAGCATTTCGCTATGTGTATAAACATCAACACCAGTTCCTTTTGTTTGTTCCAACAAATCTTCCAAATCTCGCAAATCATGTCCGCTGATTAATATTCCGGGTTTTGTTCCAACTCCAATATTTACTTTCGTGATTTCAGGATTTCCATAACGACCTGTGTGAGCACCATCTAACAAAGCCATAACTTCAACACCGATTTTTCCGGTTTCCATAACCATTTCAATATTTTGCTGTAAAGTCATAGAATCGTCATTCATTTTCACCAAAACCTTCTGACAATATTTGTTAATATCGTTACTTATTGAACCTAAATTAATCGCATGTTCAGCATAAGCTGCAATTCCTTTAATTCCGTAAAGTGCTAAAGCTCTCAGCGAACGAACATCTTCGTTTGGTGCATCAACTCTACCGTCAATACTTTCACCAAATTCCATAATTTCGCTGTCTGTTTTAGGAATCCAACTGTAAGATTTTGGTAAATTTGCATCGAATTTAACACCTTTTTCTAAAGCCTGTTTTTTTACTTTTTCTCTCCATTCAATTACTTTTTTAATTCTTGGTGTAAATACAGTTACATCAAAATTTGCATTTGTAATAGTTGCAAATAAATTATTCAAAACCAATTTATCAATTTCTTGATTTTCAATTCCAACATCATTAGCTTTTAAGTTGTAATATGATAATCCTTTCATCAAGTGGATTAGTAAATCCTGTAAATGAACTGTATCAGCAGTTACACCACAAACACCCATTAAACCAGTACAAGCTATCCCTTTTGAAGCTTCCTGGCACTGATAACAAAACATACTCATTTTTTTATATTTATAAATTGTTAATTATATATTTATTTTTCTGATTTAATTATTTAAGAACTTTTTTACTTATTAAATATTGTAAAAACACTGGTTGTGAATTAAGAGTTCAACCAATTATTAAGACTAAAATTCAACTTTGAAATTATCCCAACAACCCAAAACCTAGTTACCTAAAAACCAAGCTACTAAAATTACAAAACTCTGGTTTGCGATGTTGGTTTTGGTGCTTTTACAACTAAAATTCTGGCTATTTCGTTGGTATCATTGCTCAAACAGTGAACAATATCTTTTGGACTTTCAATTAAACTATCTGCATCGCATTGAATTTTCTCTTCGCCAACTTGCACAGTAGGTTTTCCTTCAAGTACATAAAAGAAAACATCAACAGGAGTTTTATGAGGTTTAAGACTTTCGCCTGGTTTCAAAGTCATGTGCATAACTACAGCAGAATCATTGTCATAAATCTGTCTTACATCGACTTTGTGAGGGGTTTCTTTTATTTCCTCGTTTTTATAATTTGTGATTTTCATTTTTTTTGTCTTAGTTTTAAGTAATTAATAGTTTGTTGAAAATTTTATTAAAGCAAAATATGAAATTAGTTGTAATAATTTGTAATTTAATAGGATGTTCGTATAAACCATCTACCTAATTACCAAATGCCTGTTCTCCTAGTTCCCATTAACAACCAACCAAATATTTAAATCCAGCTTTCGCTGATAATTTCACCTTCCAAAGAAATAACCATTTCTTTTACAGGCACTTTTCGTGATGCTTTTTCCTGAGCAGTTTTTACCATCGCAACTAAGCCTCCACAGCATGGAACCTCCATTCTCATTACTGTTACGGTGTTAACTTTTGCGTCGTCAATCAAGCTGATAAATTTCTGAACATAAGTATCCAAACCATCATCAAGTTTTGGACAAGCAATAACTAAACTTCTACCTTTGAGATGTTTCTGATGAAAATTTCCCATCGAAAAAGCAACACAGTCTGCTGCAACTAATAAATCTGAATTTTGAAAATATGATGCTCTCGGATTAATTAAGTGCATTTGAACTGGCCATTGTCTTAATTCAGATTTTAAACTATTTACATCAATATTTGAAGATAAATTCAATTCTCCCGAATTTATTATCTTTTCTTGTCCACCCGGACAACCACAACCCTCATGAAAATGTTCCATTGTATTGATATTTTTATCATTATAATTATTTTTATTTTCAATTCTTTTTAACACTTCATTTATATCAAAAATTATATTTTCTTCATTTTCTTTAAGAAATGCTATTCCTTCATTTAAAAATACGGTTTCGTTATGTTCTTTTAAATGTGTTAAATGAGCTATTACAGTATTTTTACCATGATTAAGCATTTGTTGCATTACTAATCTTTCGTTGTAAGGTTCGGCTTCACGTTCTTCGATAATAATAATAGCATCTTCAGGACAATGTCCAAGACAAGCTCCTAAACCATCACACATTAAATCGCTAACCAAAACTGCTTTAGCATCTATTATCTGTAAAGCTCCTTCATGACAATTTGGAATACAGAGTCCGCATCCTGTACATTTATCTCTTAAAATTTTAACTATTTTTCTTTTCATTTCAGATAATTTTATATTTCAGATTTTTTGTTAAAATTAAATTTTTTTTTTGTCAAATTTAATAAAGTATTTGAGTACGCAAATCTACTAATTAAAATTCAAAAAAAAAAGTTTTTTAGACTTTTTTAAGGATAAAAATATCTTTTTTTATAAATAATCTTGAAGTGTCTGATTTTTAAAATAATTTATAAAATCAAAAGTTATTTTATTAACAAAATTATTTGCTACACATTTATTCGGAGCACAAACCTGTTTTTTTAAAGTACAACCTGATACTTCAATTTTTCCTTCAATTGCCTCATAAATATCTAACATTGAGATTTGAGCAGGTGTTTTTTTCATTACAAATCCACCACTGGGTCCTCGTGTCGAACTTATAAATCCTGCTTTTGACAGACGCTGTAAAACTTTTGCAAGATGATGTTTTGAAGATTCTGTACGTTCTGCCAATTGCTGCACATTTAATTGTATATCTGAGCGTCCAATAACAATCATTGCATGTATCGAAATGGTGGCTGCTTCTGAAAGGGAAAATAATTTACTCATAAAAGTACTTAATATATTTATTTGCAAATATACTAAGTAAAAAACAATAGGCAAATGATTAAAGAAAATTAATTTAAATCTTCAATTTTACTATTTTTTTCCAGTATTTTAATAAATTTTTCGGCTAAAATACTAAATTCGTGATTTTTCAATACAAATTCTTTCCCGTTTTTTCCCATACATTCAAGTTTAGATTCTTGAAATTCAGATAATTTTAAAATTGCTGCTGCTGTTTCTTCTGCATTTTCGGGTTTTACGGTAATTCCACATTCAGCTTCTTCAATTATATTATTTCCTGCATCAATAGCTTGAATAATAGGCTTTTCAGCCATCATATAATCAAATATTTTATTTGGACTTATACCAAATCTAAATAAAGACTGACTCTGTAAACCAATATACAAAAAGTCAAATTTCGACAATAAATCAGGTACTTGCTGCTTTGGAACTGGATTAATGAAAAATAAATTTTCGATTTTTTCGTCTGTTTTTCTTTTTAGAAATCTTTCTTTTTCAGGTCCCTTGCCAACAATAAAGAAAGTAATATTTTGATTAATAAGTATTTTAGCTGTATCAATAAATGTATCAAGTGCGTTTGCCAAACCAACAGTACCGGTATAAGCTATTAATTTTTTCCCAAGTTTTTTTTGCTCAAGAATTTGGTTATATATTTCACTATCAATTTTTTCGATATTTCTCCATTCATCTAAAATTATTCCATTCGGAACACAATTCCACTTAGTGCTGTCTAATCCATGATTTACTGTGTGTTCAAGAGTTTTAGGTAGAATTGAAATTACTGAATCACATTTTTTATATGCGTAATTTTCAGCATATTGCATAAGCATTATAAAAGGGTGAAATTTAGAATAACCACCTAATTCCATTGGAGACAGTGGCCACAAATCGTGAATTTCGAAAACCAATTTGGCTTTAGATTTTTTTGCAATTCTATTTGCTGGAAAAATATCCAAAGGATATGTTGAAGAAGCAATCACAACATCTGGTATAAATGTTTTTGCAATTAAATTTGCTTTATGCGATAATTTATCAACAAAAATCAGCATATTGAAAAATCTTTTGGCAGAATTACCCTTGTATTCCGGCGTTTTAATCCAAAAATAATCGATTCCATCTATATTTTTGTTTTGAAAATTAGTTTTAACATCAGGCTGGTTTGTACGAACATGAGAGAAAGAAGCTGCAACAATCATAACTTTATGTCCCATACTAATCCATTCTTTTGCAAGATAATATGGTCGATATTCCATTCCCATTTCGGGCGAACCTGCATAGTGATTTATAAGTAGTATATTCATTAATTATTTGCTAATAAAAATGTTACAATTTTTTTTGACGCAGTACCATTTCCATACAAATTTTTCTCAAAATTTATGTTTAAATTAATCATTTTCTGATAATTGGTATAAATTTTTTCAAAGTCAGCACCTACGAGTATATTAAATTTATTTAAAATAAGTTCAACCCATTCTGTTTCGTCGCGAAGTGTAAGACAAGGTTTTGCAAAGAAAAAAGCTTCTTTTTGCATTCCTCCGCTATCGGTCATAACTAAAGAACAATTTTTTAGCAAATAAATTATTTCAAGATAACCAACAGGTTCAATTATCTGTATATTTTTAATTTTAATATCTTGACTTTCAATAAATTTTCGTGTTCGTGGATGTAAAGGTAAAACGACAGGAATTTCAGTAGAAATTTTCTCGAAAGCAGCAAAAATAGAGTTTAATCTTTCGGGAATATCCGTATTTTCAGCTCGATGAATTGTTGCAAGAATAAACTTTTCAGGAATATTGTAATTTGGTACTTTTGCAAATTCAGAATAAAATATAGCAGTATCCTGCATTACATCACCAGAATTAACTATCAGATTATCTATATTATCAAATCCTTCTTTTTTAAGATTTTCAATTGCAGTTTCTGTTGGACAAAATAAAATATCACTTATTCTGTCGGTTAATATACGGTTAATTTCTTCGGGCATTTTTATGTTAAAAGAGCGTAAACCTGCCTCTACATGAGCAACTTTAATATGTAATTTCTTTGCTGCCAAAGCACCGGCAATTGTCGAATTTGTATCTCCATAAACTAAAACCCAGTCAGGTTTTTGGTCAATCAATACTTTTTCAATTTTTTCGAGCATTTGACCAGTCATAGCTCCGTGAGATAAACTATTAATATTTAAATTATAATGAGGTTTTGGAATTTTCATTTCATCAAAGAAAATATCACTCATATTTTTATCAAAATGTTGACCGGTATGAACTATAATTTCTTCAATTTCAGGATATTTTGAAATTTCTCTGCTTATTGCAGCAGCTTTAATAAATTGCGGTCTGGCACCAACTATTGTTACAATTTTCATTCAATTAAAATTTAATATGATAAAAAAAAGTGAAAATTTTATAAGCAGTTGCAAATCTAAATAAAATATAATTATCTGCTAAATTTTTAAAGTTTATAAAATCGTAAATAAATATTTTTTGTATAGATTTTATTATTTTTACCTTCGCTAAAATTTTTACTATTTCTTTAAAAATTTTCAAAATTATAAGTAATTCAAAAACAAGTGATAACAAAATTAAAGAATATTTTTAATTCACGCTCAAGTTTTATAAAAAATATTTCGACATTATTAAGCGGAACTGTTGTTTCACAGCTGATAATGGTTGTATCATCTCCAATTTTAACCAGACTTTTTACTCCAAATGACTTTGGAATTTTTTCGCTGTTTGTAAGTGTAAGCGGAATTATAAGTGTAATTGCTACATTACGTTACGAAATGGCTATAATGTTGCCAAAAGAAACAAAAAAATCATTTAATTTATTGATATTAAGTATATTAATTTCATTTATTATATCTTTTATTACGTTTTTATTGATACTTGCATTTAATAAATTTTTTGTTAAAACATTTGAACTTGATAAAATTGGAAAATGGATTTTATTAGTTCCTTTTTCTGTCTTGTTTACAGGTCTATACCAAAGTATGAATTATTGGGTTAATAAAAATAAATCTTACAAAGAACTTTCTGTTTCGAGGGTTTTACAAAGCAGTTCTACAGTAGTTATCAACATTATAGCTGGATTATTCAAAATTTCGGGAGGTCTTATTTTAGGAACTTTATTTGGACAAATATTTTCATTTTTCTACTTACTGCTAAAAAGTTTTAAAAGACGACTTTTGAAATTAATCAATTTCAGATTAATAAAAAAACTTGCCGTTGAATATTCAGATTTTCCAATAAAAAGTACACCCGGAATATTTCTTAATGTTTTGGCTAACTACTTCCCTGTCATATTAATAAGTACTTTATACGGAAATACTGTTCTAGGTTTTTTTGCATTAATAATAAAAATTTTAAATATGCCTCTTGGAATTATTGGAAGTGCAGTTTCTCAGGTGTTTTATCAAGAATCAAACGACCTTAAATCAAACACAAAATTACTGGACTTGTTCAAAAAAACATCAACAAGACTTGCATTAATTTTCACTATTCCAGCAATTATTATTTTACTTTTTGGCGAAACAATATTTGCAGTAGTTTTTGGTCAGGAATGGGCTGAGGCTGGGCGTTTAAGTAAAATATTTATTCCATATTATGCCATGAGGTTTATTTTTTCAACACAAAGTACAATACTTACAACTAAACGAAAAATTGGAATTGAATTAGCTTTTAATTTTATATTTTTAGTTCTTCAGATTGCAGGTATTTATATTGGTTATTACTTTTTTACATCATATATATATTCGTTTACATTTTTAACAGCATCTGGATTTATAATGTATTCGGCTCTTGGAGTGATTTTGTATAAATTATTGAAAAAGGAAAATTAAAGGTGGTTAGGGTATTAGGTTTTTAGGTGGTTAGGAGGTTAGGATATTAGGTTATGTCCTATTCCCAAAGACTGTGATAACTTTTTAAAAAAATATGAATTAAAAAAAAAGCGAGTCATCGCGAAGCGAACTTGCATGAATTGAAAGTATTAAGAAAATTAATATACAATTGTTCTTTGAAAGTACATAGTAAAGTCATTAACTTTCTTATTTCAATTAATGCAAGATTTACCTAACGGTGAAAAAGTTAAAAGAAATGACAGTAGGAGAAAAGTCAATTTCTTAAACATATTACAGATTATCAAATTATTAAAAAATCACAGTATTTGGGAATAGCATATTAGGATATTAGGTTGTTAGGTTGTTAGGTTGTTAGGTTATTGGGTTGTTAGGTTATTGGGTTGTGAAAAACTTGAATATTTAAAAATATCGAAAAAAATAAATATCATTAAAATGAAAAAAATAGTAAAATTTATCTTAAAAATATTATCTTTTTTTTCTAAAAGAATTAAAAATTATGCTTTTGAGTGGTTTTTATTTTCAAAGGCATCATTTGGATTGTTGCTTGTAAATTTTATTTACCAGAGAATTTTCAGAATTAATTCTGACGCCGATATTCCTGTACATTTTACTTCTCGAATAATTGATTATAAGAAAATTAAATTTACAAAAGATGAAAATACTGTTGGTAGTTTTTGTTTGAGTTTAAATTGTTATATTCAGGCAATGAATGGAATAGAAATTGGCAAAAATTTTCTGTTTGCTCCCGGAATAAGAATAATAAGTGCAAATCATGGAGCAAATAACGAATTTCAAGACCTTAATTGTAAGCCCGTTAAAATTGGCGATAATGTCTGGTTTGGTACAAATGTAATAATTTTGCCCGAAGTTTCGATTGGAAATAATGTGGTAGTTGGTGCCGGTAGTGTTGTAACTAAATCATTTCCAGATAATGTAATAATTGCAGGAAATCCTGCAAAAGTTATTAAAAATTTGAATGAAGATGTCAGAAAATAAGAAAACAATTCTTTTTTTATCTCAGATAGATTTTAAAGAAAAGTCAATACAAGTTATAAGAAAAACCCCCGAATATTTTGTAAAATACGGATGGGAAGTTCATTACGTAGTTGCAAGTGATAAATCAAAAAGTGGTGATTATTATTACGAAAAAGAAATTAATCCAGAAGGTGTAAATGTTTACAGATTTTCAATTTTTTTTGAAAAATTAAAAGATAAAATCAGTAATAATCTTTTATTAACAGTGGTTGGAAAAATTTCGCTTTATCTGATGATTTTTCAACTGTTTAGCTATGGACGAAAAATATTGAAAAAACAACAAATTGATGTTGTATATGGTTATGAAACTATCGGAGTTTTAGCAGTTTGGCTGCTAAAATTATTTAGTTTTACAAAAAAGTTTAAAACCGTTTCGCGTTTTCAGGGTACTTGGATTACTCAATATTTTAAGGAAAAAAAATATCTGAAATTAATTTTGAATATTGATAAACTAATTGCGTTGAAAGTTCGTAACAACTTGGCAATTATGACAGATGATGGAACTCAAGGGGATTTTGCTTTAAAAAAACTGAATAAAAAACAAAATTTCAAATTTTGGGTAAATGGGGTTGACAATCAATTTCTTGAAAAAGAAAAATATATTGATTTAAAAGAAAAATATGTAAAAAATAACGAAACCGTAATTTTATCAGTAAGCAGGTTAATTAGCTGGAAACGAATTGATAGAACAATTGAAATTGTTGATAAAATTGTTAACCAAAATAATTGTAAAAATTTTATTTATCTTATAATTGGCGAGGGTCCTGAAAAAGAGAGCTTAGAAAAAATGGTTAAATTGCACAATCTCGAAAATTATATTCAATTTGTAGGAAGTGTTCAAAATCAAGAAATAAAAAAGTATTTAAATTTTGCTGATATTTTTATTTCAATGTACGATTTATCAAATGTTGGAAATCCTCTTTTAGAGGCTATTAGTGCAAATTGCTGCATTTTTACATTAAATAATGGAGATACAGGTAATTGGATTAAACATAAAGCCAATGGCTTTATTTACGAAATAGATGATAACCTTTTTAATAATGTTGCAAGAGATATTATTTCATATTCTAAAGATAATGATTTACAAAAATTTATAAAGAAAAACGTTGAACTGACAAATAAAGAAAAATTATGGAATTGGGACGAAAGAATGAAAACTGAAGTTGAATGTGTTACAGAACTGCTAAATACCTAATTTAATGAAAATTACTAAATCAATATTATTCAATATATTTATTGCATCGGCTGTAATTGGTTTAGGAATAAGTTATTCTAAAATTTATCTTTTTCATATTATTTTAGTACTTTTCATTATTTTTTCGTTAATAAATAATAAATTTAAAATTGATATTTCGGAAGTAAAAACAAAAAGACATTACTTTCTGATTATTATGTTTTTATGGTATATATTATCTACCTTATGGAGTTTACACAAACTATATTCTATAATGTATCTCGGGTATTTATTTTTTGGAATTTTTATTGTCTATTCTATTGTTTATAAAGCTACTAACGAACAAGAATTATCAAAATTATTTAAAATTCTGGCAATTTTATTTTCAATAGAAATATTTATTTGTCTATTAGAAGGTTTAGGAATTTTCAGATATCCGATTTCTCCTTTCTCAAAATTAGTTGTTTATTTTGGTCGTGAAATTGATGGAAATCTGTTAATTAACACAGACTCCTCTGTTTTAAACGAATTAATGCACATGCCCACCGGTTTTAGATGGAATACAAATAATCTGGCAATAATTATGAATTTGCTGCTTCCATTTGTACTTTTTCATAAAAATAACAAAGTTAAAATTATATTTTCAGTTCTAATTTTATTTATCATATATTCAACATCTTCTAGAGGAAATTTAATAGCTTTTTTGATAATAATAACCTTGTATTTTGGATTTTTCCTGCGAAAAAATTTTTTAACTTTGGCATTTCTTCTTTTAACGTTAATTCCTGTATTTTTGACATTTAGCAAAAATAGTTTTCTTGTTTCAAAACTAGAGAATTCGTTTGAAGCAATAAAAATATTTACAACACAAAAAGCATATGGTGAGAATTCATTAAGTTACAGACAAAAATATATTGAAAATGGAATCAATGCATTATTAGATACTTACGGACTTGGTGTTGGTGCAGGTAACTCTGGAAATGAAGAATATCACCAAAATGTTCTTGATAAAAAAACAGGACGCGTTAGTCTTCACAATTTCTGGGTCGAAATTTTAGTTGATGGCGGAGTTATTTTTGCTATATTTTTTTATATCTGGTACATAAGTTTAATAATTTCACTTTATAAAGTTTATTTAAAATCGAGACAAAATAAAACTTTAGAATATTTCAGTGCATCATGTTCGCTTTCACTTGCTGGTTTAATTTTTTCTGCAATTGCTGGTAGCAGTGTTATTTACGAATTTCCAATGTGGATTTTATTTGGTTTTTCAATAGCTGTAATAAATTTAAACTATAATAATAAAAGCATTAATATTCAATAATTTATGATATACAAAATCTTTAAAAAAATTCATTTCAATTTCAGATTTATTTTTTCAGCATTATTTTATATATTTTCTTTCAGAAGAGAAAATATTTTGGGAGAATTTGAAAACATTAACATTAAATCGCATGAAATTATTATTTTAGCTCCTCATTTTGACGATGAAATACTGGGATGTCTTGCAATAATACACAATTATTTCAAATCAAAAAAAATTACAATTGTGTATATTACAGATGGATGTAAAGGTGGAATGAAAAGTCAAAATTCAGAATATAAAAATCTTAGAGCTAAAGAAAGTGAAAATGCAATAAAAAAGATTACTTCAAACAATTATAATACAGCAAATTATTTTTTAAATTTACCTGATGGGGAAGTTAGCGAAAATAAAGAAAAGTTAAAATTGGAAATTGGTAAACTTATAAATGAAACACAAACTGTTTTTTGTCCATTTATTGATGATATACATCCAGACCATAAAGCTGTTGCTGAAATTGTTACTGAATTAAAAGCCGAAAAAAAATTTGAATTATATGAATATTTTGTGTTTTATAAATATCGAAGTTTTATAACAAATTCAGATAATATCTATATAAGCCAAATTTCATTCTGGAAGGCTTTTAAATCTTTGTATTTTTTTAAATCTCAAATATATATAGATTTCAGAAAGGAACTTTGTTCGCGAATAAATAACAAAAATTACTTAACTTTTTTTAGAACGGAAAAACAATGAAATTTTACGAAATTTTAGATAAATATATTTCTAGCGATAATATTAAGCAAGTTACATCTTTATATTATGCTAAATTATTGCTTAAAAATGAGATTAAAACATTAAAAATAATGGATTTAGGTTGCGGAGATGGAACTTCTATGGTAGAATTTACAAAAATAAATCAAAATATTGATTGGTATGGTTTGGATATTGAAGATTCTCCGGGAGTTAACGCACGAAAAATAAAATCTGATAAATTTTTTACTTACGATGGAATTAACATACCCTTTGAAAATGAAACTTTTGACATAATTTACACGCATCAAGTTTTTCACCACGTGAGGTTTATGCCTGAATTGCTAAAAGAAATCCAAAGAGTGCTTAAACCAAATGGCTGCCTAATTGGTTCGACCTCACAATTAGAACCTTACCAGACTTATAGCTTCTGGAATCATAACGTTTACGGATTTTCTGAATTGGTAAAAGAAGCAAAACTTGAAGTTGTAGAAATTAAACATGGAATTGATTCTTTAACACTAATTACTAGACGATTACTCGGAAACCCACGTATATTTAACATCTGGTTCAGAAGAGAATCGCCTTTGAATTTTTTAATTTCTATTGCAGGAAAATTATCCCGAAAATCGGTAAAAAAAATAAATGCTATAAAACTTCTTTTCTGCGGACATTTTTGTTTTTATGTTAAGAAACCTTCAAATATTAAAATATTAAATGATTCACAGTTATAAAAAAATATAAATATAATGAGAATTTTAATTTTATCAGATGCAAATTCTTCACATACACGTAAATGGGTAAATTCATTGATTGACGAAGGAATAGAAATTCTTTTATTCAGCCTTACAAAATGTGATGAAAAATTGTATAAAAATGTAGAAATTATTAATTTTGGATTGCTTAAAAATGAAATAAATACAGAAAAAAACGATTCGTCAAAACTCAAGTATTTTAATGCAATTCCGATAATAAAAAAAGCTATAAAAAATTTCAAGCCAGACATAGTTCACGCTCATTTTATTTCGAGTTACGGTTTTTTGGCTTCGTTAGTAAATTTTCACCCACTAATTATATCTGTCTGGGGAAATGATATTTATGCGTTTCCTCGTAAAACTTTTTTGCACAAGCAAATCATTAAATTTGCACTTAGACGAGCTGACAAAATTTTTTCGACCAGTAAAACTATGGCTCACGAAACCCAGAAATATACTTCAAAAAATATTGAATTTACTCCCTTTGGTATTAATCTTTCGACATTTAAACCAGAAACTATTTCTGAAAAAGATTATTTTTACATTGGTGCAATAAAATCTATTGATAAAACTTATGGTACTGAATATTTGATAAGAGCTTTTAAATCAGTAAAAAATAAATTGCCGCAATTAAAACTAAAACTTTTATTAGTAGGTCAGGCAAGTAAAAGCGATTTAGAATATTATAATTATTTATTAGATTTAATTGAAAAACTGGAAATAAGTTCTGATGTAATTTTAACCGGACAAGTTGATTATGAAAAAATTAGTTATTTTCATAATTTACTTGACATTGGAGTTTACCTTTCGTTGCAGGAAAGTTTTGGTGTATCGGCTTTGGAAACAAGTGCTTGCGAAAAACCTGTAATTGTTTCGGATATACCTGCTTACTGCGAAATTTTTGAAAACGGCAAAACCGGAATTATTGTACCAAAAATGAATTATGAAGTTGCTGCAAACGAAATTGTTAAACTAATTGAAGACCAAAATTACAGGAATAAAATAGGCAAAAACGCTCGAAAAATGGTTGAAGATGAATACGATTGGAAACAATGCGTTGAAAAAGTCATAAATATTTATAATAAATTGATAAAAAAATGACTAAATTAGAATTTATTGAATTTTATAAAAAACAGTTTGATATTCAGAAAACTAATAATAGTTACTGGCTTCTCCGACAAAATAAATCTGCAATTTCGTTTCCAACCGACGAAAATGTTTTTCCAACTAATTCTGATTTTAAGTTACTTTTCAAACAAAAAATCAGGATAATAGCCTTTAAAACAGAACTTAACGAACCCACAACTTTTGAGTTTATTTACGAAGGCTCTGATTATACCATCGAAAAATTTGAATCTAAAGTTCGAAACCAAATTCGTAAAGGTTTGAAATCATGCGAAATAAGAACTCCGGATTTAGAAACGATGAAAAACGAAGGTCTAAAAATTAATCAGCTTATTCTGCAGAAACACAACAGATTTGAATCTTTTCTGGGTGAAAAACAAACATGGGAAAACTACCTGAATTTACTTTATAATCAAAAAGATATACAAGTTTTTGGTGCATTTTGCGAAGGAAAACTTGCTGCATATTGCGTTTTTATGAAAATTGAGAGTAAATATTTTATATATCACCCATTTATGAACAACGAGTTTTCGGCTTCAAATCCAATTATTGCATTACTTTATACTTTTATAAACAGAATTATTGAAATTGAAGGAAAAATTGAAATATCTTATGGACTAGCATCTTATCTCGAAAAATCGGGATTAGATAAGTTTAAAAAAAATATGCTGTTTTCAGAAAAACCAGTATGCAGGATAATTGTAATTCACCCACTTTATAAATTATTTATAAATAAATTTTTCTGCACTTTTTTAAAAATACTTTTTAAACTGAAAATTGTAAAATCTTCAATTTACGAAACTTATTTATTTTTCGTAAATTCGCAAAAAAGTTACAAAAAATATATAGAAAGCTTATAAAATAATATAAAAAAATATTTTTCATATAAAATATTCAATATGCACTTTTACAGATTCGAAAATGAAATTGCAATTTCCAGTTTTCTGAAAGTCAAGACCGGAAGTAGAAAGTTCAAAAATATTTTTAACGATAAAATTTTATTTTTTGAATCATGCCAACAAGCAATTTCATTTTATTTAAATAATATAAAAACTGAAAAAAAACTGAAAATTGGAGTTCCTTTATACACTTGTTCATCTGTTTATCAAAGTGTTTACTCCTCAGAACACCAACTGAAATTTTTAGATATAGGAATTAATAATAAAGGTTACATTTTTGATTTAGAAATTTTCAAAAATTTAGATGTGTTAATTTTTGTACATTATTTTGGTTTTTATTATACTGAATTAAAACAAATTAAAGAAAAATATCCAAACCTTATAATAATTGAAGATTGCAGCCATGTTTCATTAATTAATTATATTCCAAATAATTACACCGATATTGCAGTTTTCAGTTTTAACTTTCATAAACCTATTGTTGCCGGAATTGGAGGTGCAATATATTTTAACTCCGAAAAAAACATTGATGAATTTAAGAACTTGTATAAAAATCTGAAAATAAGTTCAAATTTTAAAAAATTGTTGAAAATTATTCTTATCAATTTTGCACATTATCACATAATTTATTTTTTTCTTAAAAAAAAATTGGAAAGAAAACGAGAACAAAATTATGTTATAAATATTTCGGAATCAATTTTTCCTAAACAAATTCCCGATTATGGAAAATATATTTTAGGTAATCAGATACATAAAAAAAGAACTATAAATTTTTATAATAATTTGTCTGAAAAATATAGATTAAAAATTAATAATTCAGATTCATTATCATATTTTCCTATTTTTTTTGAAACAGAACTAAAAAGGAATGAAATTTTGATTGAAATGAAAAAAAATGGAATTGATGCATATATTTTGTGGGAAAAAACTTTTTATAATGCTGAATTTTATGGTTTTAATGACGTCAAAAATTTTATTAAAACAAAAAATATTTTAGACAAAGTAATTTTTTTGCCAGAATCTTTTTTAAATAATATCAGCAATTTAAAAAAAATAGAACATTTATTTGAAAAATAATTATTTATGAAAATATAACAATTCACAATCATTTTTATGATTTTAAACAAATATCAAGAACTTTTTAAAAAATTAAACTTTTCAGTTTGTTTAGTATTAACTTTTTGGATTCCACTTCTAATTGTGAAATCTCATATTAGTTATGGAATTCTTTTATGGTTGATTTTATGGATTTTAGAAGGTGATTTTAAAAATAAATTTCAAAAAAAACATACATTCGAAACCAAATTATTATTTTTTCTGTTAATTAGTTTTTATTTGTTACACATTGTTGGATTGATATATACACAAAATCTAAAGCAAGGTTTTAGTGAAATAGAAAAAAAGGTAACAATTTTTCTTTTTCCAATATTATTATTTGCCTCAAACGAATTATATCGAAAAAAATTTAATTACATATTAATTTCATTTATTTCGGGAAATTTGTTAGCATCATTAATTTGCTTAGGAATAGCATTTTACAAGTATTTTTTTCTAAATATAAATCAAACTGTTTACGATACTTTATCAACCAAATACGGAGTTTTTATTTACACCCAGCTTTCTTATTTTCTTCATCCTTCTTACTTTTCTATGTATTTAATTCTTTGTATAGTAATGCTTTTCTATTTTATTTCAAAAAATCCAAATCTTAAAATAAAAATTCTTCTTTTTATTCTTCTTTTTATTTTTGTTGGAATGGTAGCTTTGTTATCGTCTCGAGCAAATTATTTTTCGTTAATTATAACTGTAATTTTTTCGGGTTTCATTTACAAAATATTGAAAAAAACTTATGCAAAATTTATTTTTGTATCTGGAATCATTTTAATTATTTCCTTTTTTTTAATAAATGGTCCCAGAAACATTGATAAATCAGTAATTAAACAAAAAATGTTTTCAAATATTAGAGGCATAATATGGGAAGATTCATTTGAAATTATAAAAGAAAATTTTTTATTTGGAATTGGAACAGGAGATGCAGCAGATGAATTAGATAAAAAACTGGAAGAAGGAAATGTTCAACCATGGTATAGAGGTTTAAATGCACATAATCAATATATTGAAACTTTTATTGAATTAGGTTTTTTGGGCATTTCAGTATTGGTTTCTATTTTTGGAATTGCAATTATTAATTCAATCAAACAAAAAAATTATTTATTGCTCTTATTTTTAATTAATTTGGGTATAAATATGTTATTTGAAGCAATGTTTATAACCTCTGCCGGTGTATTATTTTTTGCATTTTTCGTTGGCTTTTTTGCATTTAACAAGCCTGTTGAAGAAAACTCTAATATAAATCTGATTTAGAATTTATTCATAATTTCAACAACTTTATAAATATTATCTTCGGAATGAAAAAATGAAATTGGCAAACTCAAAGTTGTTCTATGAATTTCTTCACTTATCGGAAATTCTTGATTATTAAATATTTTGGATAAAGCCTTTTGTTTATTTGGTGATACCGGGTAGTGTATTTCTGTTATTATTTCGTTTTTCAGTAAATAATTTTTCAGATTATCTCGCTGATTATTACGTATGTTGAAAATATGATAAACATCGTAAAAATCGGTGTGAACGACTGGCAAAATAAAATCAGATTTTAAATTTTCGATATAAATTTTTGCTAATTTACGTTTATGCTCATTTATTTCGTCAAGTTTCTGTAATTTAATCATTAAAAACCCAGCTTGAATTTCGTCTAATCTAGAATTAAATCCAATAATTTCGTTAAAATATTTTTTTTCTGAACCATAATTTCTTAATATTCTGATTTTTGAATTTAATTCAGAATTATTTGTGGTTATTGCACCTGCATCTCCCAAAGCTCCAAGGTTTTTGGTAGGATAAAAACTGAAAGCTCCAAAATCTCCGAAAGTTCCTGTTTTTTGATTTTTATACATCGCACCATGTGACTGAGCACAATCTTCAATCAATTTTAAATTATACTTTTTGCAAATTTCTATAATTAGCTGCATTTCACAGCTTTTACCATATAAATGAACTATAATAATTGCTTTGGTTTTTTTTGTAATTCTTTCTTCAATTTTTTTAGGGTCAATATTATAAGTATTTATATCAGGTTCAACCAAAATCGGTTTCATTTTATTTTGCAAAATGCTTAAAATAGTTGCAATATAAGTATTTGATGGTACAATAATTTCGCTTTCTTCTTCAAAATCAAAAGCTGCAATAGACAAAATTAAAGCATCTAAACCTGAAGCTACACCTACACAAAAGTTTGATTTACAATATTCAGCAAAATTATTTTCAAACTCTGTTACTGATTTTCCTAAAATAAACCAGCCTGATTTTAGTATTTGCTGAAATTTTTCAACATAATCATTATAAAATGAAGAATTTAACTTTGTAAGATTTTCGTATTCAATCATCATACTTGTCATAAATATAGTCATCTGGATTGTAAAACTCTGATGCTAAGACCATAAGTATAGCATCTTTGGAAAAATTATACATAATATGCCAATCTTCTGGACTTAGAATCAAGCATTTATATGGAGCATCTAAAATAATTTCTTGCTTTGTAATATTATTATTGCAGTGAATTGTACAACTTCCTTTTAATGAAATTACTGCCTGAATTGTAGTTTTGTGTCTATGTCCACCTCGTTGCGAATTATCAACTCCATAAATATAAAAAATTCGTTTAATTGTAAACGGTATAACTTTTTCTATTACGGTAAGATTTCCTCTTTTGTCTGTAAACGTTTTTAAATCAACAATTTGTGGCATATATAAAATATTAAATATTTTTTACAATATCAATATAAATTTCTTTATAATCTTTCCATTCAATTACATTGAAATTGCTATTATGCCAAAGCAAAACAAAAGTTCCTTTATATTTTTGAGTAATTAATTTTAATTCGTTAATTTTTTGATGGACAATTTCCGGCTTCAAATATTTTGATTTAATTGCATTTTCCATAGCAATCAAAGGTTGTTCTTTTAGTTTTAACTTTTTCCTTGTCAATAAATTAAAGACAGTAAATTCATAGCAAGTTCCGCATCTGAAACCACCATCGTTGTTAAAACCCATTGTGCTATCTAGCTGCATATCATTATCTTCCCACATTTGCCATGTTGTTGGATTTTCAAAACGCAAATAATGCTGACGACCTTCTATTATTTGTGGGTAAATATTTTCTAGACGCTTCTTTTCTTCCTTAAATGTATTTGGCTTATTGTAAGACTGATATGTTCCATGTATTCCAATTTTGTGACCTCTTTTAATTATTTTACGAATTAAATTTGCTACTTTTAAATCGGTTATATTATAGTTTACATCTGGCTCTCCAATTACACCCGGCACGAAATAAAAATACGACTTTAAACCTTTGATTTCAGATTGTTCCATCAAAAAATCAAAAGTATCGTAAGGGTCTTTCTGTTGTCCTTTTCTTAATTTTAAATAATCTGAAGTTGTTTTAAACGGAAGAATAAAACTTTTTCTTTTAAGTACATCATTTACTGCTCCTTTTGCATATTTTACAAAAGTATCATATCGAGCAATAAAATCAATATCGTGAGTTATTTTTGGAGTGTAAATAAACTGTTTACGTCTTTGTTTTGTTCCTAAAAATACAAAAATATTCCACAAAAATTCTAAGTATTCATTTACAACAGGTCTGAAATTGATATTGAATTTTTGTACTAACGATAAATTATGAGGAAATCTTTCAAATTTATCTTTTTTTGTAATTGCAACTTCTTCCCAGCGGGTTAGCAAAAAAAATGTTGCAGCAAAAATATCTATGTGTATAATAATTTCATTTTCTGATATTTCAATTTTATCATGTCCAAAAATTACAGGCAAATCTTCTTCTGAATTAAATCTGTTTTTAGAAAATTCAATTTTTTTAGGAATATTTTCTTCAGTATAAATATTTTTTTCTTCATTTAATCCACAAAAAAAATAATCTTTTACAATTAATTTTTTATCATTATCGAGCGAAATTGTATATTGGTCTGTATCTTTGGCTTCAAAAAAATAATCTAAACCCAAAAAATCTTCAAATAAAATATCTAAAATATATGTTCGTTCTGGAATAAAATTATTGGGAGCAATTATTCTTATCATATTTTATTTCTTCTTTTTTCCAAAGAATCTCTTTTTTAAAACTGATGAAATTGAACGTGTTTTCAGATGTTTTGCTGTAAACAGATATGGAATTGACCTCAGAATTTCGCGAAAATTTGAAACAAACATTCTATCAACGTATATAGCTGTTTTAACATGCTGAGTTTTAATTTTTAATCCAAAAATTAGATCCAAAATATCCGGATTGTTAAGAAAAGCAAATTCAATTGAAGCCCAGAATTTTGCATTAACTTCCATAAAAACATAATCCTGTCGTTTATCACAATATTTAAATTCAACTAAGCCCCAGCCAGAGTAGTTAATTTCTTTTACAATTCGTTTAGAATAATCAATAAGCCGTTGATCGTCAATTGTTGAAAGGACAACTCCAGAACCACCGTGATAAGGATAACTTATAATTTCTTCTTGCGAAAATGATGTAAGCATTACCCCGTTATTTGCTACAAAACCCACTGCAAAAGTTCCTTTTGGTCTTATATATTCTTGAAAAAAAACAGTTGTTGAACCTGCTATTTTGTCGAGTTCGTTCTGATTGTGTATTATTCCTCTTTCGTTATATCCATCTTCACGCAGTGATTTGAAAAATACCGGAAAAAAATCTAAATCTTCAATATTTGTATAAGTTTTCGGAATTGGAACTCCAATTCTATCAACTATTTTGAGCATTTCAATTTTATCGTATGTAATAAGATTATTTTCGGTAAATTTAATCTCACCAAATTTTAATGTTCCGTGCTTCTGTACATATTTTAATGTACTTGTAGCTCCACCCGGAACTATAATGTCGAACTCTTCGTCGCCTTCATAAACTTCTCTTTCGTCAAAAAATAATTCATAATTCTTTGATTTCTTGAGATATTTAGCAATTGAAATTGCTTGGTCTCTATGACTTTCCAGAAATAATACCTTTTTCACTTATTTATTAATTTAAAGATGCTCAAAATTAGATTTACAAATATATAAATTATTACGATAACTAAAATATTTTTTAACTTTTGGCTTTTTAATTTTTACTCAAAAACATTGATTCGTAATATGTATGAAAAAAATTCTTTCTAATTATTTTCGTAAAATATTGAATTTATTTACGTTCAATATGTTAAAATTGAAAAATTTATAATAATTGCTACATATTTTTAAATAAAATGCCAAAATATTATATAAAATTTATTTTATGATTAATTGTCAATACATTAATAATCAATTCATTAATATTGACAAATTCAAACCATTAAATATTTTCTGAAAATTAAAACCATTTTTTATACTGAAGTAAAAAATTTATGAACTGACTAATTTACAGTACTTCTGAATAATATAAACTAAATCATAACACAAACGAATTACAAAATAGACTGTTTTTCAACTACTTAAAAAGTTGTAAAAAAATTAACCCCGTTTAATCTTAAATTTACAAAAATGATACCATGAAATAATTTACAAAATGTAAAACTAAAATAAAAAAAAACTTTGATTTTATTGAAGGTATATGCTATTCATATAAATCAGAAAATCAAATATATCATAAAATTAATTGTATATTTAAATAAAAAAATTTTTTTTTTTTTTTTTGAATGATAAATATTAATATCTTTAAAAACTAAATAGATTTACTTATTTATATAATTAAAAAAGATATTATTATGGACAAAAAATTTCCTGATTTTTTTAAACATAGGGTAACAACATTAAATGAATTTATTATTGAACGACAATCAGATTTTCCTTATGCTAAAGGTGAGTTATCCAGATTATTAAGTCATATTGGTTTGGCTGCAAAAATTGTGAATAAAGAAGTTAATAAAGCTGGACTTGTTGATATTTTGGGAGAAATTGGTTCGGTCAATATTCAAGGTGAAAATGTTAAAAAATTAGATGTTTTTGCCGACCTTAAATTTATTTCAGCATTAAAAGGGAGCTCAGAAGTATGCGGAATTGCAACCGAAGAAAATGACGAAATTGTGTCATTTGACACTGACATGACTAAAGACGGAAAATATATTGTTGCTATTGATCCGCTGGACGGTTCTTCAAATATAGATGTAAATGTTTCGATTGGTACAATTTTTTCTATTTACCGCAGATTATCACCTGTCGGTCATAAAGCCGAACTGAATGATTTTTTACAGGAAGGTATGCGACAAGTTGCAGCCGGATACATAATTTACGGTTCGTCAACTATGTTGGTTTACACTACAGGAAGAGGTGTAAATGGTTTTACTTTAGACCCTTCGATTGGCGAATTTTGTTTATCGCACCCTGATATTCAAATCCCTAAAACTGGTATAATTTATTCAATTAATGAAGGAAATTATATTCATTTTCCTGAAGGAGTAAAAAAATATATTAAATATTGTCAGGTTTTTGATAAACAAACAAACAGACCTTATTCTTCAAGGTATATTGGTTCTTTGGTTGCTGATTTTCATAGAAATATGCTTAAAGGTGGAATTTTTATTTATCCTGCAACTGCTGGTTATCCAGATGGAAAACTACGTTTGATTTATGAATGTAATCCAATGGCATTTCTTGTTGAACAGGCTGGAGGTATGGCAACTACTGGAGAAGGAGTAAGAATTATGGATATTAAACCAAACTCACTTCACCAACGAGTACCTTTATTTATTGGCTCAAGAAGTATGGTTGAAATGGCTGAAAAACACATGCTTACCGAAAAAAATGGGAAATAGGATAAAAATAAAAAAACCGCATATAGCGGTTTTTTATTTTTTTGTTTGGCACTTAATTATATTTCAATAAACTCGAAATTAACTTTTACCAGTTTATTATATCTTTCCCCAAGTGATTGCATATCTTCATCAATAGCTTCATAATACCATTTTATGGTAACTTTACTTTTTTCGGCAATTTTTTCGAGCAAAAGCATAATTTGAATCAATTGTTTTGAAGAAGCAGTATTAACATATTCCAAATCAAAATTCACAATAGTTTCTGGATTAGGATTTTTTTCGTAATTTTTTAACCAGGTTAAAATTGGTTCATAAAACTGAAATGCATCCTCGGGAACGGAAATCTTCGATATTTTAAATATATTTTCTTCCGGATTAAAAATAATTTCGGGGGTATCCTCAGTTTCTTTTAAGATTAATGGTTCCATTTATATTACTTTTTTTTATTTGTAACTTCTGTTTGCAATATATAAAAATAATTTTCGTCTTCTACTTTATGAAAATTATAGGTCAATCGTTTTCCACTTTTTATTCTTAAATCTGAAAAACCTAAACCTGTTTTTTTGGCATCACCTAATTCAAAATCAAGAAGAATTTTATCATAATATTCGCTCAAATCTTCATCCGTCATTGAATTAACAAATTCCAATCTTTTTTGTATAACTTCCTTGGCAGTATCTTTAACAAAATTTCCCGAAGTTAGTGTAAAACAATCATCTTGTTGTGCTAAGAAGAAAATTCCCGGAACGCCATCTACTGATTCGTCATTCTGTTGTCCATGTTTTATTATATTTTGAATCATTTCAACCATTACATTTGAAAGCCTGATAGTTGTAATAGACATATTCATTCGTCCTTTTATAATAGCAAGCAAACTCAGTAAATTTTCCTGATTAAAAAATCCATTAAAATATAATAGTATGTTTTCAATATTTAAACTTAAATGTAGTTTCTTAATAGAAATAAGATACTTTCTCATAGAAACATCTTGGTCTTCTTCGTCCTCGTCGTCTTCACTTATTGTTGGAATTTGAGTTTGGAGATAAAAATAGGAATATTCTTCGTTAACAAGTTCAAAACTTGATATTAACTTATTGTCTGATTTTCGAGCCATTTCTATTAAACCCAAACCGGCACCGCCTTTATCAGACATCACACCTGTACTCAAAACTTCTTTATGAAATTTTTTAAGTTCGTCTTTTTCAAGACTATTAATTTTCGCAATTTTTTCCTTTAATGACGGAATTTTTTCATTCAGCACAAGGTTTCCTGTTGTAACAAAATACTTTTTCTTACGTTTTTGAATTGCAAAAATACCCGGATACTTTTCGGTTTCGTAATTTATTTCATCCTGATGTCGGGTTATGTTTTGTAATCCCTCTACCATTATATAATAAATTCGTTTCTGAATTGTAGCTCTGGCAACAGCTTTTTGGATATTTGTGTCTGCCAACACTAATATCTTTTTAGTTATATTATGTGTAAAATATCCTCTGTAAACATATTCAAAGTCTTGTTTTTCAACTCGCGAAAACAAGTTAAAGGCTTTATCAAATAAGTTATTATCAAACATTATTGAATTTTTTTATTTGTAATTTGGGTCTAAAGTTATAAATATATCGTAAATTTTCAAATACATTATCAAAATTATATAATGAATATTTGCATAAATATCATTACACAACTAATTTTCAGATTATTATTATTGAAAATATTTTTAGTATTTTATTTAATTTTTATAGTTACAATAAAAATGCCGTTTTTTAATAACTACTAAAAATTAGTTTATAAAGTTACTAATAATTTTGATATTCGTGTAAAATTACGACTACAATATTAAATAAATTTATTTATAATAATTAATAGTTTAAATATTAATGTATTAATAATTAAATTCAAAATTATTTATATATTGATAATTTAAATAATGTTAAATATTAAAATATAATAGGAATTTTATATCTTTTATTTTGATAATTTAATTTTTTACTTTAACTTTGTATAGTTGTTAAGAAAAATAAGGTAAAATTCATTTTTTAGTTTTTTCATAGTTTTTTGTTTTGAAAAGTCCCTATTTTAAGGGACTTTTTTATATATTTATCCCTTCAAATTAAAACTATACTTTATGCTTACCGAAAAAGATTTATTACAAATTAAAAATAAGGGAATTAGCTACGATACAGTAGTTAATCAGGTCGAAAATTTCAAAAATGGTTTTCCATTTCTGGAAATAAAAAAAGCGGCATCTATTGGAGATGGCTTGCTTGAAATGGATTCTGAACATGATTATGAAGCTATTTATAATCAATTTGTTGATAAATACAAGATTGTAAAATTTGTTCCGGCATCTGGTGCTGCCAGTAGAATGTTTAAAGATTTATTTGATTTTTACGATAATTTCAACGATTCAGAAAACAGTAAATCACTATATTTCAGCTTGCCTGATAAACCTTTGAAGAAATTTTTTGATAATACACCTCGATTTGCATTTTACCCTGAACTTAACGAAAAAACAAAATTTGCCATAGGTATTGATTTAGAAGAAGCTGTAAAACACGAAAAATATAAAGATATTTTAAAACAGTTACTTTATGAAGATGCCATGAATTATGGAAACTTACCAAAAGGTTTGCTAAAATTTCATAAATACGAAAATAAAGTAAGGACTCCAGTTGAAGAACACATAGTTGAAGCTGCAAATTATTCATGTTCTAATAATAAAGCTTATATCCATTTTACAGTTTCACCTGAACATCTGGACGCTTTTAAAAAACATATAGACGAAGTAATTGGCGAATATTCCGAAAAATTTAACATAAAATATGATATTACATTTTCGCTTCAAAAACAATCTACCGATACTATAGCTGTTGACATGGAAAACAAACCGTTTAGAAATCAAGACGGAAGTTTAGTTTTCAGACCGGCTGGACATGGTGCATTAATCGAAAATCTTAACGATTTAGATGCTGATATTGTTTTTGTTAAGAATATTGATAACGTTGTACCAGACAGATTAAAAGACGAAACATACAAATTTAAGAAAATTATTGGCGGTATTTTAATACATTATAAAGATATAATTTTTGGATTTTTAAAGGCTTTGGATTCCAAAAACGCATTTGAAGCAATTGCAGACATTGAAACTTTTTTCAAAAACGAATTGTTTTTTTCATTCCCTCCATTGTATAAAAATTTTTCGGATTTAGAAAAAACAAAATATTTAAGACATATATTAAACAGACCTATAAGAGTTTGTGGAATGGTTAAAAACGAAGGTGAACCCGGTGGAGGTCCATTTTCAGCAGAAAACCATGATGGCTCTGTATCATTGCAAATTGTTGAGATGTCGCAAATTGATATTAAAAATCCGGAAAAAGCAAATCTTGTTAAAAATGCAACACACTTTAATCCTGTTGATTTGGTTTGTTATATAAAAGATTATAAAGGCAAAAAATTTGATTTACGCAAGTTTGTTGATGTAAATACCGGATTTATTTCAAAAAAATCAAAAGATGGTAAAGAACTTAAAGCTCAAGAACTTCCTGGATTATGGAATGGAGCGATGTCTGATTGGAGTACAATTTTTATCGAAGTACCAATAATAACCTTCAATCCTGTTAAAGAAGTAAACGACTTGCTTAGAGAAAACCATCAGTAAGCAAATAGTAATAAGATAATTAAATGTAAATCTAAAAAAAATGAAAATGAATATTAAATTATCAGATATACAACTATTTATTAATCAAAAAAGTATAGCAGTTGCAGGTGTTTCGAGAAATGATAAAAAATTTGGAAATGCAATTTATAAAGAATTGAAACTTAAAGGTTACGAAGTTTTTCCTCTAAATCCAAATTTAAACGAATATGAAGGTGTAAAATGTTACAAATCAGTAAATGAACTTCCATCGCATGTAACAGGAATATTTGTTTGCACAAAGCCGGAACAAACTGAAAAAATTGTGCAGGAAACTATAAATAAAGGAATTAAACATTTGTGGCTGCAACAAGGTTCACATAATGAAAATTCGATAAAAATTGCAACAAATCAAGGTATTAACGTTGTTTCAAATAATTGCTTATTTATGTTTTTAGAACCAGTTGAAAGTATTCATAAATTTCATAGAGGTATAAAGAAATTTTTTGGAAATTACCCGAAATAAGCGATAATGAATTTAACTGAAACTATTGATATTCTGGTAAATGTTGCTTTAGGAATAATAATGCTTGGTTTGGGTTTATCGTTAACTTTCAACGATTTTAAAAATCTATTCAGATTACCCAAACCAATTATTGTAGGTTTTTTATCCCAAATAATTGTTTTACCCATAATTTCTTTTGCTATCGCATATTTCTCACATCTTTCTGATATTATGAAAGTTGGATTGATTATTATTGCAATTTGTCCTGTTGGTGCTTCTTCAAGTCTTGTGGTTCATTTATTTAAAGGAAATCTTGCGTTATCACTATCTCTTACAATTATAAATAGTATTATTGCTCCTATCACAATTCCTATTTTGACAAATATTGCACTTTTTATTTTTTTACATCAAAATGCAGAAATTAATTTTCCTATTCTTCAAAGTATTGCACAAATTGGACTTAACATTATTTTGCCGACTTTGGTAGGAATATTTATCAGATATTTTTTCGAAAAAACTGCAAAATCAATTGAAAAACCTTTAAAATATATTCTTCCGATAATTTTATTAATTGTTTTTTCGTCAAAAATATTTTATGGTGGCGATAACCTTACACCAAATCTAAGCTTAATTGAAATATTTAAAATAGCACCCTATGTATTAGCTTTAAATATTATAGGAATGTATTCCGGTTTTTTTGCGGCTCGGTTGATGAAATTGGAATTGAAAAACAGAGTTACAATTGCAATTGAAGTTGGACTACAGAATACTGCTCTCGCACTGGTTGTTGCAGGTTCGATGTTGAAAAATTCTGAAATGGAAAAACCAATATTAGTATATGCAATGTTTACATTTTTTACTGCAATTCTATTTGCATGGTATCATTCTAGAGCTATAAAATGACAGATGCCGCCTCCTAGAAGCGACATCCGTTTAACCAACCTAACCTAACTATTAACCTTTAATGTTAATAACTTTAGGTTTTCAAATTATATGCCAACTACATATATTGTTTAATATTAAGTATTTATGTATCATTTGATTTCAAAAAAATGTTCGATTTTGATACACTTATGTACGAATTTGTACAATTCAAAAAAATAAAGATTACATAAATTTTACAACTGTAAACTAAAACTTTTCGTCTTCGTTCCAAATTGCCATATTTATTTTATCATTTGGGTCGCCGGTACCTTTACTGAAATATCCAGTAAAATAAATATTCATACCATCAGCAAACATTCCCATAATTCCCTGACTGCTACTTTGTGCCAAGCCAGAACCTAATTGTTTCCATTTACCATCAACAAAAACACCAACATGATTAAGAGAATCTAAATCGCTGTAAGTTATATCAAAAAATCCTCCGATGTAAACCTGACCTTTAGAATCAACAGCAATATCCTGAACACTGTAGCCACTTTTGTAACTAAATTCAACTCCCTTATCCATTGCTAACCAATCTGTTCCATTCCAATTTGCAATTCCTTGAGAACGAATGTTATCGCCAACATTTTTGAAACTTCCTGCGGCATAAACATTATTTCCGCTACATTCAATTGCTAACACATAATCATCTGTACCATTGCCTAATGCAGTCCAATTTGTTCCGTCCCATTTTGCTATGTAATTTACAGCAACATCACCAGCCTGAGTAAATTCGCCACCAGCATATAAATTTCCAGAACTATCTTTTGCTAAAGCTTTTACAGTACCATTTAAACCTCCCGGAACGTTTTCCCATTTATTTGAAGTAAGATTGAATCTTCTTATATATTTTAATTCAGTACTATCTGAATTAAAAATTCCACCTCCAATATATACATAATTATCAATAACTTCAATAGCATAAACACCCCCACTTATTGGTCCATATTGTTCTGTTTCGCTATAAAAATCAATATCACGTAAAGTTTTCCATTCGCCTGATGAAGGAATAAATTTTGCGACTTTACCTGCAGGAACACCACCAATTGTTGAAAAATCGCCACCAAAATATAAATTTCCGTCAGCATCTTCAGCAATACAACGAACAAAGTTTGTAAAATTTTCGTCAATACCCGGAACTTGTTCCCATGTGTAATTATCTAAATTTAAACATGCTATGTTCTTCATATCCCAATTATTATTTACATGAAGAAATGCTCCACAAACATAAAGTTTACCATCTGATTTTGATTTGATTAAATCCCAACCTTCGCCACCATCTATTGTTCCCTCGAAATCGAAAAACCAATGAGAATCGTTTCCTGTATCAGGAATATTATCATCTGGATTACAAGAAATAAATGTAAATAAAAGACTTACACTTAAAAATAATATTATTACGGTATTTTTTTTCATAATTTTAAAGTTTAATTTTTGGTTTATTAATTAAGTAAAAAACAATATTAAACGCTAAAATAAAATTTTCTAAATTAATTTTAGTTTATTTTAGAATTGTTTAGCAAATGAGCTGATTGATAATAATATTCATATTTAAAAAAAATCAATTACATTTTTAGAAAAAATCTATTTGTTAATTTCCGATTTAAAAGATTGATAATAAGTTTGAAAATCCAGAGTTTTGTAACTTTCGCTTCCAAGAAATTTTAATATTGGTTCGAACTGAACAGCTCCATAGTAACCGTTTACAAGCTGAATTAATTGAAAACCAGAACTCAAAAATGCGGTACTAGGAAAATAAAAATTTCCCTGCATAATTGCCATTGTTAACTGATGTGGCTGTCCTGCACCCATTGATGAATAGGTAGTTCCATTAATTGTAATAGGATTTATTTCGGCTGCATTCAGATTTACAGCATAATAATTATCGTTTATATATTTAGCAATTACAGAATTACGATAAACAGACTTTTTCATGATTTTACAAGAATTGCTCCAATCAATATAAATATTTATTAGAAAAGGTTTGGGTGTTTTTTTGTTTAGAGAATCGGCTTCTTCAAAAGTTATCCAATTCACAATTCCAAGTGTATCTGGCTTTTGAGCATCTGTTAATAATTTTATTTTTTCGGAAAATACAGCAGGATACGAAAACATATAAGCAATATTAAAGTCCTGATAATTTGTATAATTATTTAATTCCTCAACAAAATAAACAAGAAGTGGTTCAATATCTTGTACATCCATATATCCGGGAACTAAATTTTTGTTAAGTTTTTTATCAAAATAAATAATTGTCGGATATGATAATCTTCCATCTAATAATTTGATAGCCAAGTCGTGAGTTTTTCCGGTTTTGTTTGTATAAACAGTATCGTTGTAAACAATTGTATCTTTGGTTTCGGCATCAAAGCGAATTGGAATAAAATATGTATTTATGTAATCTGCAATTCCTTGAGTTGCAAAAGTTGATGCCATCATTTTTTTACACCAGCCACACCAATCTGTGTAAACATCTATCATTATTGGTTTTGGAGTTTTGTTAAACATTTCAAAACCTTCTTCAATGCTGTACCACTTTATAGTACTTGGGCTAACTAATGTTTGTGCATAAGTACTAAAAAATATGATTTGTATAAAAATGATTAAGATTATTTTTTTCATAATTTATAATTTTTGATGATTATCTTTTCTTTTTTCTTATTTTAACCTTAACAATAGTTTGGTTTTATTTCATTTTTTAAACTGTGAAAAATTGAAAATGTGTAAATAATATGATAGTGAACAAAATTAGTGACTTTTCTAAAATTTATGCTATTATGGAATGAACTTGTATAAAATATTACAAAATTCCGATTTTTTCCTTTTGTTGAAAACGAATATAAAATTCAATTATTTTAAATGTTTTGTTAACTATTCCGAAAAAATTGTTGAATACAAAAATATTGCAAAAAAAAAGCTGTAATATTTACAGCTTTTTATAACTTTTTAAGAATTAATACTATTCTGATAATAATTTAAATTCTGTTCTTCTGTTTTTTGCTCTGCCATCCTCAGTTGTATTGTCTGCAACAGGATTATTTGGTCCATTTCCAACAATTATAAATCGGTTAGCATCAAATCCTTGTTCTTTAATCAAATAATCGGCAACTGCTTGTGCTCTTTTTTTAGATAGTTCGATATTTGTCTGAACAGCACCTGTATTATCTGTATTTCCTTCGATTTTTATTCTGGCGTTTGCAAATGATTTTGCAATATCAAGAAATTGAATATCAATAATATATTTCATATTATCGTCTAAAGTTGATGAGCCGCTTGCAAACTGAATTGTTACTTGTTTTGTAGAAACTTCTTCTAAATTTTCAGTTTCGGCATCTGTTATTTCTGTAAATTCTTTGCTTCCTTCAGCTTCATGTTCAGCACCTGTTAAAGTACAAGCAGTTACTAATGAAGAGTTTGCAATTAATCTCCAGCTTGTAATAGTTCCATCAATATATCCGGCTTTCTGATATTTTACGTCCATTTTATTATAAATGTCTTCACCTGTAACACCTTCGTAACTTGTATTTAAGCCATAAAAATTTAGGTTATCTCCATTTGTACATAATCTTACATTATCAATTGCCTGACTGCAAAAATCTTCGGGCATACTTAAACCTTCCATCAAAATTTTTGCAGCTTTTGTTTTGGCTTCGGCAGAAGTATTTATTTCAGCTGCACCTTTCATCCAACCTTCATATAATTTTTTAAGATCTTCTTTATGTTCTTCGAGATATGCTTTTTTTACAATAAAAACATCAGCAATAATATTTGAAGCATCTTTTGTACTTTGCAGAACTTTTGAACCTGCCACTTTTTCAACACAATCGGCATCGTCCGGCGACCAAACAACAGCAGCATCAACTTGTCCTTTTTTGAACAAATCTGCTGCGTCAATTGCACTTGCAACTTTCACTTGTTCAATATCATCAGATGTTAATCCTCCGGCATCAAGCATCCACAACAAGAATGTGTGACTTGGTGTCATTTCAGCGAAAGCAACTTTTTTGCCTTTTAAATCAGATACTTGATTAATACCTCTGATAACCACAATTGCATCTCCACCTCTTGACC
>Ga0316608_1000132_pt1 | contig 39689 bp, 40 predicted proteins | sample MIS2016152B_MG_FD_207673 | JGI IMG/M metagenome (GOLD analysis project Ga0316608, IMG submission 207673) | Microbial mat bacterial communities from Middle Island sinkhole, Lake Huron, Michigan, United States - MIS.2016.152B | ecosystem: Environmental > Aquatic > Freshwater > Lake > Sediment... | reverse complement strand
TTCTAAGCTTTCACTCAACTGGAATAATATATACGTTGGTTTATCTACTGTCATTGACGTGGTTACATTGGCAGCTAGTGAAACTCTGTTCCATAAAACCTTTATTAATGCGAATAATTACATCAACGAAGATGGTGAACCGGAAACATGCAGGAGGGTTTTAGAAGCTATTTTAGAACCTTATGGAGCATATATCCAACAAATTAATGGCTCCCTTTGTATCTCGGATGTTAATCATATAGCACAAGACACAACTTTAAATTTTAAAAAATACAATGCTTCAACCTTTGCCTATATTTCTACGGATACAATAAACCCGAATTTAGGTGATTTATCAACGATTAAGTTTGCTGATAACAATCAAACCTTAGATGTGGTTTCGGGTATCAATAAACAGGTTGTTAGCTATTCTCCATACCGGTTAGAGAAGGTAATTGATTACGAACCTAAAGAAATAGACTTTTCTAGTGAAATAAATACAGATACTTATTATCCGGGTAATATAAACGGATGGAACGAAACCTTCTATAACGCATCCAATCATTGGAATAAAAGTAATCAGGGCTCATTTTGTAAATTAACAGGGATTGCAGGAACCCAACCAAACGGAGACTATAACGAATTTTATTTAAAATTAGCTAAAGGTTCTAATGTTGTAAATCTAACTTATAGTAAACAGTTACCATATATTATACCGGCTACAGGATACTATTTAAAGATAGATTTAGATGCCTATGTAAGAACAATGGACTATCTTAAAAAGGATGATGAAGTAGGTTATTTAGTCCACTATTTATACTTGTATAGTAATTTAAAAATTGGGGATAAATATCTAGTAACTGACATTAATGGAAATCGTTCCTGGAGTTCTACAGAAGGTTTATTTACTCTTTATTTTGCTGATTTATTAGGGCTTAATGATTCAGGAGGTTTAGACTTTTCCCCTATTAATGATACATGGTTTGGACTTAAAAAGAATGGAGTTTACAACAATTATAAAACCATTATCAAAGAACCTATTTTAATTCCCCTTAATACTGGTTTTTCAGGTGGTTTATTGGAGTTTAAAATTAAAAGCTTTTCATGTTTAGCTACTCTACAAAATGTTACTACTACTATGGCTAATGTAAAAGATCTAAGATTAAAAAATATAATCTTTTCAATTACAGATGGTAAAGGGAATGAGATTTCAGGGAATGATTTAGAATATATTGGATATTTAAACGCAAACTTTAAAAATGAAGGGGAAACTATCCAACTAATACATGGAACTAATATTGGAAATGAACCATGTGAAAGAGCCGGATTAATGGGTTTTAATGGAACTAATTATTACTTTCTTCAAAATTGGACACGTGAAGGAGTTTCTACTAAAATTGAAAATCTTCTTTTGCGCTCAGTTGTGTCAAATTATACACAGGGCTCAATAAAATTCTCCTGTAATATCAATATGATTTCTTCTCTGTTGGGTTTTCTGACATATAACAACTTCCTGGCTGGAAAGAAACTGATGATAGCAGGATGTACTTTAAATTATGCCGACTTTGAAGCAGAAGTAACATTAATAGAGGTAAATCAAGACAATTTAACAATAAGCTAAATGGAACTATTTATCAATTCCAGGGCGGTTCCAAAAACTTCCCGGAATAAACGGATTTATCATGGTAGTGGTTCAGGTTCTGTAAATTATAACTTTGGAGTTGCTTCTAATGTTACTAATCCGATTGGAGAAATAAAAGGCTTAGTTCCCTGCTACAATGAGAATAAATCTTCTGCATATTCCAGGAGTATTCCTGCCAATTCAATGCTGGAGTCCATTGACTTTTTTTATATTTCTGGTACTCCAACAATTCGAATAGGTACCACATTTGGAGGTGATGATATTTTAGAAGAGACGGTTTTAGAAGATAATTTACTTTTTTCAACTAGGATTTATTTTGAAAATGCAGCGGAAATTTATATTTCAGTTTATGGAGGAGCCGTCTCCAGTATTTTAAATTATTTTGTAAACTATTTTTCTAATGCTTCAGGCGTTCCAGGAAGTGCAATAGATCTTAGCAACTTGCTTAAATTATCAGGCTTGTTATCCCAAACTGTTGAAGGAGATCTTTCAATTACCGGAAACCTTTACGCTAGTGGGAATATTGTAGCTTATAGCAATGTTACGGGAGTTGCTTCAAGTTGGTGGGATGCTATGCCTAAAGCTTCTCCTGATGTTTTGGGAGGTGTTAAAATAGGTGCAAATCTTTTTATCGATGCAGATGGAGTTCTTTCAGCTAATGCCGGTGGTGGTGGTGTTTCTGCTTGGGTTGATCTAACCGGAAAACCTGCCTGGCTGGATAAATCAACTTTAGTTTTATTTGAAGCTGGACACGGGCACACCTGGAGCCAGATAACCGGAAAGCCAACTTTATTTGATGGTGCTTTCAGTTCATTAACTGGTAAACCTACAACCCTCGCAGGATATGGAATAACAGACGCTTCACTTTCTTCTCACGTTCATACATTCGCTAGTTTAACAAGCAAACCAACTACATTATCTGGCTATGGCATTACAGACGCTTCGTTAAATACACACGTTCACAGCTTTGCAAGTCTTACCAGTAAACCCACAACATTAGCAGGGTTCGGAATTACCGATGCTTCTATAAATACTCACGTTCATACTTTTGCATCGTTAACATCTAAACCTACTACAGTTTCAGGTTATGGAATTACAGATGCAGCATTAAGCGGACATGAACACCAATCAATAAATATACAAGATACCAGAGCGGTTAATACAACGCCAAATCAGATTGCACAGTACAAATTTTCTACATTTTTTACTAATCAAATTGGTGGTGATTGGAAATCTGGAATATCAGTAAAAGGTTGGGAGGATAATTATGCTACCTGGCAAATGATTGGAGGTAGTTCTACAGGTACATCCTCAGAATGGTATTTACGTTCGGGAATAGGAACTACTTGGACAAACCTTTATAATATTTGGCATTCTGGGAATTTTAATAAAAATGATGTTGACATAATCGGTAATAATATAACTGCCTCAGGTTCAATAACTGCTACAGGGAATATTACCGCTTTTTCTGATGAACGATTGAAAACCAATATCAAACCAATTGAAAACGCTTTAGCCAAAATACTGCAGCTACAGGGAGTAACTTATAATCGAGTTGATCAACCTGACAAAGAGAAATCTCATATCGGATTAGTCGCCCAAGAAGTACAAAAGATATTCCCGGAACTGGTTGAAACCAATAGCGAAGGTATCCTTTCTCTAAATTATCAGAACATGGTTGCAATTTTAGTCGAAGCAATTAAGGAATTAAATAATAAATAACTATGCCTATTTCAGATGTATTTCTAAAACCTGGTCTATACTTATCATTTGTGATGTCTTGGAAGCATAAGCTTTATTTATCTATGTTCGTAGACAGTAACGGTGTGCAAATAGGTGATATTGTAAGTGTTAATAACTGTGTTAATTGTTCTTGGAACTCATCAACCGATGAAATTACAACAGACCCAATCGCTACAAATGGCAGCTTTAGAATAAATTCGTCAGGAGTTGACATAACTTTTGTGAACCAATATTCGCTTTACAATAGCATAAGTGTAAGTCTTTTAAAAAGCACTCTAGGAATTCCAAATAACGATTACGCTGCTATATTTACCTCCAGTAATATACACGGCTGGAGCCAGAAAAAGAGTGATAAAGTTGTACCTCATTCGGCTTCTGAGTTTCGCGGTTATTGCCATTCAGCAGACTATAGAATAAATCAAAATTTAACTTCTTCCAGTTCTGTATATTGGGGAAGTGCTTATCAGTTTACAACAGAAGTATTCAGACAGGAGGCAACTAGTGAGAATTACCCGTACAAAGTAGAATTTGTGAGAGGTGGTTCTGTAATATCAAGCCATACAGGAGATATGGCAGGAGTTTATAATAAATCGATTACTTCTAATTCAGTAACAAACTGGTCAGCCGGTGCCACTGAGGTTATTTCGTGTAGTGCTAGACTATACTATCAAATCGAAGATTTAAGTTGGGTTGAAGATACTTCGAAACGACAAAGTTTTGATTTTACTATTTACGGAGTTCCTGTAATCGGTGCATATACTGAGAATACAAGATTTTCAAGAACAATAAGATTGAACCTTTACCCGAATAACCAAACAGATTCACCAATGGTAATATACCCACATTTATCTGTAAATATAGGTGGAACTGTTTATGAATCAACAAATTCAAATAGTTTAGGAATTGGAACGGGTGCGAATGCCTATACCTATGACTTTACATTCCTGCCAATTGTAGGAACAGGGACTATTGTAGAATGTTGGGTTACTTGGAATGGTTATAGTTTCACTTTGCCTTATGCAGATTAATACAAACAATTAAATACAAATACGATGAAAAAAATTATCTACGTTAACGAAAAAGATTACCAGAAAGTAAAGGATTACTTACTGAGTTCGAAAATTCAAAATTGGAATGAAGGTTTGTTTCAATTTAGTATGTCAACTTTTGTAGCTACTTTGGGAATAGTTGTTTTAGCAGTAATCGTATACTCATTATTCTAAGCTATGGCAACATTCGAAATTTGGGCTTATCGCGGTGTCGTTTCCTTGCTGTTAATTGTGGTTTGGTATTTTGTCCGGTCCGGATTTTCCGGAATAAGAAAAGATATCCAACTCTTAATCTCTGAAATAAAGTCTTTAAGCTTTAAAACTATTGAACATGAAGCGGAAATCGTTTCAATGGGAACCTCAGTTAGCTCCCTAACAAGACGGGCTGACATTGCAGATGATAGAATTCGGAGCCTGGAATTAGTCCAAGCTGCATGTAGTAATAAGAAAGGGGCTTAACACCCCTTCTTTACTCTTCTTTTGGGAGCCTATCAATTTGCTTTTTTGTTCCTGCTATTAAAATTAAAGCCAATCCACAAAGAACATAGATGCCTAAAAGATTTGAAAACTCATATGCAATTCCGATTATTAGAAACAAGAAAAGCAATGTTAACATATTATCGTAATATTCGTATTTCATTTTTTATAGTTTTTTAATTGTTAAAGTGTTCTAAATGGTGGCATTCGATGCAAAGAGATTCCAAATTATAGAAATCAAAAGCTAATTTTAGCCTTGCATTATGAGAAGTTCCTAGCATAAACGGGATTCGATGGTGTGTTTCTATTGCTGCTCTGGTAATATCCTTTGCTTCACACCGTTCACAAAGAGGGTTTTCAGCCAGTTTCCTTAACCTAAGTCCCTTATAAATGGGTGAATTATAGATTCTACCGGCTTCAATTTTTGGAATAGATATCTTCTTTTTGGGTTTATTCAGTAGAATATACGCCATCGGATATTTTCTCAAATTTAATTGGGTTCCTTTGAATCTTCAGAGTTTCTGCCTTGCTCGAATAGAATAAAAATTTCTTAATAAATCCAACTGTTTCAATATCGGTGGAATAAACAAAATCGCTAGAAAGTTCAAACATTTTCAACAATCCGGAATGAAAACTATCTTCAAAATTAAATCCGAATTGGTTTAGCTTTCTGGCTGACTTTGTCCCCCGATAAAGTTTTTTTAAAACCTCGTAATTTTCACTAACAACCCGATAAAGTTCGACCAACTTGGTAGAATCTACCTCAATTTTTACAGGAATACCAGGAGTTTCATAGTCCTCAAACTTAACTTTTCTGGCATATTTCCCAAATAAAACACTCTCCTGTTTCCGGGAACTTATACAAAGTTGTTTCGATGCTGAGTCTTTGCCGACTGAGTAAATAAAGTACCTAAGTTCTTCTAAATTAATCTTCTTCATCTTCTAATTTTTGTTGGTTAAGTTTATATTCTAATACAAAGTCTTGAAGGATTGCTCGTATCAATAAAGACATTTTTACTTTTTGCTTTTTACAAATGTTCTCCAGGTGTTGAACCGTGGGAGCATCAATTCTGTGACAAAAATTTTTCATAAAGATTTGTATGGTATAATTTTATTTTGTGTGTAATTTCTCCCATTGTGACATTCATATTAAAATCGTCTAACCGTTCATATGAAAGGGATGCAGTGCATATCCCTAGTTCTGAAAGTAGCTCATGTTTTACCAGGCAGCAGTTGGACATATAATGATTATCTGTTTTCATATACCTCCATTTATCACTATTTTCAGGGTTATACAGGAATAGTTTTAGCTTTTCAATGTCGAGAATATACATGCATTCACTGGAGACATAGATCCAACAAGGACTTTCTGTGGTGCTAATCCCAGAGTAATTGCCATTATGCGCATATTCAATGGCTAGATTTCCGGTGTCTCGGGTGTTGCGATCATACTTAATCTCTAACTTTAAAGGTTTTTCAGAAGGTTTTATAACTTCCAAATCATGCCCACGTAAGGCTTTAACCTTTTCTGAATGCTCAATTGCTTTGGTCTTGTTAAATCTCATGTTGATTCCAAAATGCTGATATAGATCAAACACAAAACTTTCGGCTCTTTGACCGTAATAATTTTCCTTTTTAAACGAACTATAATTTTTTCCCATTATACTAATTAATTGTGCTACAGTATAATGTACGAAAATTTACTGACAAAAGCAAGGTATATTACTAAAATGTAATACTATTTCGAAGATTATTTTTCCAAAAAAAGTTTCAAATTTTTATTTTGTGTAAACGACTCTGGGCGGGGGTATCTAGCTATATACCAATCCTTTGCAACCCCATCCCCCTTCGCTCATTTCTCAACTCATTATAGTCCATCAAATCAATAACATTAACCCTCACTACATTCGACAACCAGGAGTATTGAAAGCTTACGTACATACGTATATACTTAAATGCTTACTTACTCCCATACTTAAATACATGCATACTTAATTACGTCATTAAATAATTACTTAATGGCTTACTTATGTAATTGAATACTCACTCAAATACATACGTATTTAAGCCTTTAAAAACATACCTACTTACATATTGATGTACTTACTCATTTAAGTAGCTAGGATCTGTATTTGAGTCCAGGAGTTTGCTAGATCTATAACCTTACGACTTGTTGGATTCTAAGTGAAGTAAGATTTCTTACTTCAGATGATTTACTATAAGTTAATAGAACAAACTAAGCTATTCATCAATGAATTATCCGAGGTGAGAAAAATTAACTCGACTGATCTTGTTAAAGTTACGTATGGAGATAATGGAGGGAATCTGGATGCACGAAGATGTAGCTGTTGAATTCGCTCGTTGGCTAACTCCGGCTTTATCTATCTGGATTAACGACCGTATTAAACAAGTTTTAAATAAAAAGCCTGAACCTGTCGAAATGTCATCACTTCCAGGAATACCAAAAATTGTATTTGATTCAGTAAAACCTATTCCTGTGCTTAAAGTACAAATAGAAGAATTTGAGAAACCAATCCAAAAAGAGATCAGATCAGATTTAGATCTTTTCAACTTTGGTTCGAAACAACTTCGAGTTATTCAAAAAAATGGAGAGTCTTGGTTTGTTGCGAAAGATGTGTGCGATATTCTGGAAATTTCCAATGTGAGTGACACCTTAGAAAAGGTATTGGATGATGATGAAAAGGGTATAGATACTATCTACACCCCTGGTGGAAAACAGGATGTTAGGGTAGTAAATGAACCAGGACTATACTCCCTTGTTATCCGTTCCCGTAAACCGGAAGCCAAAAAATTCAAACGTTGGATTACTCATGAAGTTCTTCCGGCAATTAGAAAGACTGGCTCGTATTCAATTCAGCCAACTAAACAACTCCCGACTAATTACATTGATTCTCTTAAAGCGCTTGTAGCTTCCGAGGAGGAAAAGGAGAAGATGGTAAAGGAAATGATTGTACTGGAAGAGAAGATTGTGGAAGATGCTCCTCCAGTTAAATTACATGGCAAATTTCTTAAAGCTATAACAATCTTGAGGATTTTTTTTAAACCAGTAGAAATTAGCGTTTTCTTCATATAACCCTCGTTTTTTAAAATGATTATAAAGAAATTCATTATCAACAAGTTCGTAACGAACCGCCTCCCATGGGCAAATGGCTTCAACAATTGTTTCAAAAGATGAAAACCAACCTCTTCCTTGAATCTTTTCAGCCATCTTAATACTTGTTATATCTAACATTCGCATAGTTTGTCCTTGAACACTCCTTGTACTAAACCTAACATAGACTTCAATATTCCGCGCTTTTAGGATATTGTTTTCATAGATTAACCCTGATTCCACTAATTTAATGAAGAATGCGAGTTTAGATTCAATAGTAGGTAGTTTTTCTAATTTTAAAAAATTCTGATACTGTACATCAAACGTTTTCATATTTAAGTATTTAGTTATTTTATGCAAAATTATAATATTTTTTAAATAACTAATATACAGGTTGTTATATAATGTACTATCGTTTTCTGCTATTTGCAAGATTATTTACCTCTAATTATTTGGTAATCTGGTAATTTTTGACTACATTATATTAAATGCTGAATGAAACCCAGCTAATAAATAAAACCGAAAATTCAAATGAAGATTTTTACCAAAGATATTTGCCCTTTTGAGATGGCTAAGACGGGTTTATTCGGTCCCGGTTTCAGCTTATCATCTCAGAAGGGCTTAATTTTTTATATAAGCTTGCTATGAACCAACAATCAAAGTATATCATTCCAGGAATAGGCGAATTCAACAACAAAGAGACAGTATTTACAACTATCAAAGAGATTGCAAGCAATGTAAAACGTCCTATTACATTAGTTGAAATGGAGACATCTGTAGAGCGTTATTTCCAACTTAAAAAATACTTTGATAAGTATATCAAAAGAACTATAAATGAAATTGCTAAGATTCAAAATAATCCTAAGAGCATTAAAATAAAGAGAAATACACTAAGAAACTTTCTAGTATTAAAAAACTGCTACCTTGGAGTAATATCTAAATACCCTGAATTAGAGTTTAATGAAGCTGAATATATTGCATTAAAATCAGAGCATTCAATATTAACAGACCTCTCCATTTCAATACTTTCAAAACACTCCTGTTTGAAATTTGCTGATGTTATTATCCCACAAACTGAGGAATATCAAAAGATTTCACAGGAGATATATGAACTAAGAATGATTGAATCTCATACTGACTCAGATATTCGGAGAATTAATTCACAAGCAAAGCTTATTAGACTTGATGAAAAATTGAGGTACGAAAGACTTAAAACAAAACTTGAACCTATTCATTGTATGAAAATTGCTCTTAATAGTGATAATAGAAGACTTTCATTCAGTGTTTTAAAAGGAGTATTAGAATATGATATGGATGAGCAACGCACTAGCTTAGAAGTAGAAAAAGCAGGATTAAAGCAATCAAATAAAAAGAGCGTTCAAGTTTGGACTTGGAGACAAGCGAACAAAGACGGGAATATTACAAAATGCTCTTCTGAATTAAAAATAAACAGAGATACAGTCTCTAAATACTGGAATACTAACATTTTATAAAGCTATGCGGAAAAAAGAGGCAAAAAAGGAATATAGGTATATTATATATAATCCTTTTTTCATTGTTTTTTCCGCATGAATTTCAAAAGACCAGGAGTAGTAAGAGCTTTCAAGCAACTCCTGGAACCCTTTCCAATTCTACCAGGAGATGGATAATCTACTATGGTTATAACATATCAGCAAAGCAGCAAATAAGGATTATCTGCAAATTATGTTAGTTTTAGTAATACTCAATAAATCCAATTCCTTGGTCTGCCAATAAACTTTTATGTTTATTATCTGGACACATAACATAGAAATCACTTGGTTCATGAAGCTTATATAAATTAATTTGCCTTATAAGTTCCCCTAGTGAATTTATTTCAGTTTTCACCTCTATATTAATCCTAGTAGGTGAAAATATATAAGTAAAACCAAGTTCCCCACTAACATAGTTAGAGCAAAGTATTTTCCCATTTGAGGTATCATAGTTGTACCCACTTAAGGCTAAAACCGGTAAATTAAAAGTTCCAACAAAATCAATAAATCCAATAGTAGTAAAAAAATTCTTGTTTTGCTGATTAACAGTAACCTCCCATTTTTTATTTACTTCAGTAATAAGGGGCTTTTTAGGAATCTTTTCAACAACAATATCAAACTCTTCAATTGCTTTAATTTCCTCCTGATAATATTTTTGATCGCTACTTGAATAACAATTTTTATGCCTATTCTTTAAAAAAATTAGCCTCTCACTTAGATATAATGAAGCATTACTTTTCTTTTTATTCATTTCATCATCAGTAAGGGGAATAGAAAACAATTTATTTACTATTTCCAGAATATTTTGATCAAGCCATAACATAAGTTCATCGTGTTTTGGCTTCTTTAGATCCTCTTCAAAAAATCCTAGTTTTTGCTGAAAGGTTTGGGCTTGTGGTTTTGCCATGTGTTTAATTTTAGCTTAAAATTAAGCTATATTATTATTCAATTTCAGCATGTTAATAGAATGTGAATAACTTGACAAATTAGTTTTGAGTAATCTATTCTTGGAAGAATTTAGTATTGATAAACATTGTACTTTTGGAGGGTGTTGTTCCTAATGTTTTACCTTTTTGATTAAATGAAAAAGGGTCTCATCGCTGAAACCCTTTATTTATTTGGTGGAGAATATCGGGGTCGAACCGATGACCTCTTGCATGCCATGCAAGCGCTCTAGCCAACTGAGCTAATCCCCCATTGTTTTTTGACTGGCGCAAAAGTAAAAAAAAATATTGGCCCACCAAAAAAATGTTTGTTGTTTTAAATAAATGCGTTATTCCAGTTTTGAATTTTAATAGTACTTTTACCTTCCTGTGTATCTCAGTAATTAAACATTCAATGTCACATAGTTTAGGAATTGAATAATAAATACACACACTTCGACTCCGCTCAGTGTGACACTAATACCTTTTCGTCAGGCTGAGCGGAGTCGAAGCCTAACTCTTAACTTTATGATATTGATTTAACATTTGTTATTGCTTTTCAGCATGCTATTATTTTTTTAATTGTTGTTTATTTAAGGTATTAATACCAAAGCCAGCCTATATTTTTTATGTCGAAAGAACTCTCTACCATATCCGAACCCGAAAAAGCCGTTTTAGTTGGAATAATTAGTAGCGGACAAGACGAGCGAAAAACAAATGAATACCTGGAGGAATTGGCATTTTTAACCGAAACGGCCGGTGCTGTTCCTGTTAAATGGTTTGTACAACGGCTGGATGTAGCACATCCGCGCACATTTGTGGGTACCGGCAAATTAACCGAATTACAAAACTATGTTATTGAAAACGCTATTGATTTGGTAATTTTCGATGATGAGCTAACTCCTTCGCAGCTCCGGAATCTTGAAAAGGCGCTGGAGTGTAAAATTCTCGATCGCACAAACCTGATCCTCGACATTTTCGCTAAACGGGCGCATACTTCCTATGCTAAAACGCAGGTAGAATTAGCGCAATATCAATATATTTTACCCCGGCTTACTCGTCTTTGGACTCACCTGGAGCGTCAACGGGGAGGGATTGGTCTGCGTGGCCCGGGAGAAACTGAATTGGAGACCGACCGCCGTATTATTCGCGACAAAATTGCTTTATTGAAAGAACAGCTCATTAAAATTGACCGCCAAATGGCCACCCAACGAAAGGGTAGAGGCAATATGGTTCGGGTATCGCTGGTTGGATATACCAATGTTGGCAAGTCCACCATTATGAATTTATTAAGCAAGTCGGAAGTTTTTGCTGAGAATAAACTTTTCGCTACCCTGGATACTACTGTTCGTAAGATGGTTATTGGGAACCTTCCATTCCTGCTTTCGGACACAGTAGGGTTTATCCGCAAACTTCCCCATCACCTGGTAGAATCGTTTAAATCGACCCTTGACGAGGTCCGCGAGGCTGATATTCTGTTGCATGTTGTGGATATATCGCATGCAGCATTCGAAGACCAAATGGCTACTGTGTCGCAAACACTCTCAGATTTGGAAGTGAAAGATAAATTGGTGATCGTGGTTTTTAATAAAGTTGATGCTTACAGCCATATCGAAAAGGAAGAGGACGATTTAACCCCCCGCGTAAAAGAAAACCTTACATTGGAGGAGCTTAAACAAACCTGGATGGGGCGTGGAGGGAGTCATACCATTTTTATTTCGGCCACCCAAAAAACGAATATTGACGAGCTTCGCGAAATGCTTTATGCCGAAGTTAAAAAAATACATGCTATCCGATATCCTTACGATAATTTTCTGTTTTAATTTTTATCTGTTCATGATGTCCATTGGGATGGCACAAAACCGGTAGCCGTTTTGACTGCCTATTTCTAAAATCCGGGGCAAAACAAACAATAGATTATTTGCGGCTTTTGCTGTATCATGAAAAACGAGAATAGCGCCGGGTCGGATATTTTTTGACACTATTCTCAGGCATAATCCCGGAGTAATCCAAGGGTGAAAATCCCAGCTCAAAGCCGTCCAATGGATAATTGTATACAATCTTTTTAAATAATTGTATTGGCTGGGCTTTAGCTTTCCGTAAGGAGGCCTGAATAAATTGCTATAGATTAGAGCATTTGCTTTTTCGCAATCGTCAAAATATTTGTTGTTATTGGTATACCAACCGTTTAAGTGCGAAAAGCTGTGATTCCCAACTGAATGTCCTTGCGATAATATTTCCTTAAAAATTTCCTGATTTTGTTCTACCTGTTTTCCACTACAAAAGAAAGTAGCTTTAGCCTGATATCGAAATAATAAAGCCAACACCTGGCTTGTAATTCCTGGTGTTGGCCCATCATCAAAAGTTATATAAATGTTTTTTTCTTCCCCGGAGAATTGACAAATTACTTCGGGATAGAAAAAATTATTCCTGTAGTTGAGAAGGAGCGGCATTTTGAAGTTCTGGTGCATAAAGCTGATAGAACTGCTGCAACGATTTCTCAATTTTACTTGCTAATTCCTGCTGTTTAAAGAAATCGGTAATACGGTTTAACTCGCCCAGAATTTGCATGGCAACCCGTTTTTCGTAGTCGATTGACTTAGCTTTTCCGCCTCTAAAACTAAAATAGTATTGAAGGTCGGAAACGGTAGATTTAAAGAATGATTCAACAATTTTGTTTGCTTTATCAATCTGACCTGCCCGATAGTACTGCTCAATAACCGGAACAATAAAGTAGTTGAATGGAACCCTGCTTTCAGGCATTGTTTCCATACATTTATCCAATACTTTAATTGCCGAATCTTTTTTGCCCTCGTTTATTAACTCCTCTGCCAAACGCGAAAAGTTATTCCGAAAATTCGAAAGCATACGCAGGTTGTTTTCGTCGAGGTAAACTTTTGGATCGTTTACACCACCCCATTTAAATTTATTAATAAGGTTATTGTAAAGAATATCGGTATCTACTAAACCGGGTTGTCCATCAGGGCGTTTGGTTTTAATGGGTACAATCCGGTAAGCTAATCCGTCTAGACGGAAATAATCCTGCAAATTCAGATAGTTTTCGTCCGAAACGGTAATGGCGAAATAAACAGGTCGTTTCCAGTTATTATTAGCAAGCAGGTCGAGTACCATCATGTCATTTTTGTACAGGTAGTTTTTGGTAAGCTCAAACCGGATTTCTTTTTCGATTTTCGAAGCATGTTTTTCCGAGACAGTTCCATTGGCTAATACCAAAGCTGTATCAACATTAATAACCAATTTTTTTGCAGGCAGATACTCAACTCTATCGCGAGTATTAGGAAGTGTCTTCGTTTCTTTGTCGTCACTGGCTACCCAATCCATTGCATCTTTTAATGAAGCATATTCGCCGCCAACACGGTCGATCACATAAAGCATATCGCGGGTTCCGGAAACATATTTGTCTTTGGTCATATTAAAAGGCAACGGATCCGACTCGTAAGTTTTTCGCTGCATTTGTTCAATATACCAGTCGGCTCCCAAATAGCTGAGATTTACTACCCGAACATCGGTGCGGAAATTTTCAACTTCCTGAGCATACCATAAGGGGAAGGTATCGTTATCGCCATTGGTAAATATGATAGCATTTTTTTCGCAAGAGCTGAGGTAATTATGGGCAAAATCGCGTGCTGTAAAACGTCCGGAACGATTGTGGTCGTCCCAATTCTCGGTAGCCATAATAACGGGTACGGCAAAAAGGGCAACTAAACCGGCAACAACAGCTCGTCCTGCATATGGAATTGCCTTGGGAATAAAATCGATTAAGGCCAGAACCCCCAATCCTATCCAAATGGCAAAAGCATAGAATGATCCTGAATAGGCATAGTCACGCTCGCGCGGCTGGTAAGGCGTTTGATTAAGATAGACAACAATGGCCAAGCCTGTCATAATAAAAAGGAACATAACCACCACAAAATCGCGTTTGTTCTTATTAATTTGGTAGAAAAGTCCGATAAGCCCAAGCAAAAATGGAAGCATAAAATAGGTATTGCGCGACCAGTTATTTTTTAAGGTATCGGGCATTTTATCCTGAGGGCCAACTAACATTTCATCTATCGGTTTAATACCCGATATCCAGTTTCCTTTTAATGGGCTGCCATGACCTTGTATATCATTCTGACGACCCGAAAAATTCCACATAAAGTAACGTCCGTACATGTACCCGATCTGGTAGCGAAGAAAAAATCTTAGATTCTCTCCAAATGTTGGAATGCTTACGGATGTTGGCTCGCCCTTTTCGTTAGTTGACTGAACGGCCTTACCTTTCACTTCTCCCCAGTCTTTATAGGCACTTACATGCGAGCCTTCGCGGCTATACATGCGAGGGAATGGCATCATAAACCGTTCGTCGTATACATACTCAGGTTTATAGGTCGATACTACATACTTCCCGTCTTTCTTGATATAATTTGGCTTCCCGTCTTTCGAATCGATAATCGGAGCATTGTATGTTGGACCATATACTAAAGGCCTGTCGCCATATTGTTCGCGGTTGAGATATGAGATAAGACTGAACAGGTTACTAGGATCGTTTTCATTCAACGGAGGATTGGCATTCGACCGGATAACAATCATGGCATAACTCGAATACCCAATCAATATAACTGTAACGCCTAATAAAATGGTATTCCACAATACTTTTCCATGGTCGTATGTGTATTTAAGCCCCCAAATAATCAATCCCAATAAAAGTATGGCATAAACAATTACACCACTGTTATAGCCCATCCCAAAACCATTGACAAACAATAATTCGAATTTGGAAGCAACCACAAAGACACCGGGAATAATCACATACATTATAACGCCAAGAAGAACACCCGATGCCAGCAACGCATAAAAGGTTCCTTTGTTGGTTGGTTTATATTTTTTAAAATAATAAACCAGTACGATTGCAGGTATTGTTAAAAGATTCAAAAGGTGAATACCAATTGATAACCCCATGAGGTATGCAATTAGAATTAACCAGCGGTTCGAATATTTTTCATTGGCCACATTTTCCCATTTCAGGATAGCCCAAAAAACAATGGCAGTGAACAGGGAAGAAGAAGCATATACTTCGCCTTCGACAGCCGAAAACCAAAATGAATCGGAAAAGGTATAGGCCAAAGCACCAACCGCACCACTTCCAATAATGGCTACTATTTGGCCAAACGAAATGCCGGCTTCTTTTACAACCATTTTTTTCGCCAGATGGGTAATACTCCAAAACAAAAATAAAATAGTAAAGGCACTGGCTAATGCCGACATTATGTTAACGGTAAGAGGAATAATTTCGGTGTTACCATTTGCAAACATGGTAAACAATCGTCCCATAATCATAAAAAGAGGCGCACCGGGAGGGTGTCCTACTTCCAATTTAAGCGAAGTGGCTATAAACTCTCCGCAATCCCAGAAACTGGCAGTGGGTTCAATTGTTAAAGTATACACAGCGGCAGCAATAGCAAATACTATCCAACCTGCAATGATGTTAATTCTCTTGTAATTATTCATGTTTGAAACCTGTATAATATGTATTGTTAAACGCTGACTTAAATTTTTCTTGAAAAACAAGGCAAAGAAATGGATTTTTTTGTAATTAAAAATGAACCAAGTAACAATTTAGCTTTTTTTAAGATTGACATTTTGAGATTAGAGGCAATGAATGAGAAATAAATAATAGTTTACCTTTACACATAAATGGCAGTTAATCGTATGAAAATGAAATTTAGCCTTCTGAAGAATTTATTTGTGGTTATTTTGTTTTTGTCTATAGGCAAAACCTTTGGTCAGTTTGAAAAAGAATTTTTTGCCGTCGACAGTTCTGCACCTGCTCCCCAATATATCAAATATGGCTTGAAATTTAACAGTTTAGCTTTTTTTAAGAACAATGAATATTTCCATCCGTTAGTTGAAGGGTATACTTTGCCTGGATTTCAATTGCAGCCTAGGGTTTATTTTCAGGCAGGGGATAAGTTTTCGGTAGAAGCAGGAGTTCACCTTGCTCAATATTCCGGAAAGAAGGGCTTAAATAGCATCGAACCGCTTTTTAGGGCAACTTACAATCCTACTCCTGCTTTTTCAATTTTATTAGGATGGATTAAAGGTACCCAGTATCATCAATTGATAGAACCTCTCTATCAATGGGAAAAGGTCTATACACACCCTTTGGAGTATGGAGTTCAGTTTCTTGTAAACAAAGATAAATTCACTCTTGATACCTGGATTGACTGGGAACGCTATATAGAACTAAACGATCCGTTTCAGGAAGAGCTTACATTTGGAACTAATAGCTGCATTAGATTACTACAAAGTGATAATTTTGCAGTTGGGATTCCTTTGCAAATTACAGTAAAGCATCAGGGAGGGCAAATTACAGCAGGCGGCGATCCATTAAAAACACTTGCTAATTGGGCAACTGGGTTTAAAAGCAGTTTTCAAACTAATCAGTCATTTTTATCTAAAGTTAATTTCGATTTTTATTATGTTGGTTTTTCTGATTTGTCACCGCAAAAGAGGCTGATTTTTAAGAATGGATTTGGAATTTACCCGATCATGTCTGCAGAAATGAAAGATTTCAATTTAACAGCTGGTTATTGGTATGGGTATCAATTTATTGCTTCTAAGGGGGAACCATTATTTTTGTCTGCCTCTGCTACAAATCCTTCTGCCATTTATCCAAACCGTCAGGTAGTAACTTTTAAATCCTCCTTCAGAAAACAAATCTATCGTACTATAAGTTTTAGCGCTTATGCTGAAGCTTATTACGATGCAAAGATCAGTCAGATTGATTATGCTTATGGTATAAACATGGCAGTAAGCGGGGATATATTTATAAAAAAGCAATAATAAGTCTGCTTCGAAAAGTCTTTTACCACCTGATCCCCCAAATGGGGGACTTAAAAATTCAATGATTTTCAGAGGATTTCCTGAAGGGGTTAGGGGTAAAACAGATGAAAATCATTGAATTTTGACTTTTCTGGGTAGACTCAGAATTTGAATCAATCACCTCGAAAAACCGGGAATAAAAAAGCGCCATTCCTTATGCTTCCATTCTCCGGCATATTCTACACCAATACGCTTACCTGTTAAAATTTGGGGAGATTCGCCATCGCTCTCCAGCCATAGTCGATCCGATAAAAGGAGGTTTTCTCCATAAAATGATTTGTCAATACGAAGCGATTTTGTCAATCTTCCCGGGCCATAGCAATGCTCCAATCCCCGAATAAGCGCTGCCTGGGGTTGTTCTTCTTTCCCGGTTACAATATTAAACATCCAATACATGCCATATATTAGGTATACATATATATAACCTCCCTTATGGAACATTATTTCGGTGCGTGGGGTGCGGCCTTTGCTGGCGTGGCAGGCTAAATCCCCATCTCCATGGTATGCTTCGGTTTCCGTAATTCTATATTTCACAACGGAGCCATCTTCAAACCTTCGACAGAGGTATTTTCCCAAAAGGTCGGGAGCTACCTCTAATATATCTCGTTCGAAGAAATCAGAACCTAAACGACGAAGGGAAACCGGATTATTCATCATTCTTTGGTTGGTGTTGGCGTGAATAAAAACAACGCAAAAAAGAAAGCAAAAAATGATATTCCCGCATGAGTTTCGAGCGTGTCTTCATTTAAAAAAGAGATAAAGCCGGTTAACAGAAAAACAATCATGAAGTAGCTGTTCCACTTTTGTTCCTTATATATAGGATAAACCAGCGAAACTAAAATTATAAAAAGTCCAACGATGCCAAATGCGATAAAAAAGGTTATAAACTGGTTGTGTGCGCGCAATTGCCAGCGGGGAGCCAGTGATGAATGATCTTTTTCGTATTGCATATGGAATGCTTTGGCTACATCGCCAGTGCCCACGCCAAACCAAAAGTTGTCTTTAATAATATGTATGCCTGTTTGCAAATATACAATTCGTTGTGTGGACGAGTGCCCGCTTGGGTTTCCTCCATTTTTATACTGGTTTATCTCCCAAAGGAGTTGATATATTCGTGGGTAGAAACTAAATTTTTGAGTAAATATATGGTTAGCAATCCCATTTTCGATATTTTGAATATCGATATCACTTAACATTTTCACTCCGGCTTCATCTTTCCTTAACCCTTTTGATGTTAAATACCGAATAAGCGTATACTTTAATTCCTGACCTTTCAGGTCAGTTCCTCTATAGTCAAGCTTGCTTCTTTGATTCCAGGCTGTCAGGAGTTCTTGCTCACACACATAATTCCAGGTGTAATTGCCATTTTCAAAATCTTTACTGTTAACATTATGGCTATATTGATTCCCATTTATAGTAACTGCATCCAATTCAACCGATTCCAGGTTTTCCATGGTGTAAAACCGCGATATGGAATGAGTTAGATAAGTCATTGATACTAATAATACGGTTATTATACCCAGCCCTAAAAACCACTTTGGGATCAACCCCTGTAGTTTAATTGTCCATTTTGATAATAAGAATATCGTAATTATCGCAAAGACAATAATTCCAGTCAGCGATTTTAACAGAAAGAGAAATAATACAAACCACACAAGTAATAATCCCAATAAAATATTTTGGTATTTCGGTTTAGGTAATTGAAAAAACCAGGCTATCGAAAAGATTGCCAGATTAATCATTAGTGCAAGCCGGATATGCGATATAAATATGGAAATGTCACGAATGTCACTTACCGGGTCTCCCCACCAGGAAAATAATTTACCAGTACTAATAATGGTGCTGATGAAAACGGCGATCGAAAAAAATAAGAGTAAATGATAAAACTGTTTTTGCCCCAACGGCAGGGATGTACCTATAATAATTGGTAAAATGAGCAGCGGAAGTTTGATTTGCAGGTCGTGTAATCCATAGGTTAAATCGCTGCTGTAAAATATTCCAATAAGGTGAACGCCATATATAATAAGGAATGCAAGGATGCTTTTACGGGATGCAATATTTCGCCATTTTTCAATAAATTTTCCTTCCAACAGCCAATTGATAAGCAGGATAATTTGAGCTACCGATAACAGAAATATAGATAAAGGTAAGGCTATAGCTAATAATATGAGCCCATAATAATATAGCTTTTGAAAATTTAATCGGAAGTTTCTCATGTAGATTGAAAGATATTTTTCAAAAATAGCATGTATTTTTCAACATTCTATTAATTTCGCGCTGCAAAAAATACTTAAGGTAAAGATCGTAGAATAAGGTTCGTCGCTTGATCGAAAGAGGTAAAAAACAGTGGTATTTTCAGATATTTATGATTATAGAAAAAAAATATTCTATATATGCTGAAATAATAAAATTAATTGTATTTTTGCAGTCCACATTTTGAAACCAAAAGTGGGCATATAATTGGTAATTAATTAAAAAGGTAAATAAAAGTGGATACGTTAACATACAAAACGGTATCGGTTAATAAGGAGACTGCCGGAAAAGAGTGGATCGTTGTTGATGCTACGAACCAAATTCTTGGTCGTTTTAGCTCTGAAATCGCGAAGATCATCAGGGGAAAACACAAACCTTCGTTTACTCCTCATGTTGATTGTGGCGACAATGTAATTGTGATCAATGCCGAAAAAATCAGATTAACCGGAAATAAGTGGGCAGCTAAAGAATATATCCATTATACCGGATATCCTGGTGGACAGCGTTTCATCACTGCAAAATTGCTTATGGAGAAAAAACCTGGGGCAGTTATCGAAAATGCAGTTAAAAATATGTTACCTAAAAACAGATTAGGAAGAGCCATATTTAAAAACCTGCATGTTTATGCAGGAACTGAACATCCTCATGTAGCTCAACAACCAAAAGAAGTTAATATCAACACTATCAAATAAATAGTATGGAAGTTATCAACGCAGTTGGTAGAAGAAAACAAGCCGTAGCTCGTGTTTATCTGAGCGAAGGAAAAGGTAATATTACCATAAACGAACGCGATTATAAGGAATATTTTGGCAGTCCTATTCTTCATTATATTGTTGAGCAACCGCTTAACCTTATTGAAGTAGCCAATAAGTACGATATTAAAGTTTGTCTCGATGGTGGTGGTGTTAAAGGTCAGGCTGAAGCATTGCGTCTTGGCATTACCCGTGCACTTATCAAAATTGACGAAAACTGCAAACCAAAGTTAAAGGCCGCTGGTTTTACAACACGTGATCCACGTGAAGTTGAACGCAAAAAACCAGGTCGTCCAAAAGCTCGCAAACGCTTCCAGTTTAGTAAACGTTAGAAATTACTTAACGGGTTGTTTAGTATCTAAATTGCCTCGACTTCCAAGGAAATTGGAACTACCTGGCAATTGCTGTTACAGAATGTAAACAATTAAAATAAATTCAATGTCTAGAGTTACCGTAGAACAATTGCTCGATGCAGGTGTGCATTTTGGCCACTTACGCAGAAAATGGAATCCAGCCATGGCTCCTTATATTTTCATGGAACGCAATGGTATTCACATTATCGATCTTCACAAAACACAAATTAAATTAGAAGAAGCTTCTCTTGCTCTGAAGCAGATTGCCAAATCAGGACGCAAAATCCTTTTTGTTGCAACCAAAAAACAGGCAAAAGATATCGTAGCAGAAACTATTAAGACAATAGCTATGCCTTATGTTACGGAGCGCTGGCCAGGCGGTATGCTAACCAATTTCCCTACCATTCGTAAGGCTGTTAAAAAAATGAGCTCTATTGATAAAATGGCAACTGATGGTACTTATGATAATCTCTCGAAACGTGAGAAACTTCAGGTAGGTCGTCAACGTGCCAAACTTGAAAAGAATTTAGGCAGTATTGCTGATTTGACCCGTTTACCCGCCGCTTTATTTGTAGTAGATATTTCGAAAGAACATATCGCTGTTCGTGAGGCTAAAAGGTTAAACATTCCTGTATTTGCTATGGTCGATACCAATTCTGACCCAAATCAGGTCGATTTTCCTATTCCATCGAATGACGATGCTTCAAACTCAATTTCTTTAATTGTTGGAACGATTGCAAAATCAATTCAGGAAGGGTTGGACGAACGTAAATCGGATCGCGATAAAGAAGAAACCGAAAAATCGGATAAAGAAGGAAAATCTGATAAAACAAAGACTAAATCCAGAAGGTCTTTCGATAGAATTGACTCGAAATTAGAAGGTGAAGGAGAAGAAGATGGTGTTGTGAAATTTGCAAAAGCAAAATTCGACCCTAAGAAAAAACCTGCTCCCCGCAAACGTAAAGAAGATTAATTCACTGAATAAAGAATAAGATTATGGCTCAAATAACTGCTGCTGAAGTAAACAAACTTCGTCAGATGACCGGTGCAGGAATGATGGACTGCAAAAAAGCGCTTGAAGAAGCAAATGGCGATTACGAAAAAGCAAACGAAATAATCCGTAAAAAAGGTCAATTAGTTGCTGCTAAGCGTGCTGATCGTGAAGCTACAGAAGGCGCCGTTCTTGCAAAAACAAACGCTGATTCTACCTTTGGTGCACTTTCAGTACTAAGTTGCGAAACGGATTTTGTTGCCAAGAATGATCAATTTGTGCAATTTGCCACTTCAATTCTTAATGCTGCAATTGAAAACAAACCGGCTGATTTAGCTGCGCTGAAACAATTGAAATTAGGAAATCAACTTATTAGTGATGTAGTTACTGAAAGAGTTGGGATTATTGGTGAAAAAAGTGATGTGATTTTTTATGCCAAGATTGAGGCTGCTCAAGTTGTAGCTTATATTCATCCGGGTAACAAACTTGCTACCTTGGTTGGATTTAGCAAAAAACTCAGCGATGTTCAAATTGGGAAAGACGTAGCAATGCAAATTGCCGCAATGAATCCTGTTGCTGTTGATAAAGAATCAGTTCCTGCTGCCACTGTTGCGAAAGAACGTGATATTGCTGTAGAACAAACTCGTTTGGATAAGAAAAACGAAGGTAAACCAGCTAATATCATTGAAAAAATAGCTGAAGGGAAACTTGAAAAATTCTTTAAAGAAAATACCCTGGTTAACCAGGAGTTTATTAAAGATTCAAAGTCAACTGTTGGACAATATCTTGCAAGCATTGATAAAGATTTAAAAATTACCGGGTTTGCTCGCTATACTTTAAATGCGTAGATTATTCCCTTACAAATAATTTAAAAGAGAGCCTTCAAGCTCTCTTTTTTTTTACTTTTACTATCTTCGATTAAACTAGTAAACCATATAGTATGGCAAAATTCAACCGTATTCTGCTTAAACTAAGCGGAGAGGCTTTAATGGCCGATATGCCTGCCGGTATCGACACAAACCGGTTAATGGATTATGTAAAACAAATAAAACAAGCTGTTGCAACCGGTGTTAAAATTGGAATTGTTATTGGTGGCGGCAATATTTTCAGAGGATTGAAAGGTGTTGACAAAGGGTTCGACCGTATTAAGGGAGACTATATGGGCATGCTTGCCACTGTAATTAATGGATTGGCAATTCAGTCAGCCTTAGAAAGCCTGGGAGTGAAATCAAGATTGCTTACGGCTATTACTATGGAACCTGTGGGGGAGAGATATTCAAAACAGAAACTCGAAGAAGCCTTTGAAAAAAACGAAATTGTAATTTTTGCATTTGGAACGGGTAACCCGTTTTTCACTACCGATACAGCCTCTGCACTTAGAGCTGTCGAAATGGATGCCGATGTTTTATTAAAAGGTACACGGGTAGATGGAGTTTATACTGCCGATCCTGAAAAAGACCCTACTGCTGTTAAATTTGAGGATATAACCTTTGATGAAGCCTATAAACGTGGCCTGAGTGTTATGGATTTAACTTCGATAACAATGTGCCGCGAAAACAATTTACCGATCATCGTTTTTGATATGAACAAAGAAGGTAACCTACTTAAGCTGGTTAATGGCGAAAAGATTGGAACCTTAGTTCATAACTAATTTTACAGAAAATTAGCTATCTAACCTGCATTATTCATAAACTTTAAATTACCTCACCCTAAATCCCTCTCCTACTAGGAGATGGACTTTGATTCCGTAAGGATCATGCTCCCCTCTCACTTTAGGAGAGGGGCTGGTGGAGAGGTGATTATGCGAATTTTATGAATTATACAGGCTAAAAAGGTTGAGTAAGTTTTAATCAGGGGCAAGCGTTTCTTAACTTACACTTTTCGACTTTTATTATATATTTGTGTTGCAAAAAATCAAACCTTAAATTTATGGACGAAGAAGTTCAATTATACCTCGACGACGCCAAAGAAAAAATGGATAAAGCAGTTTCGCATTTACAACATGAAATGATGAAATTGCGTGCGGGTAAAGCAAACCCTCAAATTCTCGATGGTGTTCATGTAGATTATTATGGTGCAAGCACTCCATTATCACAAATTGCAAATATTAATACACCTGATGCAAAAAGCCTGGTAATTCAGCCTTGGGAAAAGAAAATGATTGATGCTATTGAAAAAGCGCTTCTTGCTGCCAATATTGGGATAACCCCGATGAATAACGGGGAAGTGGTACGACTAAATTTTCCTCCTCTAACCGAGGAACGTCGGAAATTGCTTGTAAAACAAGTTAAACACGAAAGCGAAAATGGGAAAGTGAGCATCCGGAATGCCCGCCGTGACGCCATTGAAGAGTTTAAGAAAATGCAAAAGGACGGCTTGCCAGAAGATGTTGCCAAAACTGCCGAAGAGAGAGTTGATAAGTTGACAGAAGCCTATTATAAAAAGATTGATGAGGTAATTGCCTTAAAAGAAAAGGAAATTATGACCATCTGATATTCAACCCCGAGCTTTTCGGGGTTTTTCATTCCCCACAATTCCTGCAAATATCCACCTGCTTTCGGTCTTTTAGAATTCCTCTACGATACGTCATAAAAGCAATTCCTTTCCATATTGTTTTAAAACTTCTTTGGTAAATATTTCCTAAGCTATAGGTTGCATCTTTGTCATAACAACATGGTATAACTGCTCCATCCCAGGTGAAAACAGAGTTGGTCCATAAACGGAGGCATCTGTTTTGAGGCTTTTTTTTGAGTTCCCAATTGCCAGATTGGTTCTGTTGATACCTGCTGAATTTCCTGTTTGTGGTGATTAACGGATTTTTGTGAGACAAATCGTAATGTTGTGCTGTTTTAATTTCTACCCGATCGGCTCCTAATTCTTTACCGAGTGTTTTTATGGTGGCAATTTCATGCTCATTCGTTCGAAAAACGATAAATTGTAAAACTACCAGTGGATATTGATACTTTAACTCCTTACGGGTATTAGTTAAAATCCGTATGTTTTGGGCGACTTTTTCAAACTCGCCATTTATTCGGTAGCTGCTATATGTTTCCTGCGATACTCCATCTAAGGATATTATTATTTTCTTCAATCCGGCTTTTATTAATCTTTCCGATACCTGTGCTGTCAAAAAATGAGCATTGGTAGATATGCAGGTATAAATTTTACGGGTGCAAGCAAATGCAATCATCTTATCTAAATCACAATTAAGCAAGGGTTCGCCCTGAAGATATAGGGATAGGTATAAAGTATGCTTTTCAATTTTATTAATAATTTCTTTAAAATTTGGAAACGAGATAGAACCTTTATTTCGCGTCAGGCTACTTTTCCCAACCGGACATTCAGGGCACTTTAAGTTGCAATTGGTAGTTGGCTCAATGCTGCTGCTATAAGGCAAGCATAAAATTACCGGCCGTTTTAGAAGAATTGAAATAAAGTATCCGGCATAGTTCCCTAATAAAGACATCAATCTTTTGAATGATATGATACCGACATAAGAAATAATTTCCTTCGTGTAAAAATTCCAAGTCATTGTTTTTTATTATTATCGCAATATAAAGAAAATAGAATCTTTTTACCCCGTTAATAGCTCGCTTAATCAATTTTTCGGTTAAATCGGTCAATACGAGGGGATTTATCATTGCCTGGTGAAGTAACAATCCCTTTATTTGTCCTTAAATAAAATAATGATTCGTTGGAAATAATTGAAAAATTATGCGTGTTGTAAATAATACTTTTCTCATAAAACCTCTTAACCTAAGTGAACTTGAAGTTCTGATTCAGGCAATTTCAACCAATGAAGAGCCAGGTTTTGTTACTATCCCAAACCGGTATCGCAATCAAATGTTTGTCGATTATTTGAAAACCAATTTAAAAGAAAGCTTGCATCAAAATCCGGAAGATTATCTTTTTTATACCATTTGGTTAATAATCCGATTGGAAGATCAATGTTCCGTTGGCCATATGTTTTTTAACGGTAGCCCAAACCTTGCAGGGGAAGTTGAATTATATTTTGAAGTTTACAGCGATATTCAGCAGGATATAATTATTAAGGAAAGCATGGATGCTATTACTGTTTGGGCCTCGAATATTGAGGAGATTGAGACCATAAAAACCATTGTTCCCGCCCAAAATCCCCATTTAAGCAAAAGTATGGTTAAGACAGGATTTGAGAAATCGTCTGATTTTCAATACCATGAAAATTGGATTTGGAAAAATGAAAAAATAACGCAATAATTATTTTAAAAAAGTTTGATAGAAAAAAAATAATAGTACATTTGCACTCGCATTTTAAGAGCTGGTCCGTTCGTCTAGGGGTTAGGACGTCAGGTTTTCATCCTGGTAACAGGGGTTCGATTCCCCTACGGACTACAGAAAAGTATCAAACTCAATCTAAACCGCTTAAATATAACAATTTAAGCGGTTTTTTTATTTTTCGAATTCAAAGAAATTCAAAAAATCATCTTTTAGGTTACCTTTTAGGTTACCTGTTTTAATTTCTACTTTTGGAAACCACATGCTATAACGTATTGATATTCATGTTTTTACTAACACCCCCAACTGAAAAGGAACTCATTATTATCCTTTAATTGAGCCAAACTCATTGAAAGAGAAATTTCAGCCAATTCTGATAACCGCTTTTCACCGAGCTCAGATATTAGTAAGCCTAAAAATTCAATTATCATTCTTGTCTTATTATCCCAAAATTCTTGTCTGAAGGAAATAACCGTTTTGAAGAGGTCATCTTCGACAAACAAAGGTTTAGCTCTTGAAGCTAAGGCAGCAGAATCAAATCGTCTCTACCCTTCCGGATTTAGCTTCAGCAGTTGATACAGATAACGGTTAATTTGAGATTATTCTCGATTTCACCGGATGCTTCAAACCCTCAAAAGAATTTAGATAAGCTTTCACCGATCCCACCACTACCTTTGCTTCCATCAAAATTGGCAGGTGATTATCATCATCCGTGAACCAGACATTGATCTTCTGTCCTTCCTCGAAGTTTGTACTTTCAATGGCAGTGGCCTCAATCTTGTAACAGCTATATTTCTCTTTTCCGTGCAGACCAGGGATGGTCTCCTTGCCTAAAAACCGAAACCGGATGGGATATAGCTTTCCGTCAATCAAGGTGTTTACGGTTAATTTGTCGTTTGCTTTATATTGGTTAAAGGGAATAGCTCTGCAATAATATACGGCAGACAAAACATCGAATGTGCAGGAAGGAATATGTACGGTATCGTTTACAGGTGCACGGCGACCAATTTTGCCTTTATGAAACATTTTCCTTCCGGAGGGATCAAAAGAATAGGTCTGCCGCACTTCCCAGCCGCCTTCGGAAGTATGTTGGTTAAACCATACGGGCGTAAATTGTTCGGCTGTCACCAGGGATTGAAAGCTGTCTCTTACTTTGAAAAACCAGTCAAAAGTTTTTAAACTGGTGGCTGTTGCTGTGAAAATGAATGCAGGAACTGAACCAACTTTTTGGGAAGCTACTGTGAACTGGATATCGGCAGCATGAATCCAAATGAATCCCCAGGTATATAGCGCTTTGTAACTCAACTTTTCGCCTGCATCAAATGAGTTAATCGTCTTGATACATTGAGATGAAGCAATCTGGAAAACTATTGTTGCAACCAATAATCCCGAAAATCTCATTTTCCACTTTCCAGTCATCATAAGGTTCAAAATAAGGATTATCAAACTTAAGAACAAAGTTAGAGATAAGAAACTATGCTTATCTTAAAAATATTTAAAACGAAGAATACGTCGAAGATGGGAATGTCAAAGTGAACTATGAGGTACAACCTTATTTTATTCGCATAAATATCAGCATAATTGCAGGCACACGACAAGTTGTTATCTGAAAAGCAGCATCGATTAGGAGTTTTGTAACACCTCAACAAACGGAATATCGGCCGGAGCAAATTTGTAGTTGATAAGTTGACTTTTAACTGCCCACTCATAACGATCGTGGTCTTTTAAAGAAATGGTTCCTTCCGCCCATTCACAGAAAAAGGCAATAAGCATGATGTTTTTGGACGGATATATGTGTTCATTTTCCATGAAAAAAGAATTTACCCTGATTGTAATGTTCAGCTCTTCTTTTATTTCTCGTATTAAACACTCTTCAATTGTTTCTCCGTCTTCAATCTTACCACCCGGGAACTCCCAAAAACCGGCCAAATGCTTTGATGGAGCGCGCCGTGCAATCAGGTACTTATTCTCTTTTCTTATTATTGCAGCAACTACACGTATCTGGCCACACCCTTTATCTTTCATTTTAGCACGTTCGATCTTTCCTGACAGAGGATTCTCTTACAATTAATTTAGTTTTCATCACTTTTTGAATTGGAGGTGTTTTTTCTTTGCTTTGAATTTGGGCAAAGAACAAACTGGCACATTCCCTGCCGATATCAAAAGTTGGATGCATAATGGAGGTGAGAGGCGGATCCACAACTGTGGCATGAAATTCATCCGTTATTCCAACCAGTAAAACATCTTCAGGGATTCGCAATCCTTTTCGTTTGATTTCTTTCATGGTAACATAGGCAACCATATCGTTCACGCTAAAGATGGCATCGGGAGAATCAGGTAAAGAGAGTAATTTATTGGCAGCTTTAGCAGCATCGTCTATGGTTAAATCAATAAACTCAACAAGGTTCTTGTCGAATTTTAATTTACAATTTTTCAATCCAGCCTGGTATCCCTCGAATCGTTCACAGGCAATGCTTAGATGCTGTGGCCCGGCAATATGGGCTATGCGTCGGGCTCCCGATTCATAAAAATGCTTTATAATCTGAAAAGCCATATCGCGGTTATCGATAACCACCGATGAAAATTCGCTGGTCCGGCAAACCCTGTCGAAGAATACCAATGGAATTTCTTTGTTGATGATTTTTTCGAAGTGGCTGTAATCTTTGGTTTCTTTGGATAAACAAACTATCAAACCTTCTACCCTCGACGAGAGCAGGTTTTCCACACATTCTTTTTCCTTGATGTAAGATTCGTACGAAGAGGTAATGAGTACATAATACCCGTTTTCCCGGGCAACCGACTCAATTCCGCTGATGATGGAAGAATAGAAAAAGGTAACCAGGTTGGGAACAATAACACCTATAATCCGGGTTTGCTGTTTCAGCAGTCCCATTGCCAACGGATTAGGCGAGAACTCCCTTTCCCTTGCCAGAGCCTGAATTTTGGTTGTCAATGCCACACTAATATCGGGGTGGTTTTTTAATGCCCGCGATACAGTTGAAATCGACACATTTAATTCTTTTGCTATATCCTTTAAAGAAATGGGTTTTCGGCTCATATTTAAAGTCTCCGGTTTCGAAGTTAATGTAAATTCCCCGAAGAATCAAAGGTTTGCGGGAAGTTAATGATGAAACAAAGTTCTGGAGAATGGGTTTATAATCCAATTTACGTCTGCTTTATTCTTATTATTATGTTCTTCGACATGTTTTTGTTCCGCAAAGCTTTGTGCAAAGCTTTGCGATTGAATTACTGTAATTTGCATGTTGTTTTGTTCGCAGAAAGTGTTGATTTTTGATCATTGGGAAGAACATTCAAAGTCTCCGGAATACTAATTAATACGATTATTTATATGTGGAGAAAACTGCTAAGCACTATTCCTTTATTACTCGGGAGCTTATTCGGCCAGAAGGTTGAACTCAAAACAACAATTTAAAAATAATTAACACGAATGGAATATAATACAATTCATAAGTCGGGTCTCAGGTTATCAGCAATTGGAACAGGATGCTGGGCTTTTGGCGGCGGCGATTACTGGGGAGCGCAGGATCAGAAGGATGCAACCGATGTGGTACATGCATCGGTTGCCAACGGAATTAATTATTTTGATACTGCCGAGGCTTATAATGAGGGAAGAAGTGAATCGTCGCTTGGAGTTGCATTAAAAGGACTGTCGCGCGAGAAACTGGTGATCGGCACTAAAATTTCACCCTCCAACGCTTATGCCGGAAAAGTGGAACAGCATTGTGAAGCTTCGCTGAAACGACTTCAAACCGACTATATCGATATTTATATGATTCACTGGCCGGTACATCCGCATTCTATACGGCATTTCACTGATGATGAAAAAATTATAAGTCACCCGCCGACGATCGGCGAAGCTTTTGAGACCATGCTTGAACTTCAGCGTGAAGGTAAAATCCGTCACATCGGTATCAGTAATTTTGGACGAAACCGCATGCACAGCGATATACCTGCCAATATTCCGGTAGCCATAAACCAGTTACCTTACAACTTGCTGTGCCGGGCCATAGAATTTGATACCAAACCTTATTGTCATGAAAACGGGATAGGGATTATCGGGTACATGACATTGCTGCAAGGCATCCTTACGGGAAAATATCCTTCACTCGGTGATATTCCTGCATATCAGCGTCGTACACGTCATTTCAGCAGCAATGGAACGCCTTTGTGCCGGCATGGGGAAAGTGGTTTCGAAAATGAAACCTGGCAATCATTAAAAGCTATATCAGAAATTTCTGTAAAAACAGGCATCTGCATGTCCGAATTGTCTACCAAATGGGCTATTGCAGCAGGTATTACCTGTTCGCTGGTTGGCGCCCGCAATGCAAAACAATTGGAGGAAAATGTGAAAGCTGCGGAAGGATCGCTCGATAATGAGATTATTACCACACTGAATCTGGTAACGGATGATCTGAAGCAAAAGCTGGGCAATAATTTCGATTACTACGAGAATGCAAAAGATGACAGAACAGTTTAAGAGAAAACTTATAAAGCAAAATATATGAAAGCACTGGTTTTAACTGAATATAAAAAATTCGAACTTCAGGAAGTTACGGTTCCCGAAATTCAGCCTGATGAGGTTTTAATACGGATTAAAGCCGTTGGCATTTGCGGCAGCGATGTTCACGGGATGGACGGAAGTACCGGAAGGCGCATTCCTCCAATTATCATGGGCCATGAAGCAGCAGGTGTTATCGAAAAAGTTGGTTCGCAGGTAACACTTTGGAAGCAGGGCGATCGGGTTACTTTCGATTCTACAATTTACCCTTTGAATGATTGGTTTACCCAAAATGGATTGTATAATCTAAGTGATAACCGCATGGTACTAGGAGTGTCGTGTGGCGATTACCGGCGTCATGGTGCATTTGCCGAATATGTAAACGTTCCGCAGCACATTTTATATAAATTACCCGACAATGTTAGCTTTGAACATGCTGCCATGGTGGAGCCTATTGCTGTGGCGCTACATGCACTTAATCTTACTCATATCTCCCTAAACGATAGTGCGATGGTTGGCGGATCGGGCATGATTGCGCTTTTTGTCATTCAACTCCTTAAAATTGCCGGATGCGGCAAAATCATTGCGTTCGATATCGATCAGAGCAGACTTAACCTGGCAAAAAAACTTGGCGCAACGCATACTTTTTTGGCCGATAAGGCCGATGTTGCCGCTGAGGTGAAAAAACTAACCAATGGCAGAGGCGCTGATATTGCTTTCGAAGTGGTTGGGATAACCCCGGTTTTGAAAACCTTGATAGAATCGGTAAGGAAAGGTGCTCAAGTTACCCTTGTGGGAAACGTGTCAGCCGAGGTGCAACTACCGCTTCAAGTGGTAGTTACCCGTCAGCTCAAAATTCAGGGAAGCTGCGCCATCTGCGGAGAGTACGAAGCTGCTCTCGGATTGATAAGTCAGGGAAAGCTCGATGTGGATGCGCTCATCAGTGCTGTTGTTCCCCTGACTGAAGGCGAATCGTGGTTTAATAAACTCTATAACCGCGAACCCGGCTTAATGAAAGTAATACTCAAACCTTAAAAAAAATGTCACGCAAAATAAAAACAGCCATCATAGGATGTGGAAAAGTGTCGCACCTGCATGCTGCTGCACTTAAGCAAGCAAAAAATGCTGAGCTTACAGCCATTTGCAGCCGGTCGATAGATAAGGCAAAGGAATTTGCAGCAAAATATCAGATTGCAGCTTTTGACAATATTGAGGAAATGATCCGGGTAACCGGAACCGAATCGGTGGTAGTCTGTACTCCGCACCCTTTTCATGCCGAAGCGGTTATAAAATGTGCTGCTCTGGGTGTGAATAGCCTTGTTGAAAAACCGCTGGCTTCATCTTTACAGGATTGCGATGCGATGATAAAGGCTTGTAACAAAAATAAGGTAAAGCTTGGCGTGGTAAGTCAGCGCCGGTTTTATGCTCCTGTACAACGGGTGCGTAAGGCAATTGATGAAGGAAAAATTGGTCAGCCGGCATTGGGTACAATCAACATGCTGGGATGGCGCGACCAGAAATACTATGAGAGCGATGCATGGAGGGGAACCTGGGAGATGGAAGGTGGGGGAGTTTTGGTAAACCAGGCTCCTCATCAGCTCGATATTTTTCAATGGCTCATGGGTGCTGTAGAGGAAGTTTACGGTATATGGAGAAACCTGAATCATCCTTATATCCAGGTGGAAGATACAGCTCTGGCCATTGTGAAATTTAAAAGTGGAGCTGTAGGAAATATTATTGTAAGCAATTCCCAAAAGCCGGGGATTTATGGCAAAGTACAGATTCACGGAAGCAATGGCGCATCTGTAGGTGTACAAACCGATGGCGGTGCCATGTTTATTGCCGGCATGTCGTCTATTGCCGAGCCGCCAGTAAACGACCTCTGGACTGTGCCCGGGGAAGAAACTTTACTACAGGGGTGGGTGAAAGAAGATTCCGAATTCTTTACCTCCATAAACGCCATGGAATATTACATGAAGCTGCAGAACGAAGATTTTGCCGATGCGATCCTCAACAGCAGAAAGCCTATGATTTCAGGTGAAGAAGGTCGTGTTACAGTTGAGCTTTTTACTGCAATTTACCGTTCGCAACGCGACAACCAGCCTGTGAAATTCCCTTTGGAACCTGAATATGACCGCAATGATTTCGACGGAAGATTAATAAAATAATTGAATTATCACATAATGAATAAAAATGATCCCCAATAAACCCAGAGGGTTTATATGATTATAGCTTATTATGAGAAAGGAATATTCGACCCCGGCTGGGGTCGCACTTAAAAACCTTCTCCTTATTTCTATAAACATTTGATACCTCCGGTATCGTCAGTATTAAATAAACGCCTAATTCAAATAAAATAAACCTCACAAAATGGATAGACGAAAGTTTTTAATAAGCAGCTTGGGTTTAACAGCTGGCACACTTGTCTCAGCAGGTAATCTGAAATTCGACGAAGAAAACCTTCATGAATGCTCCGCTGTCCCGGAGGTTCTGGCGAACCGGCTAAAATCGAAATATTCCCATCGGCTCCCCAAGTCTGATCAGAACTACAAGCGTTCCAAAAACTACATAGAAGATGATCCGATCCCTGAATATTCTTGGGCTTCCGATGAGGCCTACGAAGCTTTTCAGGATATGAAATACGGCGTGCGTATTCACTGGGGACTTTATTCCATCTGGCACATGGGTGGCGAGTCGTGGCCCTTTCTGGGCAACCGTAAGCCTGCTTTCGATTTTGCAAAACGTCAGGAATACAATCAACTTTACAAAACATGGAATCCCACTGGTTTTGATGCAAATAAATGGATGGAACTGTTCAGGGAGAGTGGCATGAAAATGTTTGCCTTCACCACCAAACACCACGAGGGTTTTTCCATGTACGATACCAAAACCCGTGTAAAAAGGCGCGCAAACTGGACAGCTACCGGTGGCCCTCAGATGGAAGATTGCGACCTTGCTTACAGCATTATGGAAACCCCGTTTAAACGCGATGTAGTAAAAGAGTTATGCGATGCTGCCAGCAGGCACGATATAAAAATTGACCTTTATTTCTCTCATACCGATTTCTACGACTCCGACTTTCGTCCTTACGGATATCATCCGCTGCAAATCCCCTCGAGCGAAGACTATTGCAAATCCAAAAGCGACGATGAACCAAAAACTGAATTCGAAAGAGCAAAAGATCGTCTGAAAGATTTCCTTGTGATTGTTCCCGATCCTTCGCCTGAGGAGCAGAACCGGATGGTTCAGCGGCACAGGACACAATTGAAGGAATTGCTCACCAATTATGGTAAAATAGACATGGTTTGCCTCGACATTTGGCATGGTCCAAAAGTTTGGCCACAGCTACGACAAACCATGCTGGAACTTCGCAAAATACAGCCCAATTTAATGTTCCGTGCCCGCGGAATAGGGAACTATGGCGATTACTACACACCGGAAGGTTTTGTTCCCGGCGAAAAAGAAAACTCTGATGCTCCCTGGTTTGTCATCTATCCTTTAGGTGGTTCGTTCTCCTACGATCCTAAACCCGAAAGCTATAAAGGCGCTAAATGGATTGTGGATAATCTCATTGATTCGGCCTCAAAAGGAGGAAATTTTATGGTAGGCATTGGTCCCGACGAGAACGGTATTTTTGCCCCCGAAGCCGTTAAACAATTGAAACAGGTTGGCAAATGGCTTAAAATTAACGGAGAAGCCATTTATGCAACACGGTCACGCGAAGGAGAGAACTGGAAAGAGAGTAAAAAAATCAGGTTTACACGCTCCAAAGATCAAAAAACAATTTATGCGCATTGCCTTGAATGGCCTGGTGATAAGCTGGTATTAAAAACAGTTAATCCTAAACCCGCCTCAAAGATTTATATGTTGGGGCAAAAACCAGTTTCAGTAAAATGGGAAAATGATCCTTCTCAAGGTTTGGTAATTACTCTTACGGAAAACATGAAGAGCAATTTGCTGCATGAAGAGCAACTGGCATTTGTCTTTAAAATAGAAGTATAGAATTCAGTCTAATAAGAATACTAATAAATTACAATGATGAGAAACAAAAACCTTGTGAACCGTTGGTTGCTGGCGGCGCTACTTATGATGCTTTCACTCACCTTTGGTGAAACGGTTATTTCACAAAGCGCAACAGATTCTTTAAAAAATAGCCGGCATTATCTTCCGAAAACCGATCGTCAGTACCGTTATACCAGCGGATATATTGAAGAAAACCCGGTTCCGGAATATTCCTGGGCTCCAGAAAAAGCCTATGAGGATTTTCAGGACATGAAATATGGTGTCCGTATTCACTGGGGATTATATTCTATTATTCGTCAGGAGAAAGAGTCGTGGCCTTTGTTAAAGAAAACGAATGCCGAGAAGCAGGCTTATTTTGATATGTACAAAACCTGGAATCCTGCGGGCTTTAACGCTAATGAATGGATGAACCTTTTTTCGGAAAGCGGAATGAAAATGTTTGCATTCACCACCAAGCATCACGAAGGCTTTTCGATGTTCGACACCAAAACCCGTGTAAAAAAACGTGTAAATTATCTGGCACCCGGCGGACCGGTAATCGAAGACTGCGATCTGGCTTACAGTATCATGGAATCGCCGTTTAAACGGGATATTGTGAAAGAACTTTGCGATGCAGCTCATAAAAAAGATATCAAAATCGATCTTTATTATTCGCATCCCGACTGGTACGATGCTGATTTCCGCCCTTATGTATGGCATCCGTTACAGGTGCCTTCTTCCGGAACATTGGCTGTGCGCGGGAAAGATCTTGCACCCGAAGGCGCTATTGAATCACATTTTGGAAACAACGGCCCCATTATGGCGCCCGATCCATCACCCGAAGAAGTGAACAGGATGATGACGCGTCATCGCGAACAGCTAAAGGAGCTTCTCACCAATTACGGTAAAATTGATATGGTGTGCCTCGATATGTGGTTCGGCCCTTCGGTATGGCCTCAATTACGACAAACCATGCTGGAGCTGCGCAAAATTCAGCCCAATGTAATGTTTAGGGCAAGAGGAATTGGTAATTACGGCGATTACTATACTCCCGAAGGCTTTGTCCCCGGAAGTAAAGAAAATTCCCAGGTTCCCTGGTTTGTGATTTATCCGTTGGGCCGGACATTCTCCTACGAAACTGATCCCTCCCAGCATAAGGGTGCTAAATGGATTGTAAATAATATTATTGATTGTGCTGCCAAAGGCGGTAATTTCATGGTAGGAATCGGCCCCGACGAAAACGGAAAGTTCCACCCAACCGTTCTGGAACAGTTGAAGCAGGCTGGCAAATGGCTCAAGGTAAATGGCGCTTCCATTTATGCCACCAGGGCGCGTGAATCAGAATTTTGGAAAGAAGGCGACAGCATCCGCTATACCCGGTCGAAGGACAACAAAACTATCTACGCGCATTGCCTCGAATGGCCTGGCGAGCAATTGGTACTTAAAACTGTAAAACCCAAAAAAGGATCGAAGGTAATTTTTATGGGCACAAATGTCCCGGTAAAATGGAAGTACATCGAAAAAACAGGTATCATCATCTCCACTCCTGCATCGCTTCTTAACAGTGTTCCCGAAGCCGAGCGGCTTGCCTTTACTTTCAAGATAGAATGTAACTAAAGAATATGAGAATCAATCTACCTGACACCCCTGAGAAAAAGCTTAGCCGCATGCGCTGGGTGATGATTTCTTTTGCCTTCGTGGCAACAGTGCTGAATTACCTGCATCGCTTGTCGTTCAACTATCTCACGGCCAAAGGGCCATTGCACGATATGATTCCTGATGATGCTTTTGGATATATCAGTACAGCCTTTTTTGTAGCATATATGATTTCAAATGCGTTCTCAGGCTTTGTGATCGATCGGCTTGGAACAAAACTTGGGTATTCTATTTGTATGGCCTTCTGGACTACAGCAGGTTTGTTACATGCAGTGGCTATGGCTCCCTTTCATTTTGGCATCTTCAGGTTTTTATTGGGGATAGGTGAAGCAGGGAACTGGCCGGCTGCGATAAAACTATCCGGTGAATGGTTTCCTCCCGAAGAGCGCTCAACAGCTACCGGGATTTTTAACAGTGGTGCTGCCGTTGGGGCCATCGTTGCTCCACCACTCATTGCATGGCTTGGAACATCGTTTGGATGGCAAACAACATTTGTGGTAATTGGGGCATTAGGCTATCTGTGGCTTGTGGCTTTCTGGTTTACCTATTATACTCCTGAAAAAGCTGCCAATGCTCCTAAATTGAAACCAATACCTCCGTTAAAGCTTCTTAAATCCAGGTTTGTACTTTCACTTACCCTGTCGAAAGTATTTATGGATCCGGTTTGGTACTTTATCACCTTCTGGATTGGCCGCTACCTTGCCGACGTTCATGGATGGAACCTGGCCACAATAGGCATCTTTGCAACCATTCCGTTTATTGTTGCCGATTTGGGCAATATCCTCGGAGGGCTTTTCACCCAATTTATCATAAAAAAGGGCATGCCTATACCTAAAGCACGAAAACTGGCAGTTGGGATATTTGGCTCATTAATGGCTTTGTCGCTTATTTCAGGCCCTTTTGTTATTGTATCACCTGCGTCGGCACTGGTGGTGCTTGCCATTGCCGGATTTGGCTATGCAGCCTATACAGCCAATACCATGGCTTTCCCCGGCGATGTGGTCCCTTCCAATGCAACCGCTTCAGTATGGGGGGTAGCCAGTGTTGGGGCCGGACTCGGAGGTTCTTTGTTTCAGGCATTATCGGGAATTACGGTTAAAAACCTCTCGGATGCTCATGGCTATTCTGTGGCTTATAACTCGGTTTTTTTCGGATATGGTATAATGGCAATTATCGGGCTTTCTATCGTGTTGTTTGTAATGGGACCATTGGTGCAAGACAAGGAATTAAACCAATACACTGAGGACTCGCAAAAGAACTCATAATTTATAAAGTGAATGTAAAATCTTAAGAAATAAAATATGGGAAAGAATAATCATTTTTCAGGCAATCCAACACACCGTCGTTCTTTTATTGCTACTATGTTCACCGGCGCTTTATCCGGACTTTTTCTCCGGAAAGGAATTGCAGGAATCACACTGTTGCAGGAATCCGTATTCCCTAAATTTTCTTCTCCGGAAGGCCCTAACAATCCTATGGGCACTGAACTTGGCATAGTGCCTGGTCGAGTTGCCTGGGCTCACGACCCTAAGGCCGTTCTTTGGAACGAAACTTCAGGTAATTGGTGGGACGAGGCAGCAAACGATCAGGAGAGAATTGTAACCATGGTTTCCAAATCGGTTCAAAGTATTACCAACGAGCCAACGGACAAAAAAGCCTGGAAAGCACTTTTTGCTGATTTCAACAAAAACCGTGGGAAAGGCAATAAAGGGTATTCCAAAGGCGAAAAAGTTGCCATCAAAATCAACCTGAATAACGACAGGACCAGTTACGACGACACACCCTGGATCAACACTTCGCCCCAGGTGATTTTTGCAGTTGTTAAAGGTTTGGTGAAGGAGTCAGGGGTGGCTGAGGAGAACATCACCATCTTTGACGCCATTCGCTATGTTACACCGCATATGTACGATTATATACACAAGGCTTTCCCCGGTTTGAAATTTGTAGATGGCTACGGAGGCTTGCCCGGAAGAATCAAAAGCGAATGGACCTCTGCAAAGATTACTTACGCTGTTGAAAATAAATGTGGACCTGGCATCGCAACCTGCGCCACGGAAGCCGATTATCTTATCAATATTTACACCGCCAAAGGTCATCCGGCAACGGGCGTAACCCTGAGTGCCAAAAATCATTATGGCAGTATCGATGGTCGCGATCATTATTATATCAAAGGGGCAAAAATGGGATATAATCAATATAATCCACTTGTAGAAGTGATGGGCCATAGGGATCTTGGCGCAAAAACCTTGCTGTACGTTTGCGATATGCTTTACAGTTGTTATCATTCCGATGCCCTTCCCATAAAATGGAAAATGGCTCCTTTTAACAATTCGTGGCCTGCAAGCATTTTTGTGTCGCAAGATCCTATCGCATGCGATTCGGTAGCAACCGACTTCCTTACTGCCGAATTTGATGCGCGCACCGATATTCCTGTTGGGGTGAATGCCAAAGGAAAGAAAGTTGATATGAGTAATTGCGATACGTTTTTACACGAGGCTGCCCTGGCGCATAACCCTCCGTCGAAAGTGGTGTATGCTCCAAATGGCGATGGTGTTAAAATGCAAAGTCTCGGCGTTCACGAGCATTGGAACAATGTTGCCGAGAAAAAATATTCCAGGAACCTGGGAAAAAACAAGGGAATTGAATTGATAACTATATAGTTTGATAGGACATTCTCATTAAGTTAGTTAAGATTTATTATCGAAGCGCGGCGAAGCCTTAAATACTAATTCCTTGCTGGCGGCGAGCTGTTCAAGTGAAGTCGACGCAGGAGACGGAACGCGTTCTCGCCGTCAAAGACTTTTTTGGTTACTTTTTTGGTCATAAAAAAGTGACAAGTGGCTGTTAATAGCCATTTTACTTGTGGTAGAATATGAGAATTCTAAATTATAAAATCGCTAAAAGAGATTGCTTTAAGTTTAAACATCAAATAAAATGCTTAAAACTAAATTATTACATCCCGAAATACTAATGGCTCTTGGTAGCAATGGCCATGGCGCTAAAATTTTAATTGCCGATGGCAACTATCCGTTCTCAACCTGTACGCCGTCCTCAGCAAAAAAAGTCTTCCTGAACCTGGCTCCCGGTATGCTTTCGGTAACTGATGTGTTATCGGTTTTGGCCGATTATGTCCCGGTAGAAAAAGCCCTGGTGATGGTTCCCCCTGACGAGGCTCCGCAATCTATTCATGAGGAATATGCTAGAATTCTCGGCAATGATGTTCCTTTCGAAAAAACCAAACGGATGGAATTCTACAGCGAAGCCAAATCGCCCGACACTTGTCTGGTTATTGCAACAGGCGAAATGAAACGTTTTGCCAATCTTCTGTTAACAATTGGTGTTGTAAAATTTTAATAATATGAAGCGACTACTCTTTTTATCAGTCCTGCTGCTGTCAAATTCTGGTTTTACTCAAAGCAAAATTATGGCGCAGGTAAAATCGCCTGAAATGTGCTGGTGGTACGAAAAACCTGCTTCCAAATACTGGGAGGGTCTTCCTGTTGCAACTGGCCGTTTTGCAGCCATGATCATGGGTAAAGTTACCCAGGATCAGGTTTGGCTTAACGAGGAGACTCTTTGGGCGGGAAG
>Ga0316608_1000131_pt1 | contig 39750 bp, 30 predicted proteins | sample MIS2016152B_MG_FD_207673 | JGI IMG/M metagenome (GOLD analysis project Ga0316608, IMG submission 207673) | Microbial mat bacterial communities from Middle Island sinkhole, Lake Huron, Michigan, United States - MIS.2016.152B | ecosystem: Environmental > Aquatic > Freshwater > Lake > Sediment... | reverse complement strand
CATCTTTTCCGAAAGATTTGACGGATCGGGTTATTGAAACGATGGCTGCTTATCCTAATATTTGCAAAAGTATTCATCTTCCCGTGCAATCGGGCAGTAATCGTATTTTGGAATTGATGAAAAGAGGTTACACCCGTGAATATTTTATGCAAAGAGTTGAATCTATCAGAAAGCATATACCTGATTGTGCGATTTCTACAGATATAATAGCTGGTTTTTGTTCCGAAACCGAAGAGGATCATCAAGAAACCATGGATTTATTGCGCAGCGTAAAAACTGATTTTGCATATATGTTCAAATACTCCGAAAGACCCAACACGTATGCTCAGCGAAACTTCCCTGACGATGTTCCCGAAGAAATCAAAACGCGAAGGTTAAGCGAAATCATTGATCTTCAAAATCAGCTTGCTTTGGTGAGCAATCAAAATGATATAGGTAAAACTTTTGAAGTTCTTGTAGAAGGCTTTTCGAAAAAATCCAAATTAAATCTTTTTGGTAGAAATAGTCAGAATAAAGTGATTGTTTTTCCTGCACTAAACTATAAAACAGGTGATTATGTTCATGTCATGGTAGAAAGTTGTTCTTCGGCCACTTTGAAAGGAAAATCGGTATAATATTATGTTACTGCGAAGTGACCTAATCGCTCAGCAAATTGAAAAGAGTATGCTTAAACTACCATATAAAAATCGTATTCTCACTTGACATTTTTCTCCTTTTATTTATAGGGCAAAGTTAAAGTTTTTTCCACCCTGACATACTGTCCTAGTTTTGAGGAGTATTATCGTTTCCAGAGCAAACCTTTTAGCAAAACATATTGAATCACACAAAATTTTATGCAGATAATAAATTTTCCTGTTCAAGCTCAAGAACTTTAGCCTGAATAAGATCCCAAGCCATATCCACATCTGATTGCTCAATATTTGTTTGTGCCAGTACCATGCGTAAAACATAGTTACCATTTAGTTTGGTGTGCGATAAAAACACTTTTCCACTCGCATTAAGCACAGAAAGCAGTTTCTCATTCCATGTGTTTATTTTACTTTGTTCGATAAGTGATTTGGGTTTGTATCGAAAGCAAATCAAATTGAAATTCACAGGTGCCAATATTTCGAAGCCTTGTGCTACACGGATCTTTTGTTCCAGCGTTTTAGCCATTGCAATATGGTTACGAATCATGGCTTGCAATTCTGATACGCCAAAACTGCGAATCACAAACCAAAGTTTCAGTGCTCTGAATCGTCTGCCTAATCCAGGTCCCCAGTTGCTGTAATCATTAATTTTAACGTCCGTTTTTGTTTTCAGGTATTCCGGAATCAGCTCAAAGGTTTTTATCAGAGTATCTTTGTCTTGTACAAAAAATGCAGAACAATCGAAGTTTGTGAACAGCCATTTATGAGGATTGAAAACAAAACTTTGCGCAAGCTTGATACCTTTCAATAAATCTTTGAATTCTGGCAAAATCAAAGCGGATCCAGCAAAAGCTGCGTCCACATGTAGCCAAAGATTATAGTCCGCACAAATATTGGCAATCTCATATAAGGGATCAACTGCAGTACTTCCGGTAGTTCCCAATGCCGCAATGACACAAATCGGTAGTTTGCCGCTTTTCTTGTCATTTTCTATGCACTTTCGGAGATAGGCAGGATTCATGGCAAAGTTTTCATCTACAGGTATCTTTGTGAGGTTGTAGCTCCCAATGCCAGCAATCTTTACTGCTTTTTCTACAGAAGAATGAGCTTCGGAAGAACAATATATTTTGAAATTATTGAAAGAATTGAATCCCTTGTCATTGATCTCAAAATAGGAATACTTTTCTCTGGCAGCCAAAATAGCACACAAGGTTGAAGTAGATGCAGAATCATTGATCACACCTTGAAAACTTTCTGGTAAACCGATCATTTCCCGCAACCAATTCATAACAACAATCTCGAGTTCTGTGCCCGCTGGTGAGGTTTCCCACTTCATGCATTGCGTTCCAATGGCTGCTGTGAGGAATTCTGCCAGAATAGAAGGAAAACTGTTATTGGATGGAAAATATCCATGGAAATTAGGGTGCTGCCAGTGTGTGATTCCCGGCAGCACAATATTCTTGAAGTCTGTGAATATTTCATCCATTGAACATCCTGATAAGGGTGGATGCGCAGGAAGCTCTGAAACAATCTGATTCGGCTCTATTTTTGGTTTAACTGGATACTGCCGTATTTGCACAAAATAATCAGCAATCCAATCCACCATTTTATGAGCCTGTTCTCTGAATTCTGTAATGTTTTTCACTTGTAACTATTTAGTTTATTCTGTTGTATTGTCTTCTTCTAAAAAATGTGTTTTTTTGCCTTCCGAATACCAATCGACTTTTCTGGACAAATACATGATAACAGCCAAAACAATAAATAATCCGATGCTTCCGAAAAGCAAAGAATAATCTTCCAATTGTAAGATGGTAAATAAGAATGCATAAAGCACCAGTAGAATTGCAGTCATCAGCATTGTCAATCGAATATTTTTAAAAATACTATTGGCATAAAGGCTTATCAGTCCAATAATGGCTACGCTGGAAATTAAATAGGAGGCATTGAATCCGATATGCTCAGAGAATGAAAGCAATAAAGTGTAAAAAATGCTTAATCCCAAACCCACTAAAAGATACTGAACGGGATGTATTCTGTATTTGTTCAAAATTTCAGTAAATAAAAATACCAAAAAGGTCAAAGCTATGAACATGATAGCATACTTGGCAGCCCGCATAACTTTTTGATATTGATCTACGCCCATAAGCAACTTCACACCAAATGAAGAAGAATTGAACTCATAGTTGGCGCCAATCCATTGCTGAGGATAATTTCTATTCAGATGCAGCACTTCCCAATGCGCTTTGAAACCACTTTTGTCAATTGTTTTTGTATCGGGTAAAAATGCTCCATCAAATTTGGGTGTTTCCCAAGTCGAAACCAAATCGACTTTTGTTTCCTTCCCTAATGGTGCGAAAAACAAAGTTTCGCTTCCATTGATATCCAAATTCAATGTAAAACGATAAGCAGTATCCTGCCATTTTCCTATTTTGGCCGTAACACCCGAAGCAATCATATCTTTGGTAATGGTTCCAGGCGAAACTTCTAAATTTCGGTTGTTCCATTGTATTGCAATTTGCTTGTTGATGCCACGCATATCGGGAATTCCGACTGTTATAAATGCATCATTCCAGAGAATATCATCCGGATTAATCTTGAATTCATCCAGATTGGGCTTTTTAAATTCTCCATCAATCTTCAATTCCGCTTTATAAACAATCACATTATACATACTTCGATAACGAATCTCTGGAGTAAGATTCCCATTGATATTAAGATCTTCAGGTAATACATTGATGTAAGAAATCATTGTAGTTCTGTAGTTTGAATCTTTGACATGAATTTTATAGGGTATAGAAACCATGGGACCTGTAATCGTTTGAGAATTTCCCCATTTTGAACTAATTTCGTTCACAACGTTCATGCTAGTTGATTCCCGTTCCGAAATCAAAGATCGTATCATAAGGGAAGGTATCAGAAAGAGAAGTACCAAAACACCTACAATGAGCAATTTAAGCGTTATAGAAGTTTTTACCCATGAGTTTTGCTCTTGATTTTCCATAATTACAATTGATTAGATTATCCGCATATTTAAAGAAAAAATGTTACATCATATCTTTGAAAGCAATTTCAATAAACCCCAAAAGTACTTAATTCTTTAGCTTAAGCTTGCAGCCTTAATTAAAAAAGATTCCAATACAAATATCGACTATTTTCTTGAAAGTTTTAATTATTTAAAAAGAATTTAAATCAAGAATACGTCAAATAATGTTAAACAGGTTTGTAATAAATCTTCTTAAAAATAGAATTAAATAAATGATAATAATATAATTATAGCTAAAAATCGTTTTGGCAAAAAAATACTCTTGGACATCCCCCTGATACAGTTCTGAAGTATCAGTATTCATCAAATTTGGCTGGAATCACACTCAAACACTAATTCCTAAGCAAAACGATATTGAAATATGATTTGAAAAAATCAGAATAAAAACTTTACCTTTGTGGCTTGTAAAAAATAAAGAAAAATCCATGATTAATAATAATTTACGCTTAGAACTTGAGAAAAGGGTCTTAGTGCTCGACGGTGCAATGGGCACCATGATCCAGAAACATGACTTGAATGAAGAAGATTTCAGAGGCGAGCGATTTAAAAATCACCCTTGCAGTTTAAAAGGCAACAATGATTTATTGTCGCTCACCCGTCCCGATATTATTTCTGAAATTCATGAGAAATATCTCGAAGCTGGAGCAGACATCATAGAAACCAATACATTTAGTGGAACCGTTATTGCGCAAGCAGATTATCAATGTGAGGAAGCGGTTTATGATATAAATTATGAATCTGCCGTTTTGGCAAAAAAAGCTTGCGAAAAATATACTTTAATGAATCCGGCCAAACCCCGCTTTGTTGCAGGATCCTTAGGCCCTACAAATAAAACAGCCTCGATGTCGCCCGATGTTGCCGATCCCGGATATAGAAACATATTTTTTGATGATCTTGTCGAAGCATATATTTTACAAGCAAAAGGTCTTTTAGATGGTGGTGCAGATCTTCTCATTGTAGAAACTGTATTCGACACCCTGAATGCTAAAGCTGCTTTGTTTGCTATTGAAACAGAATTAGAGAGAAGAAACATAAAAATGCCTGTAATCGTTTCGGGCACAATTACTGATGCGAGCGGTAGAACATTGAGCGGACAAACCTTAGAAGCATTTCTAAACTCGGTTTCGCATATCGACCTGCTTTGCATCGGACTAAATTGCGCATTGGGTGCAAAGGAAATGCGCCAGCACGTGGAGGAATTGTCTATCAAAAGCAATTTCATGATCAGCGCACACCCCAATGCGGGTTTGCCCAATCAGTTTGGCGAATACAGTCAATCGCCACAAGAAATGGCTTTGCTCATCAAAGATTATTTGGACAATCAGTTTGTCAATATTATCGGAGGATGCTGTGGCACAACGCCGGAGCATATTCATGAATTTGCCAAATATGCAGAAAAAGCTCAAGTTCATAAACCGGAGAAACATGAGCCTCAAACTCGTTTGAGTGGCTTAGAAGCTTTAAACTTAACTCCACTAACCAATTTTGTCAACATTGGAGAAAGAACCAATGTTTCTGGTTCTAAAAAATTTGCCCGTCTGATTAGGGAAGAAAACTATGAAGAAGCACTTGCAATTGCCCGTCAGCAAGTTGAGAACGGTGCTCAGGTTATCGATGTAAACATGGATGATGCCATGTTGGATGCAGAAAAGGAAATGGTTCGTTTCCTGCTGTTGATGGTTTCGGAACCTGAAATTGCCAAAGTGCCTATCATGATAGATTCATCCAAATGGAATGTGATAGAAGCAGGATTGAAATGCTTACAAGGCAAGGCCATTGTCAATTCGATCAGTTTGAAAGAAGGGGAAGAAAAATTCAGACAACAGGCATCTTTGCTCAGGAAATATGGCGCTGCGGTGGTTGTGATGGCTTTTGATGAAGAAGGACAAGCCACAACTTACAACCGAAGAATAGAAATTTGCCAAAGAGCATATAATATTCTTGTGAATCAACTTAAATTCCCTGCTCAGGATATAATTTTTGACCCGAATATCCTCACCATTGCCACGGGTATGGAGGAACACAATAATTTTGCCATTGATTTCATTGAAACGGTTCGTTGGATCAAGAAGCATTTACCTTATGCAAAAGTAAGCGGTGGAATCAGCAATTTATCTTTTTCATTCAGGGGGAATGATTTTGTTCGTGAAACCATGCATTCAGTATTTCTCTACCATGCTATTCAGGCTGGCTTGGATATGGGTATTGTAAATGCAGGTGCTTTACCTGTTTATGATGAAATTGATAAAGAATTGCTTATTCTGATTGAAGATGTGATTTTCAATAAACATCCTGAATCTACAGAAAAACTAATAGACTATGCATCTAAGGTAAAAACTTCAGATAAAAAAGAGGATAAGGTTGAAGAATGGCGAAATGAAAATATTCAAACCAGATTGGCACATTCACTTGTGAAAGGGATCACCGAGTTTTTAGAAGCAGATGTTTCCGAAGCACTGCAAAGCTATCCTGCACCCATAGACATAATTGAAGGCCCCCTGATGGATGGAATGAACATTGTAGGCGATTTGTTTGGTCAAGGAAAAATGTTCCTTCCGCAGGTTGTAAAAAGTGCAAGAGTGATGAAAAAAGCTGTTGCCCAAATCATGCCCGAAATTGAAAAAAATCAGCGAGCTGCCGGAGATATGGAAAAAACCATAAAGAAGAAGATTCTCTTGGCAACAGTAAAAGGCGATGTACACGATATAGGAAAAAACATTGTTGGTGTAGTCTTAGCTTGCAACAATTATGATATTATAGATTTGGGCGTTATGGTATCTTGCGACCGTATCTTAGAAGCCGCCATTAAAGAAAAAGCGGATGTCATCGGTTTAAGTGGTCTGATTACTCCCTCTTTGGATGAAATGGTTCATGTTGCCAAAGAAATGAAACGATTGAACATCAATTTGCCTCTATTAATTGGTGGGGCAACCACTTCCAAAGTTCATACAGCGGTAAAAATTGAACCTCATCGCGAAGAACCTGTGATTCATGTTTTGGATGCTTCAAAAAGTGTTGGTGTAGTTTCCAAATTGGTTTCAGGAGATTTAGAATATATTCAATCTGTAAAAGATGAATATATTTCATTACGCAAAACTCACTCTAACCGGAAGCAAAAAAACTACTTAACGTTGGATGAAGCCAGAAAAAATAAATTCCAATTTATTCAAGAAGAAGCAGGAATCGTTCGCCCCAATTTTATTGGCGTAAAGTACCTGCATGATTTTCCTTTGGAAGAAATAAGAAAATATATTGATTGGAGCTTTTTCTTTATTGTTTGGGAAATGAAAGGAAAATACCCGGAAATATTGAATCACCCTGAAAGAGGCGAAGAAGCTCGCAAACTCTATGAAGAAGCCAATCAAATGTTGGATGAAATTGTAAGCAAAAAAATGTTGCAGGCTCAGGCTTCAATTGCGATCTATCCTGCTAATTCTGTGGGTGATGACATTGAAGTTTACGATGATGAAAATCGCTCAAATATCATTGCAAAGTTCCATCATTTGCGCCAACAGGTTGTGAAAGATAATAAGGAACCCAACTATTGCTTATCGGATTTTATAGCTCCAAAAGAAAGCGATGTTATCGATTACTTTGGCGCCTTCTCTGTTACCGCAGGAATCGGTATTGAGAAATGGATAGAACAATTTGAAAAAGTAGAGCATGATGATTATAAATCAATTATGATCAAAGCACTTGCCGACAGACTCGCAGAAGCCTTTGCCGAACTTTTACATTTAAAAGTCAGAAAAGAATATTGGGGTTATGCCACCAACGAAAACCTTTCGAAAGAAGAAATCATTCATGAAAAGTATCGAGGAATAAGACCCGCATTGGGTTATCCTGCTTGCCCAGAGCATTCCGAAAAAACGAAACTTTTTGAATTGTTAGGCGGTGAAGAAAAAACGGGGATTCATCTTACCGAACATTTTGCTATGTATCCAACAGCTGCGGTGAGCGGGCAATATTTTGCTCATCCTGAATCACAGTATTTTGGAATAGGTAAAATTTCTCCAGAGCAATTGGAAGAATACAGCAAAAGAAAAGATACTGACAAGGATTTTATTGCCAAACTGATTGCAAGCTACATCGACTAAGCTATGTTGCAAGAAAGGAAATACATTTCAGGCATTTTCTTTCTTGTTAATATTCTGTAATTCATCTTCTTACATGAATTCTCTTTAGAACTGAATCATTAATTTAATAATTTATTAACAAAATAGATACGCCTGGTCTCATTGATTTAATTTGTTTTGCAACTTCAAATTAGAAACAGTTTTAAATCAAAACGAAGATACCATGTTTGGACTTGACACAGGTTTTACTATATTATTGCTTGTTTGCCTCTTAGCTGTTTGTGCATTCGAGTTTATCAATGGATTTCACGATACAGCAAATGCAGTTGCAACCGTTATTTATACCAACTCATTGAAGCCCCAAGTTGCGGTAGTTTGGTCGGGTCTTTTCAATTTTATAGGTGTAAATGTAGGAGGTATTGCGGTTGCCATGGGAATTGTAAATTTGCTGCCAACCGAAGCACTTGTAGATGCCAACATGAGTCATGCAATAGCCATGATCATGGCCTTGATACTTACTGCCATAATTTGGAATCTGGGTACTTGGTATTTTGGTATTCCATGTTCGAGTTCTCATACATTGATTGGTTCTATTGTAGGAGTAGGAATTGCATTTTCCCTTTTACCTGGTTCAACAGGAATAGCATTGAACTATAGTAAGGTAGCAGAAGTAGGATTATCGCTCTTTGTTTCGCCTGTATTTGGTTTCGGACTAGCTTTGTTGCTTATGTGGGTTTTAAGAAAAATCATCAAAAGCAAGGTTTTTTTCGAAGAGCAACCCCGCGATAAAAAGCCCCCCTTGGCAGTAAGAATCGTTCTGATTTCTACTTGCATACTTGTAAGTTTTTCACATGGTTCTAACGACGGTCAAAAAGGTGTTGGCTTGGTCATGATGATTTTAATCGGGATTGTTCCTGCTTACTTTTCCATCAACCAACAAACAGATCCTGTGATGATCAGAAATAATGTAAGCGCAATTTCAGAATATATTTCCCAAGTCGATAGCTCCGCAATTTCTGCGGAAGAATTGGTCAAGTTAAATGCCATCAGGAATAGTTCTGCCAAAATCATTGCTAAAACTGATTCAATAAAAAATATGGCTGATATATCGAGAACTGAGCTTTTTGACTTGAGAAAAGAAATCATTCTGGTAACAAAACCCGTTTCAAAATTACTGGGAAGTGGTAATGCAAATTTTCTGACGAAATTAGAGAAGTCCAAACAAGTGAACATAGAAAAACGCGTAGATGAATTGAAGACCGTTATTGAGTTCGCTCCTACCTGGGTTATCCTAATGATTTCCATATCTTTGGGTCTCGGCACCATGATAGGTTGGAAAAGAATCGTAGTAACCATTGGTGAAAGAATTGGAAAGTCGCATTTAACTTATGCGCAAGGTGCAACAGCCGAAGTAATAGCAGCTTCTACCATTGGCGCATCCACCATATTAGGACTACCCGTAAGTACAACCCACGTGCTTTCCTCGGGTATTGCCGGCACCATGGTAGCCAACGGTGGAACGAAGAACTTACAATATAAAACAGTCAAAAATATTCTTATGGCATGGGTGTTAACACTTCCTGTAACCATCATCTTATCGGGATTGTTGTTTCTCTTATTAAGATATATTTTAGGAGGATAGTCGAACAAATTTCATTTTCTTACGTTCCAATGAATATAAAAAATCCGGCCAGTAAGTGCCGGATTTTTATTTGATTATTCACATACCCTTTCCTATATGGATTTCTCTAATGACCTAATCTATTGCATTAATGCGCTTCAACGTGGTGGTACTATTTTGTATCCCACCGACACAATTTGGGGCTTGGGTTGCGATGCCACCGATGATCAAGCAGTGGATAAAATATTTGCCATAAAAAATCGACCAGATTCCAAAAGTTTGATAACTCTGGTCGATAGTCTTCAAATGCTTGAAAAATATGCAGGGACAATTCCCAAATCAATAGAGGATATTCTACAAGATTCTTCTCGTCCCACAACGATTATTTACACCGGAATACAAGGTTTTTCTAAGCGGGTTATTGCTCAGGATCGCACTGCTGCCATTCGTCTGGTAAACGATTCTTTTTGCAAATCGCTTATCAGGGAGTTCGGAAAACCGATTGTGTCCACCTCTGCAAATTTATCGGGTTTCCCATCGGCAGGGAGCTATGCTGAAATTTCTTCCGAGATAATTTCTCAAGTAGATTACTGCGTAAAATACAGACAAACAGAATACATACAAGCAATTCCATCGCGAATCATCAAAATTTTGGGTTCAGAAGAAATTCAGGTAATAAGGGAGTGATGAATAAAGTTACGGGCATTCCGCTATCTACTTTGTTTTGGCTTGAAGTTGTTCTATAAAGTTTTGAGCCACTTGTAATTCTCTTTTCAGATTTTCTTCAGAAATTTGTGCTTCTTTTAAATTTTCCATTAACATTTCGATACTTTGTCGCATTTCTTCTTCTTGCATCGACATTTGCTCTGATTTATAGTCCGAATCCTCCAACAGTTTGCGCATTAATTCTGCATTTCTCATGTTGGCAAGGGAAGAAGCTATGGTATCGGCAATTTTCATGATCAGATCGAGATGATGGTGCTCAAAAATATGAAAAGAAGCTATTTCTATTACACCGAATTTTCCATCACGGTTTTTCAAAGGAATCAAGAGAAGATATGTCGGATTTGAGCCGCCTAAACCTGAAGTTATCTGAATATAATCATTGGGAATATTGCTTAAGAGAATCATTTGTTCTTCCATAAAACATTGACCTACCAAAGATTCTGTAATACCGATTTTTTTCTTGAGAAATTTGCGTCTATTGTATGCATAAGCACCCTTGAGTTCTAAAAAAGATTTGCCAGAATGATCATCCACCAAAACGAACATGCCTCCTTGGTTGGCGTTCAGATATTTTATGAGATTAGATACTACCTGATATGCAAATTCATCTCGGTCATTTTGATTAATTTGCACAATTTCTGCAAATTTAGCAGAACCTTCAGCGATCCAGTTTCTGATTTGGGATTCTTTTCTGTATTTTTCATCAGCATCTTTAGCACTTCTGAGTTTCATGCGCATTTCTGTAAGAGCGTGTCCCAGGTCATCATCATCGCTGAATAAACAGTATTGAGCATCCAGATTTCCATTTCCAATTTCTCTTGCAAACACCGCTGTGGTATTTAGCCAGTTTATTAATATCGCTGCCGAATATGCAATTTCGCCAACTTCATCTTTTCTATGTTTGGCTATATACCTGATTTGTGTTAAATCAGCTTTGTTCAACATTTTAAGTAAACCTGCTATGGTTACCAACGGTTTTGAAATACTCCCGGAAAGGATGTAAATAACAATAGTCAGCAGAATTAACCCAAGGAATGAAATGATCAGGGAGACAACAAATTCACGGTTCGATTTTTCGTAAATCACATCCAAAGGAATGGCAATTGCCAACGACCAGGGACTACTTGAATTTCCAATTTTTACCGGTTTGAAAGAAAACAGGAATTCGCTCTTTAAGGAAGAATCCTTATAGTTTGCTGTAAAACTTTCACCATAATTAATTTTATGAACAATGGAATCACTTTCTTTGAAATTGGAATATTGTTCAGTAATAGAGTGATTTATTGCATTAAAATCATGGTGTGCAACGATATAGCCATTATTACTCATCAGAAAAGCAAAACTTCCCTTGAATGGAACAATATTTTCTACTAATTCCTGAAATATATCCACTTTCGCATCCACTCCGGTTACGCCAATAAATTTATTTGCATACAGTATCGGAACGATTAGGCTTGTTTGCAGAATCTCATCTTCTTTTCTTCCGGTATAGGAATAGAAATACACATCCATGACAGTTTCCTTCAAGGTTCTTTTAGGAACGGTATAATAGTCACCTGCAAAAAGTTCACCTTCTGCACTTGTCAGCTCTAATGCAATATCATCCTGATCTTTGTAATAAGTATAAGCAAAATTTCCAAGACGGGTGCTTCCCGGGGTATTGATAAAGTTTTTATCGAGACTGTCAATGGTGTTTGGTTCACAAATAGCCCAAGTTGCCAGAAAATTCTGATTGGAAGATAACTGGTTATAAAGAATTTTGCTTAAAACAAGGCGGCGATAGCTTTCTGGAAATTCATTATACCCGGCAAAAGTTTGAGAAAGAAATCTTGCACCATTCATGTATATATCCATGGTGTTTTTTACCTCGTTGGCATATCTGGCGGTTTCTGATTGTGTAACCGCTATGGCATTTTGCAATGCAGCCCTTCTGAAATTGAAACTGATTTGCAAAACCGTTATGATATAAATAAAAGCCGCAGTGGGTAAAATAAAAAGTAAAAGCCTTCGACGAATTTTAAAATTGGACGCCTTTATCATATTACATTGAAAATGCTTAAATGTGCCTCATTAGAATACAAAGAAAAAGCAAATATAATTTTTTTTTTCATTGATATACAAACAGCTACTTTGCGTCCTTTGACACTTACAAAAACGAATCCAATCAAATCGTTTAAGGAAAATAAATTAAATAAGGATTGTGATTTTTCGTTAATGTCTGCTATTTTAATACTTTATTCTATCCTTCAGCTTTTGCAATAGCAGGATTCTCTGCTTTTTTTGCCAATTGTTTTAATCTTTTACTTACTCTGCCATTTTTTTTCATTAGCAAAAAAGGTAAAACCATTCTCATTTTCCAGTGTACTCTAGACCATTTTATGGAGCTTTGCGCTATCTTTTCTCTAAACTCTATTTCAGAGTTATAATAAGCGCTCACCAATAATTCTGTGTTTATAATCTTGTTATAAACCTTTTTCATTTCGTCTTTAATTTCAGAACTGGCATTGATATTATCCTTGAAGGAATAAAGCAAGGGAATATTCAACTTTAATCTTTCTTTAAAATCAATACCGGAGGTGGATCCTGTATCCTGCCATCGATTATAAATGCAAAAGGTTCCTGGGACATAGAAAAATCTACCGCCTTCTATTGCGCAAAAAGTGAAATATTCCCGATCCTGATCCACGATCGTTTTAGAATTCCATCCGCCTTTGCGATGGATTTTCTCTGCTATATTTCTCCGCATCAGGTAGCTATGACATGGTTGCCAGTTATCTTTTAGTAATTCCAATAGATAATCCTCATAGACTTTTGATAACATAACTTCCTCACGTTCATAAATTCCGTCTTTATAGTAATTGTTTTGCCAGTCGGAATAAACGAATTCATAAAGAAAATGAGTACTTAAAAAATCCACTTGCGTTCTAAGCTTTCCGGATTTTAATACATCATCGGAATCGAGCCATTGAATGTACTCTCCCGAAGAAAATGAAAAGCCTAAATTTCGGGCATTGTTCGCTCCCTTTTGGGTGTTTTTGATAATTTTAATTAAATTAGGATATTTCTTATCCAATTTGCCCAAAACTGCCAAGCTGTCGTCTGTTGAAAAATCATCGACAACAATAATTTCTTTTAGATATTCTTTGCCTTGCCAGATGCAACTATCGATGCATTTGGGAAGATGCTTGGCATTGTTATAATTGGGAATAATGATGGAAACAAATGACATACTACTTTTTTGAAATGAAAACTATACCAATAATGATAACGAGCACACCGATCCAATTCCAATAATTAACATTTTCATGGAAAAACCATTTTCCTGCAATTAAGGAAAAAATGAATGATATACTACTCAATGGGATGACCAAACTTATTTCAAATTCTTGCAAAAGATACATGAAAAAACCTGTAGCTATAATATAAAGCGCAAATCCACTTATAATTTGCCAATTGCTTAATAAACGGAACATATTCTCGAAAAGACCCTGTTCCTTCAAATACAGTCCACCTGTTTTTATTAGACCAAATTTCCAGCAGATCTGCCCCAATGTTATGAGGATCGATGTCAGAAACGTTAATAATACAGGCTTTAACATAGGTTTATTTTGTATTTTTAAATATCTCGTCGAAACTCAGAATGGGTAATTCTGCTTTTTCGAGTGAAATTGTAAATTCTTTCAAAAATATAAATTTAAAACGATTTTCTATGTAAAACTGAATAATTTTTTCGAAAACCTTAAAGGCATAGTTGTTTCGGGATGATCGGAAATAAGCAAGTTTGGATGAAAATGACATTTTCTTCAAACGATAGGCTTCTTTGGGAAAAATATCATGCAAATGTGAATTGAAATTGATGTTGACAGTTGGGTTAAGTCCGAAAAGGTACTTGTAGGAATGCCATCCCAGCAATTGAATATAGCTCAACGATAAAGGAATTCGAAATTTAGAAGATACCGAAAAAGGAATTTCGGTGAAGGTGGTGTTTTGAATACGAAAAGCCGTTTTAGGTAAATGTAAATGATTGAAGCGAAATGGAAAATAAGAGGGGAAAAAATTTGAACCAAAGTTTACTCCTGCGTGGTTCAGGAATTCAATTTCTTTTTGACTTATGATACCAAAAGGCGCTCTATATAAACGAGGCACTGAACCGAAAAACTTTTCAAATACCTCCATCCCTTTTTTTAAATTATTCAATTTCAATGAATCAGAATCAAAAACATTGTCGTGATTATAGGAATGCAATTGAATATCAAAAAAATTAGGCTCTTCCAAAAAGGGTTCGAGGAGCGAAAGATTTTTTTCAATGATTTCGCCTGTAACGAATAAGGTTGTTTGAACATCATGATCCTTCAGAAAAGCAATAAGATCCTTTGATTTCTTGTGACAGTAATAGGTTCTTTCTTCCTTGGGTGATCCAAAATCTTCTTCGAAATCAATGGTATAATACAGGTTCATGAATTTTCTACTTTTGGGGTTCTAACTTGTACCAATAAATTTTTGTTTTAAATGCTTCAACCAGAGGACTGAGTTTGTGGTAATCTACAAATTTTACCAATTTATTTTTCCCTGGAAAATATTCTGCTTCGCCGATCAGAATTATTATATTTATGCTCTTACTGGTTTTTAAATTTTCTAAATTTTCATCCATCAAACTTCCTCCGTACTCTGCTCCCATCATTTCGGCAAGGTTCACGCTTCTGTCTGCACTAAGAAAAACGGGACGAATTCCAGAAATAAAACTTCTTTGAATCAAATTGTTTAAACTCTGTGCTACATTTTGGTTTTCCAATCCGTTCAGCCATATACGATCATTTCCTGTCAGGAAATAGTTGGGTTCATTTTTGATAGAAGAATATTTATTCAAAGGATAGTAAATTGCAGCAACCCCAATGGACAGGAAAACCAAAAAACCTGATGCTTTTTTAAGCCATTTTTGGCTTAGGAAGCTCTTGTGAAATGCGGCAATGAATACGATGAGCGTAAAAACAAAAAATACAGGAGCAAAATAGCGCTCTTCCCGAACATGCGTCCAATTAGAAATTGTGTCATTGGTTTCCAATGTACGGGTTAATGAGGAGTATAGCAAAAGTAAAATAGTTAATAAAGCTGAAAAAATGGCAAACATGGAAATATAAAAGTTGCCTGTTAGATTTTTGTTTTTCCAGGATATTTTCAACGAATTGAAAAGTATAAAAATGAACAGGCCCCCTATTGACAATGAGATTGTCCATTTAAAAAAAGGCAACAGACTTGCAATAGAAAGTGAATGACAAAGGGTATAGAAAAACTTTTCATCAAAAAAAGCCTGAAGAGCCAAATTAAAATTAAATTGTTTCAGATGCTCCCAAAAAAAAGATTTTTTTTGAACTGAAGAATGAGCGAATTGAAGAAAATAATCGGATTGATCAGGTTTTAGGGTACTAAAAACAAAAATAAGCAAGCCGGCAATAGCAAATATTGAGAGGGAATGTTTCATCAAAACCCGGTCTTTAAAAAAAAGACCAATTGCTAAAAACAGAGATGGAATCAAAGGAACAAGCGGATAATAAGCATATCTGCTCAAATACACAATTGCAATAGTCGTTCCAGTTAAAATTGTGAAAATCCATTTTCTATTCGCATAAAAAATTCCCAAACTCAACGCAAATGACAAAACATACCAATTCAAAGTCCATAAGTCAGGAGAACCATAATAATGATAGGGTGAGTATCCGAAACAAATAAATACCAGAAAATAAAATACAATCTCCTGTTCGAGAAATGGTTTTAAAAATTTGAAGATAATAAAAAAGGCTAAAAATAAAATGAGCCATGAGGTATAATTCATTAAAGTGGATGCCCAATAGAAATCATGAGTGATAAGCAAATAGGCAGCAAAAAGTAAATTATATGCTTCGGGATCCACAGAGGGTCTATTGATCGATTTAGATATATCATTTGGATCGCAATAACTTGAGTTCAGGCCGTTTCCTTGAATCAGCGAAAGAGTTGTAATTGAAATATATTGTTCGTCTGAATGAAATTTAGGGTTAAAGGTTTCATATTCAAACCTTGCCAGAATTGCTAAAAATAATATTAGAACTACAACAAGTTTTTTTTTCGAAATATTAGAAATAAAATCTTTCATGTTTTTCGTAAGAATTTTGGCTGCCAAATTAAACATGAAAAAGATGATTTGAAAGTTTTTTTATTGGCTTTATGAATTATGGCAAATGAATAAAGCAAAATTTCGGGAAGAAATTCTGCTTTTGGAAAATTTCATCAGCGTAAAAAAACATTTCTTGGCTTTGATCAAAGTCGTTTCAAAAGCAAGAGCGTAAGATTGATTCCAACATTATAAAAAAACCACGGGAACTCTCCCGTGGTTATGTATCATTCAATTCAATAGATTCAATGCTTTATAAGGAATCATCAACCTATTTTTTAATTACTATTTTGTGAACTTTTTCATTTTCATTTGATAATTCGAGCAATAAAATTCCGCTTTCTATATTTTGCAAGCTTATTGGATTACCTTTTTGAATATTATTTTGAATATAAACAACTCTTCCTGTAATATCTTTGATTTGCAAATACCAATTTTGATTCCCTTCGCAATCTATGTAGAGCAAATCATTTGCTGGATTGGGATAAACCCTTACAGATACTTGTTTTACATCTTCAATTCCATTACAATTGTCTAATTGATAGAAATCACTCATGTGTAGTGTCAACGTATTTGTAATGTTAGGATCTTCCAAAGAAGTTGCTTTAAAAATCATTTCATCATTGGATCCACAATAACTAGCCTTTGAAAAAATGATGTTTGTTGAACCTCTATATAAAGTAGAATTTGGCTCATTCATCAATATTTCCCATTTCACATCTTTACAAAATGCATCTTCGGGTAAAACTTTTGCATTGTAACGGGTTTTTGAGGAATTAATATATGTCAGATCTTTTTCAAATTCAATTGAAGTAGGATAAACGTGGGTAAAATGCCCAAGTGGTAAAAGATTATAATTCTTATCGTCACCTGTAAATTTGATCAGAACCATGCCGTATTTAGGTATTTTAACGATATCTTCATCGTGGAATGTGATGTCTGTCGAGTCTACAATCGCATCGAATGAAGAATAATCCGTTGAAGTTACGCTATACAATTTTGCACTGGATGAGAAATTTATACCCAGCGGTAATTTGACCCTTACATTGTAATCGTTTTCAAAATCACGACTGATCAAAAGTATGCTGTAGGAACCTTCATTTTCATAAAAATGGGCACTTACAGGTTCAGTATTTATTAGTGAACCATTTGCGTCAAAAACCTGCTCTTGCGAATTGACTTCTGTTTTCAATATATTACCTTTGCAATGATGATTGAATAATCGAGAGGTATGATATAAAGGAAGCTTCTTCCATCCTTCGGCAGGCATTGTTATTTTCCATTCTCCACCTTCGAGGCAAAATATTTGGGGAAGTGTATTTCCATGTTCGTAAGAAGAAGCTAAATAATCCGTTTCTACTATGGCTTGTCCCATTCGTCCAAAATACTCAGATTTGGTCATATTGGTTTCGTAAAAATAGGAAGGCTTTATGGCACCCGTAACGGCAATGTCTTCAAGCATTTGAAGATCGTGCTCTTTTAAATTGTATGCCATCATTCTGATTCCTTCTTTGTAATAATCCAGTTCACTTTTTCCCGGAGCTATTTCAGGAATATAATTTAAATTGCCGCCTAAATAACCACCAACGGCAAGCCAATCAACATATCCACTATCATTAGATAAAAGTAGTTTATTCAAACCCCAGGATCCACCTGGACCCGGTTCTCTGGCACTCGAAGCGACAAAAATTTTACTTTCATCATAATAAGGAGAAGATTCGATGATTTTCTTTGTTTCTTTGCACCAAGTGCTATAGTTAGAGTAATTAGCACCAATTTCAGCATTATGCAAGCCTCCACCGCCCCATACTTCGCAGCCTAATTCCCATACCAATCCTTTGCTGTTGGTTAACAACGGTTCGGTAATCCCTTCCGCAATTCTTTTCGCTCCCCAAGTTGTGCTACCATCGCCCTGCAAATATTCCAGAAAATTAAGAAAAGTTTGAGGGTTTGTCATCCAATCTGTTGCAGCTTGAACACCCGTAACTATGCATGAATACATTCCCAGATCATTGCATAATTTCATAAATCGTCCATAAGTATATTGATGTCCTGTCCCCGAATGTGAACTAAGGGACATAGGATTAGCTCCTAAAGCTCCCCAGCGAAGACTTGCACCTTTGGTATCCGCTAATAATGTCCTGGCTGTTCCATTATAGATTTCTTCTGTTGTATACGAAGCATTGTATCCTATTCCTACTGAACGACTTATTTGTTGGTCAGTTAAAATGACATCGGCTTTGTAAACCCCCAAAGCAGGAGCAAATGGATCGAAAGCAAGGGTTTGCAAACTATGCGTATAGCGGGTAGCCGATAAATTATTCCCAGCATCTACGGTTTCAATCTGAATCGTATAGTTTGTTTCCGGGTTAAGGTTTTTAATGATAATATGGTTATCATAAATAACATAAGTGTCGTTATATAAATTCCCATTGACATACACATTATATCCCCAAATATCATTATTATCGGTAGCACCGCTCCATTGAATTTCGGCAGCCATATCTGACAAAACCAGATTGCTCGCAGTAGTCGGCGGAGTTGGAGCAGTAGCATCAATTGTAAATGTTTTTACAGTAAGAGTGTTTGAAAAAGAAGATTCATTTCCCATATCATCATAAGCTGAAATATTGATGGAATAATCTGTATTTGCTGTTAAGCCTTCAACTTGGAAAAATGTATCCACGCTAGTACTTAATTTTTCACCGTTCAGATAAATATTATAGGCAGTAATCTTTTCAGACGAAGTATTTGGTGCCCAACGAAGAATAAGAAAATCATCACCCTTTCTGAAAGTAGAAAGATTTGAAGGTTTGCTGGGTTTATCGGTATCATAAGTTGGGTATATATTTGAGGCGGGTATATATTGTTTGCTAATTCCTGGACCTTCCCAATAAATTCCATTTGCAAAATTATGGATGTTCCAAAATGCAGCATAAAAAGCATATACATTGCCCGCTGTAAGATTCACCGATGCAGATTTCATCTGATTATTGCCCACATTTGTTCCTACCGTAGGAGAAGCAATCACCGTAGCTGATGCATGATTACTATTCGTACTTAGCTTTAACATCCGGTTGTCGGTTCCTTCAATATAAAAAGTATAACTCCCGCTTGTTGGCGGTACAAGGTATCCTTTGTACATAGAAGTAAAAAAATCATGACCTGTGCATGGAGGACTTGTTTGGCAATCCTGATTTACTGTAATAGGAATGCTTGCCCAAGGATATTCCGGCTCAGTGATATGGGTTGCGGTAAGAGTATCTCTCCAAACAGCTACAACATCCAAAGGATCTTTAGCTTGCCAAAAAACTACATCATGTACGCTATATACAACTCCTTCCAAATCGTAAGCACCCACATTTACATTAACAATTCTGCTGAAATCTGAATTAGGATCGGTGGCTTTAATGGTAAGTTGAACAGAACCAATGACATTGTGCTCCTGCACCCTTACAATTGCCGATCGGTCTCCAGCATTATAGGTTGCGCTAACAAATGAAAGAACTGAGTTATTGGTAGAGGTTGCGGTAAATGTGATATTCTGATTTTGCCCCAGGTCTCCATCATCCACAAAAGGGATTAGTATTTCATTCGTTCCAGTTCCCTGAATAATTAATCTGTCCGATATTGAACCAAAATTAGGGGGATTTTGACCAAAGGAAAGGGCAATAACAAAGCATAAAATAGTAGTTAAAATCAAAGTATTTCTCATAGTCTCTCTGAATATTTATTGAATTCTGAATAAAAATAATTTATAATCGCTGGTGACTAAATTATAGCTTTCTATCGATAATTCAAAGTTTATTTTTAAATTAGCTTTTAAAAAATTACATATAAAATTAATACAGGCTGCAAGTTGATTCCTTTTATTTTTGCTTTACATAAAAGATTCATACAACAAATCATTAAATTTACAGGTTTTTAGTCTATACTTAAAAATTACGCAAAACATTAAATCATGAAAATATTCATTCTTCTTCTAATTATTTTTATAGGTATTTCCAAGGTTGAAGCTCAAAAAGAACTCAAATATAAAGATGTATTTCAAACTGTTTCTAAAAACAAGAACAAGGAGAGCTTTGCTTTGCTCATGCAGTATCAAAGGCAGGATCCTACTTTTGCCAATGCTTACTATCAAATGGGATTAATTTCTTACCTTCTAATGTTAGAAACTGATCCTATGATTTTCCCAGCCGATCAGGAGTACTTTGGCAGACACGCAAAAATCTATTTTGGTCTGGCTACTAAATTTATGAATGAGAAAGAATCAAAAATGTATCGGGAATATTATCCTGAAATTAAAGGAACAAGCGAAGATGGTAAAATTCAAAATGCAGACATCATCAATGAAATTCAGATGAAATTAAAAGCTGTAGAAGAGCATTCGATTAACATCAATAAAACGGTTCACCTTTATGCAAAAAGCATAGATTTCTACCAAAAAAGCATTGGCATTTTCAAAAGTATCAACGAATCGGAAAGTAGAATCAAAGATCTCTATTTGAGAGCAGACACAAGCATTTTAAAAAGAATGCAAACGCTTAAGACTTCTTTTGATTCTACTATTTACTATCTGAATGGACTTATCGGCCAGTTAAAATCTTATCCCGTAAAGAGCTATAAACCTTCTTATAAATTGCAGGAAATATCTACTTATCGCCTTGAAGGATTAACCAATACAAATATCCTCAATGAGCAATTTGAATTATGGAATTTTGGCGCTTGGGTAGATCAATTTACTGGAATCATCAACTCGGATGTAGAACCGATAAAAAAAGCCATTCTGGATCAGTTTGAACTAAATACCAAAGTGATTACTGAAATGATTCAAAAAACTGATCAAACTGAGCCATTTAATGAATTTAAAATCGATGCCAAACTGATGAACAAGATAAACAAATATGATTTTTCATCCATTATGAATCAGTTATTTATCTATCAACAAGCAAAGATTAATACATATTGTTTTGCGCAAAGTATTAATTCAATATCAAAAAAAACTTATAAAAACTCTTTTTCAAAACAAGTCAAAGCTTATTTTCAATTGTACCAAAAGAAATTGTTGAGTGATAGTCTTATCAAAAATTTTGAGAATAACATTCAAAAAGAAAAATGTGAAAAATATCCTGAAGTTTTTGTAAACAAATTGGGCGGATATGATAACTTGCCTCAATACATAAACCAACAAAAAAAAGAGGATCAATTGCAAAGCGATAAAACTTATGACAAGTTAAAGAAATCTCTGATTCTTGAGTTAAAGAGCAACGTTCTTGCGAATTACTATTATAAAAATATAAAAATTCAGGCAAAGATTGAAATTCAGGATATAAATTCACTTCCTATCAACACATACCAATTGAATGACATCGATGTAGATGCTTCCAAATCTAACTACATCACAGGTTATTTTGTTAATGCTCAGAAAAAGGTTGAAGCTTTTGTTGCCAAAAGTGATTCTGTGGGTAAAATTTTGTGGTTGAAAAACTTTTTACCAGATGCTAATTATCAAAATATGGGATCATCCCTCTGCTTTTTACCCAATGGAACTTGTGTTTTTGTAATGCATTCGAAAGCATCAACAGGGCAGGCAGATTTAAATTTTCTGATCCAATTAGACAATACCGGTAATGAAACTTTCAGGGTACCGATAAAATCTGAGTACCTATGCAGATATATTCATTATGACGAAATCAATGATCAAATTCTGTTAGCTTGTAAAGGAAAGTATGCGAAAGATGCAGCATTAGACAAATCCGATTTGATCATTCAGAATTTAGATTCAAAAGGAAATATACTTTGGCAATCGGAAATAAAAATTCACGGCAATTTGGTCGAAATTGTAAAAATGAATGAAGAGTTTTTTATATTTTGCAATGTGCTCCGATATTGGGATCAGAGTGGACAAGAAATTATTATTGACCACGAAAACGTAGGTAGCGCCAATGGTGTATGCTTTGTGCAAAGTCTTGAAGGAAAATTCCAGCAATCGTATTTGATTGAATCAAAGAATCCAAACACCCTCTATAAAATAGTTAAAATCAATAGCAATACTTTAAGCCTTTTTGGCCTTTATGATAAGCACGAAGAAACAGTAAATATTGTTGAAGATAAAAGATTGTTTTATTGTATTTTAACAAACAAGGGAAAGGTTCAATTCATGTATTGAGAAGAGGCTTGTAAAATTATAGAAAAGCCTGAATAGCAAATACCGTTTATCCATGAAGTGCTATACTTTATAATTTTTACAAATAGCTCTTTAGTTTTCTTCAAATATTTCTGTGACTTTTTTAGGTTTATTGCTAAAAGTAAGAAACAAAAGACCAAAGGTCGCAGAAAGAATAGAAGCGATTATAATAGAAAGCTTTGAAATTTTAATAATTTCTTCTTGTTCAAATGCAAGCAATGTAATAAACATTGACATAGTAAAACCAATTCCGGCAACCATCCCAGCGCCAAAAATATGTTTCATCTTTAAATTCTCAAATAAAACACATATTTTTAGCTTTAATGCCGCCCAGCAAAAAAAGGTAATACCTAATGGTTTTCCAACGACCAAACCTAAAATAATTCCCATACTGTTGACAGATAATAAATGGACGAAATCAGCAGAACTTATGAGAATTCCTGTATTTGCAATTGCAAAAAGTGGTAAGATAAAATAGGCTACAGGTTTATGCAATCTTAGTTGAATTTTATATGAAGGTGATTTTTCGTCTCCGTTTCCAAAGGGAATAACAAAAGCGAGTAAAACACCTGTTACTGTAGGATGAATTCCTGATTTGTACAAAAAAATCCACATAAAAATACCAGGAATAAAATAAAACAATAAATTATGAATACCTTTCCTGTTGAACAAAAATAGTAATCCAAAAATTGCGAATGCAATTGAAAGATAAAGTATTGAAAAATCTTTGGTGTAAAAAATTGCTATGATCACAATCGCTCCAATATCATCGATTATCGCAAGTGCAGTTAAAAATATTTTTAATGAGGAAGGAATTCTACTTGCTACAATGGTTAACACCGTTAATGAAAATGCAATATCTGTTGCTGTCGGAATTCCGAATCCGCTAATTGAACCAGATTCCAAATTAACTGAAATGTAAATCAAGGAGGGCACTACCATTCCTCCAATTGCTGCAATAATCGGTAAAAGAGCTTGTTTCATATTTGCAAGCTCTCCAATATATACTTCGCGTTCTATTTCAAAACCTACGAGTAAAAAGAAAAAGGTCATTAGAACATCATTGATCCAAAAATCAAATGGTTTACCGAATAAATCAGTTTTCCAAAATCCCAAATAATGTTCGTGCAAGAAAAAGTTTACAGTTACAATTGTGAGTAGTGTGATGACAATCAATATAATACCGCTGGAACTCTCGCTATTGAAAAAAGCTCTGAAGTGTTTTGTAATTCTCATTTGTTTTTCAGTTTATATTAGTTTCTTGAGCTATGTACTAAAAGGTTCTTTAGCATGTTTGTCTTATGATTGCGAAATTATAAAAACTCCTGTTGCAATCAGAATAAAAATAGTCGTTTTCATAATTCTTTGGCTCTCCGTTTGTTCAAAATATTAATGGAAATCTATCGATACATTAACTTTTGTTTAGCTGAATTTGCGAAACGGTACATGAGTGTCGAAACTACAGCTTAGAAACATTCATCATCTTGGTAATCATGAAAAGATGTTTGAGCTAGATTTTCTAATCGAATACAAAATTATCAAAATTTTAGCAATTTGCAAAATTAGACTTTTTTTAGCAATAAAGTTCCTTCACAATAGTAATGCCTTTCGTTATTTGCTGACTGTTCGATTGGCTATTGTTTTTCTATTTGTTCTTTTACTAAAATAATTGAATCTTTAATGCAATTTTCACACACTTTTTCGATTAAATTGTCAATTTGAAATTGTTTTTGTCCTTCATCTGTTTTTAAATCACAGTTTAATAATGATTTACAGTCAGTGGACTTATATTTTTCTACAAATTTATTGTTAAAATTTTGAATCATTAAATAGGAATTTAATTTTCGGTCTGAATTATCTTTATATTTATTACCACAATACACACTAAAAACCATATAGGCACCTGTAACCGCTCCACAAGTGCCTTGTAATTTTCCCATTCCTGCGCCAAATCCACACGAAACACTTAAAGCTAATTCGGCATTTAACTCTAACATATCGGAATATGCCGTTAAAACCGCTTGTGAACAATTATACCCTGAATTAAAGAGTTTTAATGCTTTCTCTTCTATTAGTTTAATATTTAAAATCTTTTCCATAAATTAAAGTGTTTTTTTACATGTTATTAAAATAAAATTTAATGGTAATTCGTTGTCCAAATATTTTATGGGTTCTTCAATTTCTTGTATATCGATTAATCCAAAATCTCGAAATTCCAATGAGGCAGAATCGAAATCATAAAAATACACATTTAATCCTTTTGAAATCTTAAATCTATCTTTACTTAATTGAAGGCCGTTACCATACATTCTAGCTTTTTTAGAAATTGCAACAAAAATCATATAACCTTCAGGGCGTAACTGATTATAGCAATTTTGGATTAGGTTTTTGCGTTCAAATTTGTTTAATAGATGAATCAAGGCATAACAATAAATCCCATCATAAATTTTGCTATCAAATGGCATTTGTGTAACTGAGCCTGAAAATATCGGAAAATATAGAAAAAACGACTCTCTTGCTAACCTAATTGCTGAATCTGAAATCTCAATTCCTGTTACATTTATTCCGTTATCTATAAATACTTTAGCATTGCGACCATATCCAACGCCAGGTATTAAAATGTCATTTATATGATTGTTTTTGAAAAATAAACAGGTTTGAATTGCAGAATCAGATGATTCCAATCCCCACATTGTTTGAACTTCTTGAAATTTTGCTTCCCAAAAATCTTTCATAAACATTTTATGTATTACAGATACTTAGCTTGTTACTGCTCTCGTGTGGGAAAATTATTCCCTCGAAGAAACAGGACACGCTGGCTTTCCAACTAAAGCTTCGGGCATCTGAAAGGCTTGTCTGTGCCCAGAAAACCCGGTTGTAATCTTTTTTTGCATTAACTCGCTTTTGTTTCTTTCAAAGGCAAAAATATGCATATCTGCCGGGATTTCAATGCAGCATTTTTCTTTTCTTTAAGTCGATTTGCAAAATATTTTTCATCTGCCAGTTCATAAGGATTGGCGGCTGATTGTATCTTGACAAAGCGAACTATCGGAATCATTCCAATTTGGAATGATTGAAACAAAGAATTGCATTGATTTTTTCGACATTGGTTAACCATGTAACATTGTCGATAACCGGTGTTTTGCTTCGTTGTTCGTTGTTACTACAGAAAGAACATCCCCTCACAGATTTGTTCTAGGTCGCAGGTTACAAAAACCTTAGCCTCAGATACATTATCCCGAAGTCTTAGACCTGCAATGGCTGCACCATACACAAACCCTAAACAGAATTACAGGTTACTCATTATTTGTAACATGCAAATAATTAGCATCTTGCCGAAACAACGAAAAATTATGTGCAGCGGACAAGGCAGGGTATTTCGCTCGTTTGAAAGAAAAAAGTTTGTTCCAAACGCACAAAAGTATCTTTTTACCAATGACTTGACTGAATATTATATAGCATCATGTAAGTTAAATTTTGTCATCAATGTTATTAGTTTTAAATTTAACTAAATATTACAAATTAATCGCCATTTATTTTTGGATGCCTCGCTTAGTCGTAAATTTGTTCGTCAAATTGGCAATCACATAATCATCTTCTTTGCAACCCATTTTTCAATGCTGATAATTATAAATATCGCTGAGCCGGTAGCAAAAGAAAGCAACAATCCTCTACTATCAAGCGAAGCTGTACCAAACACTTTTTGCATAAATGGTGTGTAAATAAACAAGGCTTGTAAAATTAAAATAGCCCCTACACCCCAAAATATAAATCTATTGCTGAAAAATCCAATTTTCAGCAATGAGTCTTTCAACGATCTACAGTTTATCAGATAAAATATCTGGAAAAATATGATAAATGTAACTACTATGGATTGTGATCGAGCCAATGCATCGGCTTGTGGCATGCCTTTAGCCAATGAATCAGAGTATTCCCAACTAAAAAGTACTATCGATCCCAATGTCATCAGTATCGAAACGAAAAATACCCTGAAAGTTACAAATCTGTTAAAAAGTGCCTCATTGGGTTTGCGGGGGGGACGGTGCATCACATTAGGCTCTTTTACTTCAAAAGCTAAGGGTAAAGCCAAGGCAATAGCAGCAACTAAGTTTATCCACAACAATTGTACAGGCAACATTGGAAGTAATAATTCTTTCGTTATCGGATTGAATGGAAAGAACATAATGCCATAAATCAATATAAATGCAAGTCCTAGGTTAGTTGGCAGCAAAAAGGCGAGGGACTTTAGCAAATTGTCGTAAACCCTTCGTCCTTCTTCAACGGCAGCTGCAATACTCGAAAAATTATCATCGGCCAGTACAATATCCGACGATTCTTTTGAAACAGATGTACCCGTAATTCCCATAGCTATCCCCACATTCGATTGTTTAAGTGAAGGCGCATCGTTAACTCCGTCGCCGGTCATAGCAACAATCTCGTTGTTTTTTTGCAATGCTTTTACTAAACGTAGTTTGTGCTCAGGAGCAACGCGTGCATATATATTTGTATTTTGAATGGTTGTATCCAATTCACTGTCGTCCATTTTCGACAAAGCAACACCTGTTATAACATTTCCATTTTTCGACAGCCCCAATTCCATACCAATGGCACGAGCCGTTGCCTGATGGTCGCCTGTAATCATTTTTACTGTTATTCCGGCATTATGGCAAGCTTTTATGGCTTCAATAGCTTCGGTGCGAGGCGGGTCTATCATTCCAATCAAACCAATAAACTCAAATCCGTTTTCAACATCATCATTAGATATGTCGGTGCTATTTCCTGGTAATTTTTGAGCAATAGCAAGTACACGCATTCCTTTTGAGCCAAGTAGTTCAATTTGAGCAATAATCATTTTAACATCTAAACTAATGCCTCCAATATGCCCCGAGCATCGCTTTAGTACCACTTCAGGAGCTCCTTTAAGAATAATATAGTCGTTGAGGGTAGCCATGTATTGTTTTTCGGAATCGAATGGTATCACGTCTTTTCTTGGAATAGCCTGACGTAAACCATCAATGGAAATACCTGCTTTTGCTGCTGCTACAACCAATGCTACTTCGGTAGGGTCTCCCGAAATGCTGTAATCGTTTGCCTGGTAAGTAACATTGGCATCGCTGCAAAGTACCGCTTTTTTCAACAAAAGCTGCATTTCTGGTGGCAAAACCAAAATTTCAGCGCCATTTTGAATGAATGTGCCGGTTTTATAGTAACCTACTCCGGTAACATGAATAGAGTGGTTGGAGTTCCAAAGCTCATTTACAGTCATTTCGTTGCGGGTAAGTGTGCCAGTTTTATCGGAACATATTACCGTAGTGCTTCCTAGAGTTTCAACAGCAGGAAGCTTGCGAATAATGGCTTTTCGCCGTGCCATTCGCTGCACACCAATAGCAAGAGCAATGGTTACTACAGCAGGAAGTCCTTCGGGAATAGCGCCTACAGCCAAGGCAATGGCGAAAATCAAACTTTCTTTAAGTGCCTCGAATAACATTACTCCTTGCCCCAAAGTGCGGAAAGTGCCAATTATCATAATGACAGCAGTAATAGTTACTATACCTATGGTTAAATATTTGCCAATTACTCCCAGCTTTTTAGTAAGCGGTGTGTCCAAATCTACGGCTTCGTTTATCATGTCGGAGATTTTACCAAGCTGGGTATTCATGCCTGTGCCTACAACTACTGCGGTAGCTGTACCAGAAACTACCAATGTTCCACTAAAAACCATACATTTTCTGTCGCCAATTACAGCTTCTACGTTAACAGCTTCTATAGATTTCTGCGAAGGTACCGATTCACCCGTAAGTGCGGCTTCTTCCACTTGCAGATTTTTTTGCTGTGTTATTCTCATGTCGGCAGGTATGCGGTCGCCGGCAGCCACCTGAACAATATCACCGGGAACAATTTCCGAAACAGGTATGGTTATCACATTGCCTTCGCGAATTACTGTAGCATTTTCTGGAACCATGCTGCTGAGCGCTTCAATAGCTTTTCCAGCTTTATATTCCTGTATAAAACCAATCATTGAGTTTACTAGCACAACAGCAAGCACAACCATTCCGTCGGTTATTTTGCCCAAAGCAGTAGCCAATGTACTTGAACCAATAAGCACCCAAATCAATGGATTGTTGATTTGTCTCCAAAGCACAGTAAGAATGCCATCTTTGCTTTTTCTTTTCAGTTTGTTGTACCCGTATTTCAAAAGTCTATTTTTGACTTCTTCAGATTTTAGTCCATTTGAAGAACTCTCTAAGTTATTAATAACTTCATTGTAATCAATGGAATGCCATTGTATGTTTTCGTATTTTGTCATAATTTACTATGATTTGTGCTTTTACTATATTTTAATAACCTTATTATTTGAAATTTACTATTAATTTCATCTTACCTAATTTTATTAACAAAAGTATAAGATATTCCAAAACTTGCATAATGGAATAATGCAAAATTATAAACTTCATCATTATCAGCACCGCCCTCCAGAATGCGGTATCCTGCGCTAATTCCAAGATTTTCGGAGAGCTTATATGTTGCTGCAATCAGAACATCTTCGGCTCTGCCTTGCGGAGCTGCAAGTGCATCTCCATCCAGAAGCAGACCAAACTTATCATCAACTTTCCACAAAAACCTGAAATTAATTATAGGTACAAATCCTACATTAGTTTTTACTGCAGAAAGACCAGAGGAAGAAATTGCAATTTTTGCATCTCTGATTTTTGCAGTAAACCCTAAACCAAACACAAACTTTGGCTTTTGTATAACATCGTATCGGTATGTCAACCTGTAGGAATTAAATTTATACGTAAAGTTAAGCTTAATATCGGCAGGAAATAAAACTTCTTCAAAAAAAATATCATTTTCCAAACTACCTTCTGATTTAGTTTCGAGAGGAGCATATAGTAATGAAAGTGAATGACGAGATTTTAATGTATAACTCATTCTTAAACGGTAAAAGATTTTTGTTTTAGCTATTAAATCATCTTTAAGAGAAAAGAATGAACCCTTATCGCCCGGAATGCGAACATCATTATATCCTGTAAAAACAAGACCGGATTCCAAATCAATAAGAGCTTGAGCTTTTATTGATGCTGACCAACATAATAGAATAAATGTAAAAATTAATGTAAAAAATTTTTTTTTCATATAGAACGAATTAGAAATATTATTATTTAGCAAGAATAAGCATTTAATTGGTTTCATCGCTTTTGTGATACTAAAATTTTCACTATTTCATTCAATTACTTTATTATTTCATTGTTTTTTTTGAGACCAGTAAAATATGCACTTACAGTAAGTTCCTTATTTTTAATTTTAGAATTTACTAAGTATTGTTATTACTAACTTAATTTAGTTTTTGTAATTGTTCGCTATTGCTATCCTTCGAATGCATTAACTTATCTGCGTAAGCTAAAAGTACCGCAGAAATAAGAAATACCAAATGAATTCCAATTTGCAGCAAAGCATCTTGCAAAGGGACATTGTGTATATCAACAAATGTTTCTAAAAGATGTACCCCTGAAATACTTACTAACGAGACAATAAGCTTTATTTTTAAAGTACCTGAATTTATCTTATTTAACCATTGTGGTTTATCCGTTTCATTTTTAAATTCCATTTTACTTACAAAGGTTGAGTAACCTCCTATAAAAACAACTACTAAGAGATTTATTACCAAAGATATATCAATTAATCCTAAAACTGATAGCATTATTCCGTTTTCTGATAATATGGAAAAATTATTAACCAGATGCCACAATTGTAGCATGAACTTTATGGAATACATTACCGAAGCAACAATAAGCCCTAAATAAACAGGTAATTGTATCCAACGACTGAAAAAAATAAAATTTTCAATATTTCGTTCAAATTTTCTCATAATTTTTTATTCTTAGAAAACATTATCTTCAACATTGGAAATGATGCGATGCCAACAAAAACTATCATTATGTAAACCGAATATTGTAACACATCAGGATATGCATCACCAATATAATAACCAAGTGGTACAAGTGTTCCTATCCAGACAACAGCTCCTAACAAATTGAAAAGTAAAAATTTTTTAAACGGAACTGCTGTAGCTCCTGCAATCATTGGTACCATTGTTCGAATTATTGGCATAAATCGACCAAGTATAAAAGCCATTACCCCAAATTTTTTATAAAACACTGTGCCTTTATCAAGATACTCAGGCTTAAAAAATCGTGATTTATTTTTGGTGAAAATTTTTTCGCCTAACCATTTCCCTTGATAAAATCCCGTAAGATCGCCCAAAAACGCAGCAACAATGAGTAGTAAAACAAGCCAAATTAAAGGAATATCCAAGTAATGTGTGCCGCAGAATATGCCAGCGGCAAAAAGCATATAGTCCCCACCGGGAAGTACTAATCCTAGAAGAAATCCCGTTTCAATATATATGACAGCTAAAACTAAAAATAAGCCTCCCCACTCAATAATATGATGGGCATCAAAAAAACTCCAAAAATCTGTCGCTAGCAATATCATAACTTTAATACTTTTTGTTTTTAGTTTTTAACCGTGAATTAAATTTTATTTCGCCTTTTATGTATTCTAATTTCCAAATTTTAGTATTACAAATAAATAGTGATTAGTAAAAAAAAAACAGCACAATAAATTTGCTTCATGACTTTGCTTGTTTTACAATTACGGATATTAACTTTTGAAAAATCATAGAATTTGGAATTGTTAATGTCTCTCCACTTGTTGCCTTCAAGTGAACAAAGAAATATATTATTTCAGAAATTTCTCCTTCAAATGGATATTCTTTACCTAAAACTTTGATTATGTTACCTAATTTCAGAGGGTTATTAAAAAAGAGTATTATACTCGATGTGATATTGGAGAGCAATGACCACAGCGCAAAAAAAGCAATACCAGTAGCTGTTAGAAATTTAGTCACAAATGCGGCTATTTCATTTTGTTTTAATCCCCATATCCCAAAAAACAAAATTAGTGCATAAATTGTTGTAAACAAAAGCAAAATTTCTATTATTACTTTCTTATGACTCTTTGAAGTGGTGTTTCTTTTAAGGTATTATTTATGATTATCTTGATGACAAAGAATAAAACCATATAACCAAATATAATTATAGCACCTTCTAAATTTCGTATTTCATGTAATTCCATAATGCAAGTATAGTCGTTTCTTTTGTATAGTATTACGATTGCTTATAAACAAAAAGCAACTTTGCGCCGTGAGGGCATTTGCTTTTACATTTGTACAATTTATCTACCTGCACTTGAGCAAGTAAAACCGCACAAAGCTTCAAATCCCGATAGCCCGCATGGACAAATGTTGTATGCATTTTAATTTTTATGGCTATTCATCAAGTTAATATATTTCAATTTTTTCTATCTGACAACTTTGTCAAGTAAATATTTTGTCATTTTTTTACCTGAAAGCTCTTATACAAATAACCCATAGATTTGTCTATTTATATAATAATTTGTTTTACAGTACTTTTCCTTTCTTAATACTTCTAACTTTATCAGATTGTTTAAATATTGAGTTGCAGTAGGCTTACTAACTTGTAAATCGTTCATTACAAATTCAATCTTTGTATATGGATGCTTAAACAAGTTTTCACCTAAGTCCTTTGAATACATCATAAGGTAAGTTCTTTTGATTTTTTCGATATAATTATCCATTAATCCCTTAATTTCCTGAATCAAATTTATTGTAGATTTTGATGTATGAGTTACACAGTTCAAAAGCCACACTAACCAACTTTCATAATCATTCGATGTTCAAATAATTTACAAATACTTGTAATATAAAGATTTGTTTTGATTATAAAGAACATCCCCTCACAGTTTTGTTCCAGGTCGCAGGTTAAGAAAACCTCAGCCTCAGATACATTATCCCGAAGTCTTTGACCTGCAATGGCTGCACCATACACAAGCCCTAAACAGAATTACAAGTTATTCATTATTTGTAACATGCAAATATTCTGCCTCTTGCCTAAATGCCGAATTCATACAGGTGCATACCGCTTTTTGCGGTTGGTGCTCTGTGTGATGTTGGCAACTTATTTATTTGCAATAAATTACAGTAGTTCAATATTTGGTATATATTTAAAATCCTTTGTGTTGTATGTAAACAATTTTATCTTATAAATCACTGCTTTTGCTGCAATTATTGCGTCTGGAATTTGAATATTATGGCTCAATTTATAGTTTTCGACCAATTGCAACGAAAGCGTAGATACTTCTTTTGTGAAATCAACAATTGCATAGTGTTTGATTTTCTTTTTAAGCTTTTGTAATTGTTCTTTGTTATCAACGCCTTCAATCAATTCCATAAGAGTAATGACAGAAATTGCAATTCTATCAAGTCCAATTTTCTCAAGCTTTTCAATAGTAATTTTATCATTGTTGAACCAATTTATAAAAATATTGGTATCACACATTACATAGTTCTTTTCCATGCCTTATTGCGAATTTGTTCAAGTGTTTTTGGATTATCCTGCCACATTCCTGCAAAATCGCTTATCGAAGGTTTGCCAGAGGCAGGACGAATGGGCAAAGAACTTTGAATTGACTGAATTTTCATTTGTATTGTTTCTGTTTCAATTTCTTCTACAAATGAAAACTTACTTAACAGTTCAATCAAAAAATCAATACTTTGACTGTCATTTATTTTTATTGTTAGTGTTTTCATTTCCCTAAATTTAGTTTATGCAAGATAGTAAATATAATGACTTTCAATATATTTATTTAGTTCCAGATAATATTTTTGATTATAAAATACTGGCACGCTTAACTTGTGTCCTTTAAATCCGATTACTTGAAAAGATTGTGGCATATATTCATTTACTGCAACAGTGCTGGTAATGTCCCAGTAAGCTACAATTGAATAAAAGCAATGAATTGCATCAATTGGATTTTCGAAAAACTTTTTAAAATACTCTATGGATTGAATAAAACTATGTGTATTGATTTGAATCCGTTCTGAATCCGTGTTTTTTAAAATATTTAAGATTTCATATATTTCGTAATCAAGACTTTTTCCTTCCCCTTTAAAAAAATTACCTCCCAAATCTTTCGGTTCTAACCAGTAAATTGCTGAATTTTGAATCTCTCTCTTTGCTGAAGTGGTAGTTTTTTTTGCATTTTCCTTTCCAATTTTATTTGGGGCAAGATTTGCATCGGATGAATGGGATAAAATCACAGATAATTCTGGAATTTTATTTGCTTTCCAAATACCAATAAAGCGATTTGCAATAACAATTATCATTGAGTAAGCCAAACCAAATTTCTTATGATAATGCAAGGCTTGGTAAAATCCTTCGAGCCAGTTGTTAGAATCAGTTTTAGCTTCAACAACAATTTTCCCCTCAATATAAACGTCCGCTCCACAAGCATCAGATTCAATTAAAAAATTTTCACCAAATATTTTTTTAAATAATGGATATAGCAAAGGACGTTTAGCGTCTTCATTACTTTCGCTTTTTAAATATTCCTTTAATTTCTTTAATTCGTCACTATAACTTATTTTCTTTGACATTTGGTCTGTTTATTATACTAATTTATATATACCTTATCATATATTTACAAACATCATATAATCAGCGTTTTACTATTAAGTGAAAATATTTTCAGACGCTTATTCCAATGGGGAATACGCACACAAACCAATTTTTTGAGGTCGGTTTTTCCATTTATTTTGTCCAAAGGACTTTTTTCAAATCGAATCTGCATAAACTTTCATGTAGGCACATTTGCACATTTCAGCTTATCTATGGAAAATCATTTTGGGAACATTTATATCGAACCATTGTGCAGCATAAATACAATAAAGAATAAATAGCGTTACAACAAAAAATAAGAAAACTCCAAAAGTCTTGCCGAAAAAATGCTTTCCGCTTTGCAGCATCTTTTTAATAATGACTCCCATCCAACTATCGATGTAGCTAAAGGCCGGAACCAAAATGACAACGCTGATCAACATTCCAATCGCAGTGACATACAAGGGATTCATTTTATCCTTAAATTCCATCAGGTAATTTACGAGGTAATCGGTCAAAAGATTGACAGTAAGAACTGTTACAATCATTAGGAAAAATTTGATAATCTTGCGTGACATTGTTTTTGTTTTTAGTTTATTTAATCTTATTTTTATTCACTCTTAACTACCTGAATAGCCAGTTCTTTAAGCTGCTCAACAGATATTTCTGAAGGGGCATCAATCATCATATCGCGGGCTGCATTGTTTTTGGGAAATGCAATCACATCGCGAATTGTGTCGCAACCAGCTAAAATAGCTGTAAGCCTATCGAAGCCAAAAGCTATTCCACCGTGCGGTGGAGCACCATACTTGAAAGCCCCAAGAAGAAAACCAAATTGTTCCTGCGCTTGTTCTTCCGTAAAGCCCAAAATTTCAAATATTTTCCGTTGCAAAATATTGTTATGAATCCGTATAGATCCGCCACCAATTTCAACGCCATTGATAACCAAATCATAAGCATTTGCATACACAGATGCAGGATTTTGATTGAGCAAGTCAATATGCTCAGCTTTGGGTGCTGTAAAAGGGTGATGTATAGCGTAATATCTGTTTGTTTGAGCGTCCCATTCAAACAAAGGAAAATCGACAACCCACAAGGGAACAAAAACGCCATCTTTCATTAATTTTTCGCGTCGGGCAACTTCCAGCCTTAGTTCACCCAATATTTTAAGTGCGGAATCCTTTTCCCCCGAAATAAACAACATTAAATCGCCTTTTTCTGCATTCATTTTTTGCGCCCAAGATTTGAAATCCTCCTGAGTAAAAAACTTATCAGCACTGGATTTAATTGTATCATCGTTTTGCCATTTCGCATAAAACAAACCTTTGGCGCCAACTTGCGGGCGTTTTACATATTCAGTCAAATCGTCCAGTTCTTTTCGGGATTTCTCAGAAGCACCTTTTACACAAATTCCACCTATGTATGCAGCATCTTCAAACACTTTGAATCCTTTTCCTTTGACCAGACTTGTTATTTCGCAAATCTTCATATCAAATCGCAAATCTGGTTTATCAGAGCCATAATACTCTATAGCTTCGGTATATGGCATTTTCAAAAATGCCTGATCGATATCAATGTTTTTGCAAACTTTAAAAAGATGCTTGACCAATTCTTCAAAAAGGTTCAAAATGTCATCTTGATCCACAAAAGACATTTCGCAGTCAATTTGCGTGAACTCAGGCTGACGATCGGCTCGTAGATCTTCATCGCGAAAGCATTTTACGATTTGATAATAACGATCAAAGCCCGAAACCATAAGCAATTGCTTAAACAATTGGGGAGATTGAGGCAAAGCGAAAAACTGACCTTCATTCACCCGGGAAGGAACCACAAAATCGCGTGCCCCTTCAGGGGTTGACTTTATAAGTACAGGAGTTTCAACTTCTATAAATTGCTTCTTATCCAGAAAATTGCGTGTTTCAATGGCTAAACGATGTCGGAGTTCCAGATTTCTCCGAATTGGATTTCTTCGCAAGTCGAGATAACGGTATTTCATTCGAAGATCCTCTCCTCCATCTGTTTCATCTTCAATAGTAAATGGTGGTATGTCAGATTCGTTGAGGATGTTAAGGGCACTCACGGCAATTTCTATCTCACCTGTAGGAATGTTGGGATTTTTGTTACTTCTTTCTAAAACTTTGCCATGAATTTGAATGACAAATTCGCGACCTAATTTTGAAGCCCTTTCACATAATTCGGCGTTTGTGTTTTGGTCAAAAAACAGTTGTGTGATACCATATCGATCGCGCAAGTCGATAAAAGTCATTCCACCAAAACCTCTGTTTTTTTGTACCCACCCAGCCAACACAACATCTTTGTTGACATCCGCCATGCGCAATTCTCCGCAGTGATTCGTTCTATACATAATGAAAATTCTTGTGTTATTTATAATTCTTTTGCAAAGATAATTTTCAGAACAAAGGAAGCAAATAATTGCTTCAGATTTTTGTCGCTTTATTTTCGAAGAAAAGCATACTGATATAGTTAACCACTTCAGAACTTTGATGTACTTCACCAGAGTGTCCCCTTTTCAGCATAACACATTGAGGGATGTTGAAAACCATTTTAGCATATTCCATCAAAGTCATAATCGGGCCGTAGCCACAGACAGAAATATTTCTCGATTTTACTTCAGAATAAACCCCTTGTGTATTAAATTGGAAGATATTGTTGATCACATAATCATCAAGTGTTTTTCTTTTTTCGGGGCTTTCGAAGTGAGTAAAATCAGAAGACGCAATGATCAGAATTTCTTTTTTTAATTGAGCATTTGCTTGAAAAATTGCCTGAGCAATTTTTTTTGAATTCTCATACGATTGTTTCATTATCGTTATCGGAACAATCTGAATTTCACTCCCTAGGAAATATTGTAAAAGCGGCAACATAACTTCACCTGAATGCTCGTATTTATGAGAAATTTCCGATTTATCGAAAGGCAACAAAGCATAAAACTCTGAATCAATCATCAAATCGCCCAAAGGACTGTTCCATGCATCATTTTCGTCCAGAGAAATATCAGCGCCATAACCAGTATGATTGGGATTGAGGATTATTATTGTTTGAAATTTTCGTCCAGCTTCCTGCGCAATTTTAAAAAAGTGAACAGCCTGATAAGCCGAATAAACATAACCTGCATGAGGAACGATACCGCCAATGAAATTTTCACTGGCATATTTAAGTGCGATATTGTTTTTCTCTTTTATCAAAATCTTTTCGATCAAATTTTTCAGATCCTTAGCATTATTGGGATAAAACTTTCCACTAAAAGCAGCTTTTCTAATCTTCATAACAACAAATATTTTCGTTTTGAAATTACTCCCGCACAAACTCCAAACCACCAAAAAGACGGTACTTAACCAATCCATTGTGTTGGGCTATATAAATATCTGTGGTTGTAGAACTCGTTAAACGTTCGGCAAAATCACGAAGCTGGAAATGCATCACATTCTCATAGATTTTTCCGTTGATATCAAAATTGGTATAAAATTTTAAAGTCGAAGCAATTTCATCCCCTTTAACACTACCATCCGAATAATAGGTTTTACTTTTCGAGTATTCCAAAACTTTCATATAAATCAATAATTGTTTTTGGAAATTGTAAGTAAAAAATAAACCATTCACCTCAACCGAAATTTCATCGCCGTGTGTATAGGGATATATTTTTATGCTAAATTTTGTATTGTCGCTTGCAGTATAAACCCTGTCAAAGCGCTCATTTCGTCCTTCCACACATTTTCCTCTGCGAGAAGTTGATACAACATCAAACTCATCGGCCAAAGGCATAATGACATTGAATGTTTTTGTTGCACCATTGCTTTTCAGGTCAAAACTACTTTCACAGCAGGCATCAATTTTCCAATTTCTGGATGTTGATTCGAGCGATGTTGTAACATCATCAATAATGGGGCATTTGCAAGCAAAAGAAAACACTAAAACAAAAGCCAACAAGGAAATCGAGAAAATATTTTTGATTTTCATAATAAAATGATTAAAGTTTAAACTTATAGTTTTTGAAAAGGATTTTTCGCTTTTATGGCTATGAAATCTTTCAGGTAAAAAGGTTCAAAATATGCAAGATTCTCAAAAACCTTCTCTTCATATAAACGAAAAGAAAGCTTCGTCATATACTTAGCAGAAGGAAAAATTCCATTGATAAAATGTGCATTGGGATGTTGAATACTTACCTTACATTTTTCAGCGCCATTTCCAAAAAACAGAATCTTGTGGGAAGCTAATTCTTCTTGAAATGAATCTTCGAGGATTATTTCAGCAGAAATATCTTTGATTTGATTCAAATGATTGTCATATAACGTTGTAAATACCTCCATTCTGCGGGCATCCATCATGGGACAAAGCAATACCTTATCCTCAATAAGATTTGTTGAAGAATTAAAAGCAAAAGATGCCATTGTTTTCAGTGAGCAAACTGAAATGAGAGGAATATTCAATCCATACGCCATTCCCTTTGCAGTAGAAACTCCGATGCGCAAACCCGTATATGAACCTGGTCCTTTTCCAACTGCAATTGCAGATAGATCCGAGTATTTTATTTTGCTTTCCTCCAAAACCTGATCGATATATGAACTTAAATGACTTGCGTGCGATTTGCCATCATGATTCTCGATAATACTCATAACTTCTTCGTTATGAGATAGTGCAACCGAACATACTTCCGTAGAAGTTTCAATGTTTATGATGTAAGCCATTAGAAACGTTTATTTATTTTTTCCTTCAAAAACTTTGTCTTTATCTGTTAGCAAAATAAGTGAACCATCCTTGAGTAATTTTGAAATGGCACTATAGGGCGAAGTGATGATATTGTCAGATTCTGAAAGCCCCGACAAAATTTCGATGTAATTTGCATCCTGAATCCCCGTTTTCACCTCTCTGATTTTTGCCATGTTCTTATCCGTAACAAATACAACTTCTTTCAAATCGCTTTTCGATTTGCCTTTTGCCATCGATTCGTTTTTGTCTATTTTTTTAAACTGCGCATCCTTTCTTTCTACTTGATTCATTGTGTTGGTACTCTGAATAAAACTATCGGAACGCGTAGTGATTGCCTGAATAGGTAAGGAAAGTACATTATGTTTCGTATTTGTTTGAATGTCAACTGTAGAAGACATCCCGGGACGAAATGGAAAATACTTGGGATTATTTGCCGGAATCAAATCTTTATAGGAATCTTTTAAAAGTTGAATTTTTACCTCAAAATTAGTTACCTGATCCAAAGAAGCCACAGTAGCACTCTTCGCAGAACTGGCAATCTCAGTAACAATTCCCTTAAAAAAGCGTCCTAAATAGGCATCAATTTCAACAAGTGCGGTATCGCCTAAATTAACCCGAACTATATCATTCTCATTCACATCTACTACAACATCAATAGAATTCATATCGGCAATCTGAAGCATTTCAGTACCCGAGAATTGCACTGTTCCAACGACTCTTTCGCCTTTTTCTATTTTAAGAGATGAAACCACACCATCCATCGGTGCGTAAACAGATGTTCTGGCTAAGTTTTCCTGCGCTTCACTAAAACCTGCCTGTGCGCTTTGAATTGTATAAACTGCAGCCGAAACACTTTGTTCTGATGCCTCCACATCGGCCTTAGCCATTTCATATTGTGATAGCGAATTCTCATATTCTGCTTGCGAAATAGCACCACTTTCAAATAATTTTTTGCTGCGATTATAGGCCAATTCTACCTGCTTGAATTGCGCTCTCACTTGTGTAAGACGGGCTTTGGAATTCAAATGATTGGCCATCGACTGATTCACACCAGCCTGAAGTCTTTTTAAATT
>Ga0316608_1000128_pt1 | contig 40215 bp, 53 predicted proteins | sample MIS2016152B_MG_FD_207673 | JGI IMG/M metagenome (GOLD analysis project Ga0316608, IMG submission 207673) | Microbial mat bacterial communities from Middle Island sinkhole, Lake Huron, Michigan, United States - MIS.2016.152B | ecosystem: Environmental > Aquatic > Freshwater > Lake > Sediment... | reverse complement strand
GGAACATTCGCACGTCCTGACCCCTGAGTTTATACTTGTTCTTCTGAATACCTTCGCCAATAATTTCACCTTGTATTGCAAGGTTTCTGCCAAGTTCTCCAAGTTTTTCTTCCAAGTGATTCTGTCTTGCGTATTTCCAGAATGAATTGGTAGGACTTTCGTAGTATTCCCAATTTCTTCCACACACACCGAATTCACCATTCTTCCAGAAGAACGTTCCACTGCTACCGTCAAGTTTTTCCGTTGCAACAAAGGACTGACCTGCATATTCTAAGGGAATATGTGGAAGTATCTGAATACGGTCTTCATCGGTAATAATCATGAAAGAGGGAAATGCACCTTTAGCATCACCTGCAAGTTCTGCGGGAATTGGTGCTTCGTATTTCGTGATGCCGAGTTCTTCTGTCACATCAATACCAATGGGAGTAGCAACATCACCAATTATTTGCATTGCAGGTACGTAACCAGTTTTTTCAAGTTCTTCGATATGCCATTTAAGTGCAGGTGGAAGTATATCCAATGGAAAGCAAATTCCTTGTGAAATCTGTCCACGTAATTTTATGGTTCTGATTCTGAACTTGTCTTTTCTCAGGAACTCAAATTCCTCACGCTCAGGCAATAAGCCATCTATTTCAACATAGACAACAAGGCTACCTACATTAAATTGACCTTTCTTAACTACAACACGCCAACCCAAGACTTGTGCAACTTCGATTGCATCTGCATCGGGAATCGGAGATAGTGATAAGATTCTTTGAATGGTTGCTAATTTGCGCATAACAATATGTTTTTAATTAAAAAGTGTCCAGTTTCATTTATGAAAGGACAAAGTTAGGTTTAGTCGATAACTTTCCTTTATGTGGAGAACGTTTTTAGTTTTTCCAGAGGCATATTATTCCACAATTGTGTTGGTATTGCCTAATTCCAACTCGTCTTCGTGATTGGAGTAGGATTCGAACCTACGCTATGTCTGTAACTGACTATCCAGCCGACAAACCCGATTTACGCCACATAGATAATCCATTTTTAGGCTTTAGTCAGGCATATTTATCCACTCTATCATCCAACCATTTAATAAGTCTTTCTGCCCGTTTCCACACGGAATGTTATTATTGTGTTTATACCTAATCGTTTATGCAAGTGCCGAAGAGGTCTGTGATTTTCTCCTAAGTTCCACAGTGGCTGCTATCCCCATGATAAACACATAACATCATCAAACAAACGCATCCTTTGGAATAGGACTGTGAGTGAACCGACTGTTTTCATAGTGAAGGCTCTTATGGTCACTCCTACACTTATAACGCAGAACTCACTGTTTGCTTTTCAGCAGTAAGACTTAAATTTTCAAAGAACTTTGTGTGAGGTGGGAGTCGAACCCACACCGTAACGTTCTTTTCAGGAAGCGGGTCGACATCGCTACGTTACAGACTTTCTTGCCGTGCTATGTACCACTAACAGCTACTCACACAATACCTTTATTTCTTCGGTTTCTCGAAGGGGTTTATCCCATCGTTTTCCTGACCTGTAGCAAATGCTTCTTCGGTCTTTGCACTGGTCACAAGTTTAATTTCCAAATCAGGACGGCTACCTATAACCAAACTATTGGGGAATGTTGCTCTTAATGTCTTATGCTCTCTGTCGATATCAATGAGTTTCTGCTGTTGTAATGTAAATTCATTACGACTGCCCTCAATGGTGTTCATCAATGTTCTGTAAAGACTGGCATCCAGTGCAACGTTATTTTCTGTTACCCATTTCATAAGAGTCTGCTGACCTGCACCTGCATCGTTTTTATAACGTGCATCCATGAGTTCAACATACACCTGTCTGAAACTTTCTTTGTATTCAGTAACAACACCTGCAACACCAACAATTTTCTTCCAAGTGTTATCGAAGATAACTTCTGTTTGTTTCTGTGCAGCCTTACCTGTCAAATAGAGTTTCTTTTCAGAGTTACTGACACCAATTGCCCAGAAAGCAACGAATAGTCCGAGTACGAGTACAACACCCAATGTAATTAAAGTTCCTGTTTTCATTTTTTTATCAGATTTTAGTTAACAAATGTAATTAATTTATAATAACTTGGCAATATATTTTAATGAATTTTCACTGATTTCCATTTCTTTTTTAATAAACTTCTCCAATGTTCTGATTCTATCGGCATCTTCTTCACTGAAATAAAGCCTGAGTATTGCCAATAAATTTGTTGGAGAACCGAGTTTATTACGGATGTCAGCACCAATAGCATCTGCATCAATCAAATCGAGTTCCACCATTTCAATATTACTCCAATCAACATCAATTTCATTCATAACAAAATATTCAATCATACCATCCAAATCAGATGATTCTGGTAATATTCTTGGAATTTCTGATGTGCCTACGCTACAAAAATTGAGAGTTTGATGTACATCTATGTGAACAAATTCATGAGGTTCACTCTTGGTTCTTAATGTCTTGAATTTCATATTAATTGTATTGTGTTATTCGCTTAATTAATTGTATTTTCTCATACTTTAATAAGTCAAGGTTTGCTGTATCGTAATGTGCTGTGTTATTTTCAATTTCATTCTCAACAGTCTTCAGTCTTTTTTGTAACACTTTCATTTATGATTCAGTTTAAAGTTTTTACCTTCCTTAGTTGCTCTGGTCTTCCACGATTCGATTATTTCTAATCCAATCTTTTCTGCCATGTGCTGTGCATTGACACAAAACGGTAAATCCTTATGTTTAATTTCCTTCCCATTAGCAGTCGCAATGCCATAATAGATGTTCTGCCTTGATTGTAGCATTCCATCGATTTGTTTTAGCTGTACTTCAACAACAAGTTCTTTATTCTCTTTGTCGAGTATGTACTTCTGCTTATATGTGCCTTTAAACACCATGAGTTTTTTTTAAATCAATCATACAGTCTTCGAAACTTTCCAGTATCTTACCACCCTTTGAATAGATACTTTCGTAAATCATGAGGTTTACTGGATTGTTGTTAAATGCTTCAATGATTGGAAAGTTTGTTGTTTTATAATTGGGATACGTTAACTTAGTTATCTCTGCAAGACTTATGTCGTAGAATGGTGTGTAGCCATACAACACCTTACCAAAGGCATATCCACAACCAACTTCCCATGCAGTACCATCATCAACACAAGCACCCCTGAACGGTATGAGGTTTGCAATAACCACATCACAATCCCTGATTAAATTCACGTTATTAACAAAAAGGTACTGACTGTGTTCCTGAGAAAATGGTTCGCCTTCAAACCTATTTGATACTTCAAATGGTGATAGTGCGAGAAATCCATATTTCTTAGCAATGATTTTCAAATCAAGGTAATAAGATTCAGAATCTTCACGAAACACGTCACAACCTGCCAAGTATATCGTTTTCATTATAAATCCTCCCTGAAACGTAAACCTACTGGAAATCTTGGTTGACCATATTTAGTCATTCCCTGATATTTAACGGTAAGAATCTTACCAATTACAAGTGAAGGGTCGTTAGCATACTTGGTGAGTTCATCCATGTTACCTTTTAATTTAACATCGAATGTGGTGTCGCCATTCTCACAAGTAAACACTGCTTTACCTGCCATACTGCCTTTTGTACCAACCTTTACACCAACGATTTTAAACTCGCTATCATCAAACTCTTTGATTTTTTGTAAGTCATACGAACGTTTGTTGACATACATACCATCCATGTTACGAACCATACATCCTTCATAACCCAATGAAAGAAAGTGTTCAAAAGCCGTCATGAGTTCATCTTCGTCATTTACAATGATGGTTTCAACAATATGAACTGGTGTACCTTCAAACAGAGGTCTTAATGCTTCCAATTTTTGATAACGTTCGTAATTAGTAAGAGTGTTATCGGGAATATCATATACGTGATATTGTATATTCATAAACCCTTCTTTGGGTTCTTCCTGACGGATAAGACTCGACAGTTCTTCGAAATTAGTTCGGTAGTCGTGGTTATACAGTTCTCCATCAAGATATGGTAATTCAACATCATTTCTTTGAAAAACTGTACGTATTGCCTGAGAAATATGTGGAGCACTATTTATGATTTTACGGGTTCTGCTCCATAGCGTACAAGCTATCGTAATATCATCAGGTATAGTTTGTTCAATGCAACGGTGTCCATCCAACTTTGGCTGTGCCAATGCAGGGTATTTAATTTTATGTCCTTGTTCACTGAATTTGTGCGCAAGAATCGGGAATACGCCACCTTCAATGATAGCATCGGTTTTACCCTGTTGTGCATCTTCGATGGATTCCACGTAACCTTTCTTTAACTGTTTTTCCCAACGACCTTTAGCTTGTGCAAATGCTTGTTCAAATGCAGTGGTTTCATTTGCTTTACCAATATTCTTGCCTTCAAGAACCTGCTCCTTACTTTGCTGAATTTTACCACCAACCTGACCATAGTCATTTATAATGGTAGCAATTCCATCGACATCATAAACGCCAACTTGCCATTCCTGTATTGCACCAGTACTGGTTTTCTTGAAAAGAATCGGAAAAATTTTAGTATCCATTGTTATTGTTTTATTGATTATACGAATTAAAATCTTAAATGTTACACTTTATCACAATTATTCACTTACATCAAGTAAATATTTACTTACATGACATCGAACTTTTGACCCATCGGTAAAGTATATAATAAGGTCGTCACAACCGGGGAGCGTTCTTGCATCTTTAATGTAACAGATGCTTTTAATTGTTTTCCCACTATGCTTATGCCAGTTATATAAATCGGCAGTAGTATATTTAATGTTGTTTGGGTTGCTTGGGTTATATCCACTACATGAAACCACAAGCATAATAACTGATAGTAATAAGATAATTATATTTTTCATAAGTTTTTATTTAATGTTAAATCTTTTATGTTTGGTAGATTCATACTTAAAGTTTTCCAGAATTCTATACCTCTTATTTTCAGGTATTCTTTAAATGCACGATACAACATATTAGGATATATATTATGGTCAGCAAATCCATAGAGTCCACAGCTAAAAAAATTGTGACACTCAATCACAAACGTATCCACATCATTAACTCCGACATCTAAAGAATAGGCTATTGGTGCATTCTTATATGCACAAATCATTCCCATTATTTTATCTACGTTAGGAAATATTGTGAACTCACCACTGTAATTCTGTAGACCAACAAGTTTACCTTGGTATACAAAACAACGCCATTCACTCTCAATACCTCGGATATATTCTGAAAATTGATAATTACCTACAGGAAAATTATATTCATTTTCATTAAAAATACCTGTAATTCCTTTAATTTTATCGTTAGATTTCACAAATAACTTACCATACCCTTTATGAAAACCATTTTCATTAGCATTCCAAATAGTGCGTCCCGCATATTTAAACAATTCTTCTGGTACGTTAATTGGTTTTGGTATAATACCATAAAAATACATGAGAAAATCAGTAACAAAATCCACGCTACCCACAGGCACATAATCTTTATGATAATCTTTAAAAGGCATGGGATAAATCATGTCAGGGTCAGTTATCTCAAACGTATTAGCGAATTTAACCACGATTTTATCCTCTGGACTTAACCACTTCTTAAATCTAATTGATTCAAGCAAGGTAAATGCAAAATCATGTCTGATTTCACCGTTAATTTTTTGAATTAAGAATTTCATTTCGGTTCAAAGTTTTTATCCAACCAATATACAAGTGGTGCGCTATCTACATCGCCACCATACAATTCTTTAACATATTGTTCCCGACTTGCATCAAACTCAGATAAGTCATACCACCAACCTTCGGGAAGAAATTTATCTGCAGCACGTTGCGCTTCTTCTTTAGTCTTAAAGACAAGGGTTTCTTCACATATCATCACAGTTATTGCAATGGGGTTAAACCCTGCATCCCGTACTTCTTTCAAAAAGGGACTATTGGGTGTACCGTAATTGGTAACTCTGTCTTTGTGGTTTTCGTAAAAATCAGTCATTTTAAATAAAATTTATGGTAAATATAATACGAATTTATGTATTCACCAAATTATTAAAAATTTTCGATTGTGTATTGATACCCAGTATCTGAATAACAAGGGTATTTGAAATTAATATCACAAAATCTACCAATTTCCCTGAAAGTTTTAGTGGTTAATTCTCCACCAATTGTCACAGGAATATTTTCAGGAACTTGGTCAAGACAGGTAATTACTATTGCCTTCTTTGAATATGGATTATGAAAATTGTCACAATGAATTGCATAGTCCAACATATCCATATCCAGTACAGATTTTCTGAAAACGCCTTGATAACCAGTATTCACGTTGGTTTCCAATGGATTGACCTTAATATAACTGGTGTCAAGGTGTTCGTTCGACATCGGTCCGTTCCCATGTCGGGTCTGATACGCACGTGTAATATAATATGTTGTTATGTTTTTGTAATTGGGTTCAATGCCAAGACTTTTGATGATTTCAATTGCATTCTTCGAAGTAGTATTGCTTCGTGTTACATGTGGAAAGAAACCATAATCCATGTCAAGCATAATTCCCTGACCGCCTTCGAAAATTAAATTGTTAAATCTATCAAAAATAAGTTGATTTACAATCGAATAGTTTTCTGCCAAATCATCACAAGCAGCCTTGAATTTCTCAATCATCTTTGCTGTTGATGAATTATCTGGACTAATGTAGCCATAATGACTCTGAATTAGCTTGAGTTTTGCATCCCTAATTGCTGGATATTCTAAATCCCTGACAAATAACCTGTAATGGTCTTCGTTTCTCTGAATGGTTGTACCAAAGCCAACACCAACAGTACCGTGATTATTACCGTTATCGAGATTGATGTTCTTAATGGTGTCGAAAGGTGTGGTCACCATCGCATTTGCATTGAATATAATATTTGGACTTATTCCCATATTTCTCAAAGCAGTGCCCTCATTTAGAAGTCCAATAGGGTCAACTGTGCAGTATTCTGACCAATAGGTTGGAACACCTTGTAGTGTACCAGAACCAAAATTGGAAAATACGTGACGTTTATCACCAACAACAACGGTATGCCCAACTTGGTGTCCACCGTTAAATCTGACTACAAGAGAGTCTTTTGATTTACTACAAAGATAATTGACGAAAGAACCTTTACCTTCGTCTCCAAATCCAAGACCTAAAATTATTGATATTTGCATATACTATTTTTTAGTTTCGATTGCGTGAATAATAAAATATAACCCCAATGAGAGAACAAATAATATCATTCCGTTTGTTGTCATTGGATTTTTAATCATTGTGTTAGCAACCAATGCAACCACAATAATAATTAGATAAAAATATGAATTTTTCATGTTGTTATTTTTCTGATTATACGAAAACCAGAACATAATGTTACAAAAAAAGGGACATATTTTTCAACATGTCCCTTTTGTCTCATTTATGTCCGAATTAGAGTTTCATCACGCCTTCATCGGGAGTAACTGCGAGAGTAGTGTTTACAGTTGCCAAAGCAGTTGTAACAATACCTGCGATGTTTGCTGCGAATTTGCTTGTAACGTCCTTGATATCAGCACCGTGCTGTACTGCAACAACTGTTGCGATAGCTGCACAAATTGCATGGTAATCATCAAGAATGATAAGCCTTTCACCGAGCATCTTTTTCCAGTAACCCAATATTCTGGAATCATTACGATAAGAACCTTCGTTCACGTGAATATGGTACACGTTATAGAGTCTCTGTGCTTCTTCGAGAAGTTGAACGTCAGTTACATCATCTGCCTGAGCGTAGCCAAGAAGTTTTTTCAAAGAGTCTGCACTAAGAGTATCCCAATTACTTTCGTCACCGATTGTAAATAAGAAACCTTTTTCGTTACGTTTTTCGAAACAGTCAATGCTGGTATGACGACCTGCAACAATCCAAGCCAATAGATAGGATTCCATGTTCTGTCCACCACCATTACCTTCAATGAAGGTGTTTTTCAACCATTTGTCAAGGTCTTCAGTTCCACTTTCGAACTGACCAAGCTGTAATGGTACTCTGTCGCTGTGGTGGTCACCAATTGCACCGAAAAGAATTTGAGGGTCAGGTACACCATTATCAATGATGGTGTTCATAAGAGTGCCGAGTTCATTTTTGATGATGTCTTCGGGGATTCTACCCATACTACCAGTAACGTCAAGGAAAACCATAACTGCTACGGAATTTGGATGTTCATCACTGTCACGTGATTCTCTGATGCCCAGATTAACTGGAAGCATGTCACTTACTGCTGCTGACGTGAAAATATCGTCTGCGCTTTTACTTGCATAGCTTGAACTTATGTTCGTGTATGCGTCTTTCGACCAACTACTGTATCCCATTGTTATTCAGCTTTAGGAGTTTCCTTGCAATCGCAATTTTCGCAATCACATGGTTTATCACCCTCTTGAGTGGGTTCTTCAGCTAAAGCAACTGGTGCTTCTGCTACTGGTTCAACTGCAGGTGCACTTGCTGCGCTTGCCTGTTCTTCTACCATTTCTTCGAAAGATTTGGCTTCATTTTTGTTCATTCCCATAATTAAAAAATTTAAATGTTAATACTAATTTTCAGTTATCTTAGAGTTCAAATATACGATTACAAATTCAATTTGTTACAAATTTAATGGATAAAATTTGGATTCAAAGTGTTTTTTTAATAATTCCCTGTATTGAAGAAATTCTTCTTTACCGTTTTGATGTTTAGTCAGTAGAAAATTTAAAACCTCTTGACTCACTTCTTTATCCCTTTTTAATTTTGTACCAGCACCTGACCTATCACCTAACAAATATAGTGCTATTTTCTTACAAAGTTCCAAATCAACATCAGGAGTGGCAATCTTTTTACTGAAAAGTGTTGTCGGATACCACATTTTATACTTGGCACTGATGGTTTCAGCTTTCTTATCTAAGACAGTTAAATGGTAGAAGCTAATCACTATAATACCGTGAGTTTCAGGCACTACGAAGACAGTTGTTGGGTTTAAACCCAAGTGTGAGTAATTAATTTGCCTCAACCATAGTGTGAACTCGAACATCCTGCTAAACAGCCAGTTAATGTGAACCTGTGGTAATTTCTGACCAGTAAGGGGAACTGCACGGTCTTTCAAATAAATTATAAGTCGGTCATTTTCCAACTTCATACTATCTGGCAGATATCTTTGAAAACTTACTGACGCTTTGTCAGTCTTTGACATGAGCAACTTGTAATTGCTTACCGATTTTGTAATTAACTTACGATTGGCATCGGTAACCATGTAAACGATTTTCTTTTCGAAAAGTTTAAATTGTCCTGCTTCATCAACATATGAAATACCGTTTTCAATAACGTCTTTATAATGATTAATGATTGCCATTGCATCACTTGCTTTAGGGTGTCCACAAGTATCGGGATGAATGAGCTTGCAGTATCGCAGGTAGTCTTTCTTCCAATCATCTGTAAATAAGTCTGAAGGTTTGGTCGTTTTTAAGACCTTTTCAATCAATTCTACGTCTGTCATATAAAAGTTTTTTAAGAAAATTAATCATCAACAACCTATCTTAAACTATTTAAATATCGTTTAGCTCTATATGTTATTGTTGGAGTAAGACCAACATAATTGTCACATTGGAAAAAATTAGATTGTTGCCAAATTAAAAAATCACCATCATCATCAAATATAATGTACCGACTGAAATCATAATAATCAACACCAAACCATGTCTTGCAATTATCTTTTAACCAACTATAAATTTCAACGCCTCTAATTCTTTCCTCACTGTGACCAGTCTTTCCTATTATAGTAAATGTCGCACCACAATAATTAAATATTTTCTGAAGGTCTTCAACAGTCCAACCACTACGCATACTTGCACTGAGCACCACTGCGCTATTGGTTTCGGCACAGAATTCATTAAGTAATTGCATACGCATTGGACACATTTGACTCTTATAGTAATCAAGTCTTGAAAGTTCTTTAGACTTAAGTAGTTTACGTAAGTACTTCTTTACTGTCTTGTAGAATGGAATGTCATTATACTTAGTTAGTTGCTTATATCTTTCTTCGTAAAACAACCCGTAATTGAGTACACCGTCACAATCCAAAAACAGGCAATTATTAAAAGTATTGTTATTATTCATATTTCCAGATGTGATTTCTAAATGTTCCTCGTTTACTATCATTTTTTAAGTATTTATTTAAGTTTGATTCTGAGCATAATAATGTATCACTAATTTCTTTTTGGCTATTCCATATTTTAATTAAATTCATGTTAATATCATATTGAAGCACTTTTCTAAAATGTCGAACATTTTCTCGATTAATAATGTTATTTAAAAACATATCGTATTTTCGCTTCAAATAATATTTGAAATTATTGTCAGAATATATGAATTCTAAAAATTTATGTGCATCAGAATATAAATGCATTTTCCAAACATTTGGTTTGTTCTTGGTGACGCTACAACAATATTTGGGAGTTATATTTAAATTTACTTCAATGTATTCTGAAATGAATTTTAGAATTTCTTGTGTTGATATTAGGTTAATTGTTAAACGATTTTTATATTTTCCTTTCCACGAAACCGACCCATCACCATCAAATAAACCTGCAATAAAATATGAATAATATTTTTCTTCAATTTTTGGAAATTCCAATACGTTTGTTTTATCTGAAGTGACACCTAAATTAATTAAATGTGACGTGAATATTTCATTTCCAATTTGAATACTATAACTAGTATAAGTTTTATTCGTTCTTTTATCAAAATTTACTCTTTTACTAATTGCATGTCCAGCACCAATTGCTTCTTTAAATCCAGTAATAACTTCCAAATCTTTTGAAATTAACGATACCTTATTATTACTTTTCTTAATATCCCCATCTGCACAAATAAAACCTAACCAATATGCCTTTTCGTTGGAGTCAATCTTTTCAAAATAATTTACATTAAGTGCAAGATGACTCATATTTAATCTACTTTTTTTTAATTTAGAAATTCCGTTTCTTTTTAAAATTAGTTGAATTCCAGATTGAGTTCTTCCGTACTTAAATGCAATTGATTCTTGTGACATTGTTTTGGACAATTCTACAATTTTTTCTTGTAATGCTTTCGTTGCGGGTTTTGTTGTCATAATAATTTTATTATAAATACGTCCCCACATCTAAAAAAATCATTGTTGACCATATTTTAACTCGTCAGTTATTAGCTTCAAATTAGTCTTTGCATTTCTTAAGGTGTACTCAAGATAGTTGATTTCACTTTCGAGTTCTCCAGCAGCTTTCGTTAGAATTCCCTTAAACTCTTGGCTTGTTGATTCGATTATATCATATTCAGAACTACCATTCATCCAACTCGGTAATTCGAAGTGTATTGCTTCACCAACACTTGATGAATAACTTGCGGTGCTATTGGCTTTCTTAAACATGCGGTCATCACGAATCAAATACCTTGTATTGTGTTGACGATATTGTTCACGGATTTCAGCTTCAATTTCAGCCTCATATTCTTCAATGGTTTCAGCATGAACTTCCCCACAATAACCATCAAACAATTGAACAACTTCTTTACGAAAGTCTTCGAGTTCTTCTTCGTTATCGAAATAGAAATCTTTCTTCAATTCCCATACGGCATCATTAATGCCAACACTGGGGTCGCCTTGAGACGTGATATAAAAACCTGAAATTTTAATCATTTTTGAAATATTTTGTTGTTATACGAATTACAATTGAATATGTTACAAATTTTTCAACTTAATTAATTCCATGCCTGCACAAAGTCTTAATGAGTTCACAATTTGCATCCATTCCCGTTGGTTTCCAGTATGAATTAAATGTCTTTGCATGCCTTCAAGATTTTTAAGTGCACGCTTAAAGTTCTTCTTATTTTCATCAAGAATGAATTCTGCACCTTTAATATAGCACTCGATTGGCACGTCTTGGTCTAAGGGTTCACCTTCAATATCTTCCTTATAATAGGCAGTTGCAGAACTTTTAATTTTATCTTTGTTCATGGTATATTTTCTAAAATGCAAATATATGAAAACAAATTAAATATACAATATTTTGTTAAAAATTTAGATTTATTGTAACATTTCAAAAAAATTGTCGTATAATTGTAAATTAAAATTGATAAATAATGACTGATTTTATTAAGGTTGCAGTATTTGCTAAGAAATGTTATGATGATGCTAATTGCACATATGGTGATTTGGATGAAACTTACATGGTTCATATTAATATGGTGGTTGGTTATGTGCGAGTATATCAGCATGTATTCAAACGTCCAATTGATGTTGAAGTTACAACCAGCGCAGCCTATTATCATGATGCGATTGAGGATGCAAAACAGACATGCAACGACATAAGTAGAGTAATTGGTAGGGAAGCAGCACTTGTTGTTCTTTCGGTAACTGATGTACCTGCAGAAAACCGTCTGATGAAGCACTTACTTACAATGGGTAAGACTGTTCAGGATTATCGTGCAATCGTCTTAAAGATGTGTGATATACTGGCAAATGCCACATATAGTAAAGCTAATGGTAGTTCAATGTATAAGAAATATGTTGGAGAATATCAGTATCGCAGACCTATTTTCATGAAAGCACTTGAATGGTATAAAGATGAACTTGATACCAAAGTTCTAAAAGACCTATGGAAAGAACTTGATGAAGTACACAATTATAAATCAATTTAATAATATGGCAATAGCGAGTCATTATCCAAAACCCAAAGCATTAGGACATTTAATGCTTGACCTTGAAACAATGGGTAATTCAAGTAATTCAGTAATTGCATCAATTGGTGCAGTAGAATTCGACATCAAAACTGGTGAAATTGGTAGAGAATTCTATGATAGAATTGATATTCAGTCTTGCCTTAACGCTGGACTTATTGTTAATGGAAGTACAATCAAATGGTGGTTAGGTCAGAGTGATGCTGCAAGGGCAGAACTTTGCAAAGCAGGTGATAACCTAAGAAATGTGTTGGAAAAGTTTAATTCTTTCATGGCTTGTCTTGACAAGGTTGAAATCTGGGGCAATGGTGCAAGATTCGATATTGGCATATTGGAAGACGCTTATAAAGCGACTTACGATGAAGTTATACTTCCTTGGGATTTCAGAATGGAACGTGATGTCAGGACATTGGTTTCATTTGCACCAAAGGTAAAAGAACACTATCCCTTTGAAGGTACAGCACATAATCCAATTGCTGATTGCAAACACCAAATCGGTTACTGTTCAGCAATCTGGCAAAAATTAAACATTGATTAATGGGTAGTCCTCACATATTTCTTGATATTGATGGCGTACTGGCTACGTCATATCAATACAATACTAATAGAAAAAAGTGGCATCCAACGTTTGATTGTTATCGTTTTGATGAAAAATGTGTTAAGGTCTTCAATTCGATTCTCGATAATGTAAGTGGTGTAACAGTAATTCTATCAAGTGATTGGAAGCATCATTACAGCATTGCGCAGATGAATGAAATATTCAAATGGAATGCAGTTAATACAATTGTTTCTGACACTACAGGTTCTTCTTGGGGTGTTATGTTCACAAGTATACAACAACTCGAAGAATGTCGTGCATATGAGATTAACAAATATGTTGCCGAACACAATCTGACGAACTGGATTGCTATTGATGACCTTGACTTAAGTACGTGGATAAGTCCAGAACATTTTGTCAGAACTCCACGTGTCAGTGAAGGTATTAAACAATGTGGTATTAAAGATAAAATTTTAAATCTTTTAAATAATGGAAACTAAAACAATTGAAGTATGTGATGCAATTTTTGTTGACGTTACATGTGAAAGAAACGATAGTGCTGACATCAAATGTGGCGGTCCTGCCACGCTTGGTTACGAATTCTACGTATCTCCTGACGAAAACATCTTTGATTTAATCGATTTTATTAATGATTGTATAAGGAAATATCGTAGACCATTTATTGGAATCAGTACTCGTGAAAAGAAAGACTTCCCAGTGGGAAACCTATGGACGAGAGAACAAATCGAAAAATGTATTAAAGAAAACGCAATATGAGTTATTTTGTAGTAGACGTAGAATCAGACGGTGGTCTCATTGGAGACAATAGTATGGTGTGTTTTGGTGTAGTTAAGCTAACACCCGAACTTGATAAAACCTTTTATGGTAAGACCAGACCAATATCAAAATACTATGTACCTGAAGCACTTGCTGTAAGTGGGTATAGTAGAGAAGAGCACGAGAATTTTGATGACCCACAAGAGGTAATGAAAGAATTTGAAGCATGGCTCAAAGAAAATAGTGTTGGTAGACCAATTCTGATTTCAGATAACAATGGTTATGATGCCAGTTGGATTAACTACTATTTTCTCAGATACTTGGGTAAAAACCCTTTTGGCTGGAGTTCAAGACGTATTGGTGACATTTATTGTGGTATGCAAAAAGACATGTGGGCAAGTTGGAAAAAACACAGAGTTACTAAGCATACACACCATCCAGTCGATGATGCTATGGGTAATGCGGAAGCATTGCTTAAAATGAAGGAAATGGGACTTAAAATTGAAACTAAATAAACAACTATATGAATAACTCAGATAACATGAAAAACCTTTTTTTTATCTTTCCAGTTATGTTTTACTACCTATTAGAATCTGCAATTATCGCACTATTTGTGAATGTTGTGTGGAAATTTGTATTACAGGACATCACAGGATATGAAATCTCTTATCTTCAATGGCTTGCAATCATCTGGATAATCAAAGTTGTATTTTTTGACGTATTTAAGCTAATATCAGGACTTAATTCAATGAACAATCAAATTCAAGAAGAAAATAAAGACAAATGAAATATACCAAAGACACGCCAAGAATTGCTGTAAAAATATATAACAGCGATACAGAAGAATTGCTTATAACTATAAGTGATAGAAACTGGACAAATGTGGGAGAAATCTTTCCAGTACATCACATCAGCGCATTAATGACTGATGAACTGCGAAAAAAGAAAAAGGTCGCACCTAAAAAGGTTCTGGTTATGATTGCCGAAGAATATACTCTGGAAGAATAGTTTTTAAATAAGAAATGATTTTCAAGACACGCACCTAAAAACTGCGTGTTTTTTGTAACATTTCGTCTTAGTTCTCGTATAATCCACATAACCAATAAATAATGATATGAAAAAGTTGATAGGTTTATTAATGATTATGTTGTTCAGTGCCAATACTTTCGGACAAATGGCTTATGGTAGGACTGAACTTTCATCACAGTTATATTTCAGGTATTCCTTAAGGTCACAATTTACTTATAATGGAAAAGAATATGCAATTGCACAGGATTCTGTGTGGATTGAAACAACATTTAATCCACATCAGAAAAAAGATGTTTATCTGTGGCGCAAAGATGGCAATAACTGGACAATAGTCACAGATGCACTAAGAACAGATTATGCTATATATGAAAATGGTGTTACAAGATATGATTGTTGGGTTGATAATCCAAGAAATACAATTCATGACCTAAACGAATTATTTGGTAAAGATAAGAACATCGGTTATTCATCAGTTGAGACCAAAAACGGTATTATATACATAACAATGTTGAGTTTTACTGGCTTTTGGTTTAATGATGATTTCGAAGTTCATTCAGAAGAAATAATGTTGCTTCCAAAAGATGATGGAACATTTTCTATCTGGAAACAAAAATCTGCAACAAAACAATGATAAAAGTTGTCCCATTTTCTCAGACATCGGGAAGCGAGAAGTTCAAAACCTTTCTCGCTTTACCTTTCTCAATCGACATGCTGTATCCAGTATTCGGAGATAAATCGTGTGAACTACTGTTTGAAGGTTGGAAGGGCAAGAATATGAATAATTGGTTCAAATTCACCAATGACGACAAGGTAGTACTTGAATTCTACGCCACCTATTATACAGTAGTAAAGAATGTCCCCAATGCAACGAAGTATATGCTATCCATACCTAAAACTATTGATGATTTCATCAACGATATGAATAGGCTTGAAATTCAGTTATACTGGACAGAGTGGATTGATTTGAACTATGAACCCAAAGATTATTTACATGCTGACGAAATACGTGGTTATTTCGAAAACCTGTTAAATAAAATGGGTAAGTTCCATGAACTACAGTGAGATTTGCATAATAACTAAAATTTACTTACATTTGTACTTATATAAAGAAATATGGACGCTATTGATTGGAAACTCTGGAATAATATTACGTTTAAAACTCAAGCCTACCGTAAGAACTTTGACTTGGTTAATGAGAACGAAAATATTATAACAGAATATGATGGAACAATTTCTGAAATCAGAATTGAGGAACAATTACCACCACTAATTATTGGTGAATATGGTTTTTCTGTCTGGAATATTGAACTTGGAAAGAAATTTGGTGTTAATTTTGATAAGCTAATTAACGAACATGCCATTGAAAACACATATGGTGAGTTAGTTAGGGTAATAAAACAGAAAGACATCAATATTGACCAATATAAGAAATTGGTGTTAGTTCATACATTTGTCTTACATAAAGACTACCGTAAACGTGGTATGACTGAAGAATTGGTTGAAATGCTGTATAGGGACTTTTATAGTGAAGATGTGGCTGTCATAGTACTTGTAAAACCATTTCAGAACAATGCAATTGATGCTGACTTTTATTTTAAACATAGATTCGTGCCAGTAAGAAATGTTCTCAGGTCTAAAGAAATTTTGAAAGTACCTGCATTTGAGTATTATTCAATGAAAGAATTGATTGAGAATAAAGACACAGAATTGATTGAATACAAGTTATTTGCAATTGCAAGTAAGTGTGGATTCAGAAGAATTGACGAATCGTTTCTCTTTATATTATTCCCTGAAAAGGTTGTCGAGAGAATGGAAGCTAAACATAATCGTAAACTAATTGAAACAACATAACATGTCAAAAAATTTAAAATTGGATGAATTTCATTATCATGAAGCACTCGATAGAGCATATATTTTAGGAAGTCTTCTTGATACCACACTGGTTAATCATCCTGTCATCAAAAAACACAAGGATTTAAAGAAAAGAATCAAGAAAGCACAACAACTTATAATGGAAGCATATCAAATAATTGGTGGCATGGAAGTTGATTTGTTTCCAAAACCTTCAGATAATACTGATAAACAATAACTTAACTTATTTATAATTTTTTAGTATTTATAATAACATTTAATGAAAGTTAAATTAAACATATTGAGATTTAATCGACAAAAAATTCCATCGATAAACGAAAATTTGGCTGGTTTGTATCCCCCATCTTTCGCAATACCCAGAAAAACACACATTTCTGGGAATTTTCATTTAAATACCTCAACAATTAATATAAAAATTAATAATTTTGTGTGCAATAACACACTGATTTTCAGTTAATTAATAACCTAATTTAAACCAAATATTATGAAAAAAAATCTATTAACATTTATTTTGCTTTTATTGACATTTATGTTCAATAACGCAACTATAAGTAATGCAGAGAGTAGTGCCGATATTAAAACAAATGCATTCACTGGCGTTACGATTGCTGAACTTGAAAAGCAAATGGCAGAAAGATTAGCAAAGATTGAAAGAGATATATATGTTAAGAATCTCATTCAATACGTTGAATTTGAGTCTGAAATTATCGTTCCAGATTCATTTAATGCTAAGTACATTGAGTATATTTACACAACGTCTGGAAAACTAAAAATACCATCAAGGATTGCATTTAGACTTGTACAACAAGAATCTCGTTTTAACGATATGGCAGTGTCACCAAGAGGTGCTAAAGGCTTAATGCAGTTAATGCCAAATACACGTTCAACATATTATAAATCATTATGTGTTGATACATTGAACCTTGACAGAAACCAAGAAGATATTTATATTGGATTGACAATGTTGAATGAATTTCAAACCTATTGGGTTAAGAAGGGTAATTCAACCAAATATTCTTGGAAACTAAGTCTTGCATCATATAATGCAGGTAAGGGAAATGTTCAAAAATATAATGGAGTTCCACCGTTTAAAGAAACCCAGAATTTCGTAGCATTTATTCTCAAAACGCATTCAAATCCAGAATTTTTCGCCAGATACAAAAAGAAATATGAAAACCAAGTTAAAGTCAATTCATGAGGAAGGGTACTCAGATAATTCTCAAACTCTGGGTGTACTCTATAACTATTCAATAGAGGATGAATCAAAAGATACATTTATCTATATCTTCAAACACGAGAGAAAGTCTTACATATTCTTCAATACAATGATTGATATGTTAGACTACATGCTGTATGATAATAAAAAAACCAAGCGTGCTTACATGAATGAAGACGAATTTGATGGTTATCTTGACGCAGAATTTATTGAAGGTAGTTTTGCTGATATTCTTATATGGGTTTAACTCATTTTAAGGCTGTTTTAAGCCAATATCCATTCAAGTACATATCTGAAGACCTAATGACAACATTAGGTCTTCTTATTTGGTCTAATGCCTTAAATCTGTTGTTTTTTACTGATTGCTTCAAACACTTCTACACGTTGTGGGTCAAATGCAGTATTAAATCCTTCTTCCCACCATTCCGACATTTCTTCCTTGTTAAAAACCATTGAATTTTTACTCAGTTTCCTCGGCAACCAATACACGGTTACTTTACTTCCTTGCTTATTGAGTTTATTAATCCTGTCGTAAAAGTATTCGAATTCTATATCGTGCCTCATTGCAGTAATGCTTGTGGTCACATTATCAATTAGATTGTTAATTTTCTTACCCTCAAGTACGTCAGTAACTTTAGTTCTATGTAAAATAATGTCAATTTCTTTATATCCTTTACCCATTAATTGATTAATTCCAACCAAGTCTGTCAAACCACCATCACTCCAAAGACCAACATGAAAATTTCCTGCAGCATCCCGCCAACCCTTTTTCACTAAAGACGTATAGAATGGAAAGTTAGCACTACACCACATCCAGTCTTTAAATTCTTCATATTCTTCATCAATTGAGCTAAAATAGTGAACTTTTGATGGAACTTGAGCAAAATTTTGCGTACCAACAAGAACTTCTTTACCTTGGTTTTGTAATTCTTCAAAAAGGTTGTCGGGAAAGAATTTATCTATTGTATTTCGTAGTGCATATGAAGTACAAATACTTTTATGACCCAGCAATAACGACATAATTACTGGTAATTTTTTCAATCGACCATCTTTAGTCAATGGCATTGTTTTATACCAACAAGCATCAAACACGTCTTTATCACTAACATTCGTATATGCATCTTTAAGTAATTCCCATTCCCTTAGCACAGCAAATGGTGCAATAAGACTACCTGTTGAGACACCTATAATTGTGTCATAATTTCCGTTAATTTTAGCTAATGTGCCACCACCATATGCACCCCAAGCACCCCCGCCTGAAATTAATGCTGCACGTTTATTTTTCATAATTTTTATTTAACAACTTTACACTAATATGCCACAAGTATATCTATATATAGATGATGGAGTTCCAATACAATATGTGCCCACACCTGCAGTTATTGATGAAATAGTTATTGATGTATTAGCTGCTGCGATGTCATCTACATTTATTGAAGCGCATGTAATAATATTAATTGTATCATTATAGTCAACACATCTTGCAGCAAACGTACCGCTTACATTAAAAGTATCGATTCCATTATAACCACATCCATAAATACATGTTCCATTACATAGGATACAAACAAAAGCACACTTATTTGCTATTCCCTGTGATGCAAGTTTAATTATGCTGTAATCAAATGCTGGACAATAACATTGACCAACAGTTCTTGTTAAACTATAGCTTAAGCAACTGCAATTACATACTGCAGTAGAAACACCATTAGTACCTGTACTTGAAACATTTGTAATTGAAACTGCATTACCAGCAGCAGATGTATATCCATAAAATTCTCTCATACCATGAGGTGCTGCTTTACCTGCAGTTACACTCAAAGCACTAAGACAACAAGTACCTGCTGCACTGCCATTAACAGCACATGATATACTCGAACAATTTATTCCTGTAACGCATGTACGTAAAGCGATACATCCACTTACTGGCATTGCCATAATTAGTTTGTTTTATTTATTCAGTTATTAATACTCTAAACATTTCGACACCAAACAAATTATTTAAATATGTCTTAACTTCTTCATATAATTGAAGAGGGGTTAATTGATAATATTGTACTTCTGGTAACGTAATTAAAAAATCAACAGGAAGTACTTGTTCAGACATGGAGATTTCTCGATATCCATTTTCAAATAATTCTCTACTTCTATAGAGTTTAGGTGATATTTTAATGTGTGTTGATGCAGCAAAAAAATTACTGTCAAACTTTAATGTTGCACCACTTGCTATAAGACTACCGTCACTTGCGGTTAACCCTGATATTGTTATTAAATCTACTTTAGCCATTTTATTTATTATTATTTAATTCATTTATTTGATTTTGAAGACATATATTTTGTTCTTTTAATTCTTTAATTGCTTCAACTAATAAACCTACAAACTTATCGTATTTAAGTCCCAACATTTGGTCTTCAATACCATATTTTTTATATTCTTCAGGTACTTCACCTCTGGTTACAAGTCGTGGTTCAACACATAAAACGTCTTGCGCTATAAGTCCCATATCAGGTGTACCATCTTCACATAATTCATAACAAACACCGCAGAGAGAATCTACTTTTGAAAGTGCACTAATAATCGGTGTTATATTTTTCTTTATACGGCAATCAGAAGTTGCTATCCAATCCACAGCACTACCACATCCAGTACTTGCCAACATTCTTGCACCTGTACCTACTGCACAAACAATTGGTGAACAAACACAAGTTGTTCCATAAACAATTGTACTTGCATTTAATGCACCTATTACACAAACACCACCAGAATTAGTAATCAATCTTTGTACAGTACTGTGATATAATGCAACACAACCAACGGTACTACCAGTACCACCACAAAGATATATATTTCCACCAGCACCACCACCAGTACTTGCAGCACCAGTACCACCACAAATGGTTACATGTCCACCTTGATAACTACCAGTACCGATTGTACCACAACCACCGACAATATAAAGCTGCCCACCACAACCAGTACCACCACCACTACTTGAGTTAAATCCACCACCTGCACATACATAAGTATTTCCACCAGTAACTACTCCAGTAGTATTCATAGTTAGTGTTGATGATTTTATCATTAAATTACAAGTACTTGCAGCCGTTGTAGTATCTTCCACATAAATACATCTATGGGCGGTGCTACTAAAAACAATATTATTTGCTGAAGTAAATATATCATAAAAACTATTCCAAGTGCTATTAATCCCATTTCTTATTCTCAACATAGGTACACCACCATTCATTGCAGTGCCACCAAATGCTAATTGATAACTTGAATCACCACCACTTATAGAAGTACCGTCATATGGATTTATAGTCATCAAACCAGCATAACTACCACCAGTACCAACAGTATTTGAACTTACAAAATTCATCTGCATTGCATGTGGATTATTGGTTGGTAGAAAAGTATTGGCACTCCTTACACCATCATCGCAAATACATACACAAGTAGTATGCTGCGCATATGTAGCAGTTGCACTAATACCTAAATATTTTGAAGCCAAACAAGTACCATTCTCTATGAATTTTACTGCTGAAACATTACCATCAAATCTACCAATACCAGTAGTACTATCTATATCCCAAGTATCAACACTAGAACCAATAGTACCATCAAAATTTGTAGTACCATATAACCAATTAGAACCAAGCGAATAAAGACCAGTAGGAAAATATGCAGCAGAACCAGTACCTTGATAATTACCTGAACTAATAAAACCACCATTACCACCATTAGTATTTGCATCTATTCTTCCACTGTTAGTAGTCAAACTTGGTGCTGTAACAACACCAGCAAATTGTGCATTACCATTAGATTGAGTAATAGTTAAAGCATTTCCAAGGTCGCTTTCCCATATTGTAAAATTACGATTAGTTCCACTACTTCCTATGGCTGTTCCTAAACGCCATTGTTTAGTAGTTTGGTCATAAGATTGAACTTGTATTTGGTCGGAAGAACTTGAACTACGAATTGCTCCAGCAACTTCTAACTTTGTAGATGGATTAGTAACACCGCCAATACCTACACTACCATTAAGAATTGATATTGCTGGGATTTTTGCATCAAATCCCCAAGTAGTACCAATATCAAGTCTTCTTGTGTTAAATGTATTTTCAACAGATGTCATATAACCATAATTTGACAATGCCCCTAAATATATTGAATCACCATAAACGTGTAATTTTGCGTTTCCATTAGGGTCTCCACCAACACCTACATTACCTGTTTCATAAATAATACTAAGATTTGCACCAAATGCACCCGAACCATCTACAAATCCAAGATGCAAATTTCTATCCCAAGTAGCACTATTAGCACCAAACTGAATAGCACCACCAGCAGCAGGGGTTTTTATTAGAGTATATGTACCATCACTTCCTATTGATATTCCGTTTGGTATGTATGCATTACCTCTTGTACATGTATCACCATTTTCCTTAATGATGAAGTTATTGTATGTAGAAGTACTATCATTAAATCTATAACCATAAGTTGGTGAACCAAGAAAATATGAATTATCTGTTAAACAGGTGATGGGTAATGTAACCGTGCCTGTAAAAGTAGGACTGGCAATAGGTGATTTGTCATTTAATTGTGTTTGTATAGCACTTGTAACACCCTTTACATAGGAGATTTCTGTTAAAGAAGGATATGATGCAACAGCGAGTGTTCCCAGTGCACTTGCAGATGTCCAATATGACAATTCATTTGCAGTCCCAGTTCCTGTTACAGTACCTAAACATGAAGTCTTTGCATTTAAAGCACTTTGTAAATCAGTTTGATTACTAAGTGTTCCACTAATGTTTCCCCAAATAGCTGAAATATCGGTACTTGCAATTCTTATCCAACCAGTTGCAGATTTAACTGCCAAATCGCCTACATACCATGTAGTTTCACCACTTAAATTAGTATGACCACTTGTTGACACTCTCCAAGCATAACCAGTGGTCATTGTGCTTGAAGTTAAATTAGGACTATTTGTATTGGCATTCCAATCACCTTGTAATATAATCGCAGCACTAACTGCTTGATTAATTGCAGTTCTAACTGCTAATTCAGTTGGAACTTTAGTGTCAGTCGCAGTTGAAGAAGTATTTACTGTTATTATAAATTGTTTTCCACTATCTTGGGGATTTCCACCAGAAGCAAATGTTGCAATATCATCTGCAACAGCACCACTTACCTTACTTGAGTAAGTACTTGCAAGATTACCACCTAAACATAATGCATTAGTTGCTGTGGTTGCACTTGAAACCAATCCAGTTCCAGAAATAGTTGCACCTGAAATGAATGTTGCAGTAATACGTTTTACGTTTATCGAACTAAGAAAATCTAAATTCATATTTTTCCGTTTTCATATAAATACAAAAAAAAATAAAGTAAATCACTCGGATTTACTTTATTTATGTAGTAAAAATATAAAAACAGAAAATCTTACAGATGCCTTAGTTCATTCATCAATTGAATAACGAGATTTGTTTGTGTGGCAGATTGTAAAGAAATATGTTCCAAAGTCTCAACTGGTTTTTCACCAACATTATTCCAATAATATTTTGACAATTCTGGAAGTGAAAGTAAATCAACAGTCTTTTTAAGACCCATATAATCAGCAATAAGCATTAATGAAACGTTTTCAAATCCATTGAATTTCCAAACGTTTAAGATATCAACTACGCCCGGTTCCCAAGGCTTGATATTCAGACATCTTTTAAGCATGTAAGGCAATTGCTTCTCTGCACCAAACTTCTCCTTATTAGCAAGGAATCTTTTAATTAAGAGTGGAATGTCGTGACCAATAATATCATGTCCACATAAGATTGGGAAATACTGTGGATTTGATTGAACACCTGCAGTTGATAGTTCATATAATACATCCATGAATGTTGCCAAGACAATATATTCGTCTTCATTCACGATTTTTTTGAAGAAACGTTTCAACGTACCATTTTCGCTATACAGTGTTGCATATGTTATTGCAACGATTCTTGTATACTCAGGAAAGTTTGGTGCATATTCCTGATACAGTTCATCTGGAGACATTACAACTCGAAAATATTTAGTCATTCTTAGTTGTTGCCAACGGTCAAACAATGGCTTGTTTTTACTTTCGAGGTCTGCGAGTGTAGGATAAATTAGAACTGACTTTACATTAAAGAAAAGTGTTCCGTAGATTGATTTTGCATTAAAAACGTCATCAAATAGTGCCATAAGATATGTTGATTTAATTGTTTATACTACGCAAATATAGTTAATAATCAATCAATATTGAATAGAAAGTGAAAAAATTTTGAAAAAAATGGTTGATTTTCTTTTTTTAGTTCATCGTAGATATCCTGCACGTCTTTAAACGTATAAGTTATCAATTCATCTGCATCATACTTACCATCTGAGTGTCTAATAATATAGGGTATAAGTTTTTCAATTCTTAGCTTCTCCAGCTTCTTCTTTCTATCAATTTCTTTTAATAGTTGTTCACCCCATTCATCAATAACCGCAGCAGTACGATTTTTCTTTCTTTCAGTATCGTCTTGAATATATTCCTCAAATGCCTGATAATCTTTGTTATCATCATCGGCATCGATAGACAATATCTTTTCGTCAATAGCCATAACGATTATTTTACTTCTTCAACGTTTTGTGTTTGTGTGTCGGTAGTGCCCGTAACAACTCTGGGAGTTCTTGGTTTTCTGGTCTTCTTTTCAGCATCTGGACGTAAGACCTTGACAAAATTATCGTTTAGGGTTTTGATTGAGTTAATCTTCAATTCATCAAGTTCCTCATAGAACTTTTTAGCTTCTTTTTCCAAAACACCTTTCATTTCCTGCATTCTATCAGTAAATTGTTTTTCCTTATCAGCGATTCTTTTGTTGGTGTCGATGATAACTTGAACAAACGCAACTAAATCGTCAATAACAATTTCTTCGTTTTTGGGAAATATTTTAATTATTTTACCTGAAGCATTTTCGGTCTTAATTTCACTTATGACTTCACAACCAATTTCATCGTTCTCGTCATAATACCAAGTGCTTGGCAAACCTATTTCAATTTCATACCAGCCATTTTGAGTATTTCTTGTAATTGATACGAGAAAACCTGTAATGGGTTGTAATGCTAATTCAATTGTTTTCATTTATTGTATTATATATGAAAAAAATATTGCTATGGATACCCATAGCATTATTTTTTCAGTTATACTTAAAACAAATCTGGTTTCTTCTTTTAATTTAAATCTTCCATACATTTTTATGATTAAGTCACCAAGAATGTGAATCATAAATATTATAGAGGCTATAAAAAGAAACTGATATATTTCAATTAAGACTATCATGAATTATTCTCCGTGAGTCTGACCCTGATGAACCTGTCCTGCAGGTGCATTTTGTACTGGTGCAGCATTAACTGGAACTTGTTCTGCTTGTGCAGCAGGTTCTTGAAAATACTGATTAACTAAACCCAACTGTGCATTAAGAATTGCAAGACTTTCGAGTTGAAATGACATTGCATCAATTTTTTCTTTGTAATTTGTGTTTGGGTCTTGTGCGAGACGTACTAACTCAAGTTCTTCATAATACTTGTCGTTGTTTAATTTGTTAATGAGGTCAAGTTTTAAATTTGCCATTTGTGTTTTAAATTTTAAATAATATTATTTTTGTGATTGTAAAAATAGTGAATATAAATACGACATGCAAGGAATTTTAAACAATTTCTAAAATATTTTTTTCCTGATTTATTGACTTATCGTAGATACTATATATCTCAATGAGAATATTGATGATATTTTTATTTTTCTGCTTGTCTATTTCGAATATATTTTTCCAGAATTTTTCGAAATACGCAACAGTCGTGTCTTGATTTGATTTTGCATTATAGAATTGAATGTAATAGTATGAATAGAAATATTTTTTCAATTCCTTATTTCCGCTAAAGTCCAGACCCTCTTCTTTAAATTCATCACAGACTTTTTTGAAACACCAACTGTAGTGATTATGAATATCTTCATCTGTGCTTAGACTTTCTTTATCAATATAATAGTTATGAATATAATATAGTAAATTCAATGCAAAATCACGATAAATTTCAACCCTATCCTTAACTATTATATATTTCTGTGTGCTACCCATATTTATAATGACTTTAACATCTGTATCAATTCTGGTTGTGGGTGACAATCGGATTTTCCACTTCCCCTAAAACTAACGTGTGTCCAAACGCCAGCATCGCCACGTAATGCTTTATCTGATAAATTCCACATATCTTCATTGTATGTTAGTGGTATGTTGAATTTCTCACTCCAGAACACCAATAATTGTCGTACTGCTTCAATCTGTGCATCGGTATATTTTTCATATCCATAGTAACCCATGAAACCTTCTTCATATACCTGAACGTTTTCTACTGGTTTTGCATTAGTATTTGCAACATATTGTTTAGTAACTTCATCAAATTTTGTTGGATACCATAATCTATTAGTACGAATCAAACCACCCCAAGCATCGATTTCAAGACCAATACTTGCCATATTAAGTGCTTTGTTATTCGCAGCATGTGTGCCAAGGTGATGCGCCCAATATTTAGTACTGAAGCATTGATAAATTTTACCATCCCAGCCAACAATTATTGCAGTACCGATTCTATCAACAGTACTTCTCCACCATGCTAAATCCCCTTCAATTCCTTGACCACTAACTGTATGATGTATCACAATTTGTTTTTTATCTGTCTGCTCTTTAAAATATTGTTCATCAGGAAAATCAACTGAAATAATATCACTTATATTTAATTTAGCTAATGCTTTACTTTCAATAACCTTTTCCTTTTCAGCTTGTTTTGGCGTATCGATTGTTGAGCCACCAAACAACATTTTTTTTAAACTTGCCATAGTACATCTTTTTTAATAAATACTACAATCATAAGTTTAAGAACAAAAAAAGGGTATTAAATGAATAATACCCTTCAAAGTTAATTAAAAATTTGGATTTATTTATAAAATTCTTTAACTAATTCATTGTATTGAAACTTAGTTATGTCAAGTTCTTTACAAATCTTAGTAATTCTCTTGTTGTTTAGCTCAACTGCACTGAATAGATACAAAACAAATAATGCTAATAGTGATGTATATCCAATTGTTGATGCTGCGATAATTACTTTTGATAATCCTAAAGCTACTGATATAAACCCAACGCCAAAAAGACCCAACAATAAAAATGTTAGTATGTTTGTTAGTGCCATATCTTTTTTCACAGTTTCTTTTGAAAAGTATTTAAAGGCAAATGAAACCCATTTACTTGGCAAATGCCTATTATATGCTACTTCAAATTGTTCTTTTGTGATTGTCATGATTAGAAACCTCTGTTTTTCTTTACGTTAGTTGTGTTTGTGAATGTTTCTGGTTTATAACCAAGCAAGTGTTTCATTTTATCCATCTGCTCGTTCATTACAGGTTTAGCTGTAATAGTATTTTCATTCAATGATTTTGCTTGAACTTTAACTGCAAAAATTGCTTTTCCATTAGTATAGAATTTGTTGCTCGATATAGCGTTAACAACACCTTCATTCACACTAACTTTATTGTCAACAGTTTTGCTGTTGTAAGTATTTCCAAGACCTGTGAAGTCCAATTCGAATAAGCCTTCATTAAGTTTGTCAATTGTAATTATTTTAGTCACCTCATTCAGAGTGAAATCAATAAGTTTTCTCTTACCTAATGCATCATGATATCTACCAGTAATCATGGATTCTTTAATACCTTCTCTTTCATTCCAGCCACTTTCTTCCTTGTCAAACTGAACTTTGTCAACACCAGTTGCTTCAGTTGGTTGTGCTTCTTTGTTATACATAGGAGCTTTGCCACGGAATTTGAGTTTATCTTGTCTTTGCTGATATAATGGGTCACCCATGTCAGCCTTCATACGGTCTTCGAAACGTTTTCCAACTTCGTTATCATAAACCAAGTCACCAAGACCTAAACGATAGTTATTAACTTCGTCCTGTTCTTCTTTGGTTAGGTTGCGTTTACTGATTTCGTCACCCTTATCGTTAGCACTATTTCCAACATTCTTAAGTGCAGCATCCTTAGATACACTAATAGCTTTCTTTTCAATGTCCATACCTAATTTCTGTGGGTCTTTAGGAACATTGGTTTGCTGGTCTTTCCACTGAAGTTCTTTTTCAACGTCAATGATTTCTTTAGTACCACTGTGCTGTAAATCTTTTTTGAAGTTTACTTCATTTTCACTACCTACACGGTCTCTAAGAACCAATGCTGATGGTTTTCTATCTTCTGTCATTTTCTTTAATTTATCTTGATGAATTGAATATGCATTCAACTCGTTATTTAATTCTTCTAATAGACTAAAATTTTCTTGTAGTCCAAACATTGCACTCATTTTATTTTTCATTTCAGGGTCATTTTTTAGTGCTACATTAAATTTTTGTGTTAATTCTTCATCTGAAAGTGTTTTTAAGTAATCCATAGTTGGAATTCCTGAATTACCTTGAAAACTAACGTCAACGATTTTTTTCATCATTTCATAACGTCTTTCCTTCGAAATTGCTTCATTTAATCCACCACTTGCCTGCATACCCATGTCTAAACCACTTGGTTGGTCACCACTTGGTTGTGGTTTATTCGACATTGAAGTACCATTTGATTGTATCATTGTTTGTGTTTCTTCTTTAATATGTGAGTTATTGTTTCCGTCAATACCCATTTCTTCTCTCCACCTTGCGTAGTCATATACGATATCATGACCAAATCTATAAACACCAATATCTGTTTTTCCATCAGGATATTTTGCATTTACAAATTGCCATTTAGCTCCACCTAATTCGAATGGATTTTCACCATTTCTATCTGACACATATTCTACTGCATCATGAAGGCTTAAAAACTCATTCACAGTTTTTAATTCAGGTGTGTCTAATTTACCTGTATTAATATCTTTTTTAATGATATTTTTATTGTCCTGATTCATATTATCTAAGCTACCATAGGCTTCGCTATTCTTTTGAATGAATTCAACATCTGATTGTTCATTGATTGCATTAAAATATTTTTGGAATCCTGCTGGGTCAGTTAAGTAATTACTTTCTTGAATAATTTTACCACCCTGCCAGATTGGTTTACGCATTGCATTGCTTTTACCACCCTTCATTAAATCTCCACCACCCCAAGCTGCAGGACCTGAATAAGCACCTGAAGATGCACTTGTAGTTGTTTCCTGAACTTTTTTCTCATATCCTAATGCTGGTGCAAATGCTCCTGCGCCACCTGCAGCACCTGTTGTTTCTTCCATACCATTTAGAACATCAAGATTATATCCAATACCTTCAAGTTCTGCTTTTAATGGTGCATATTCTTCTGGTGTTGCTGGACGACTTTCAGCAGCATATTCTGGATGTACACCAGTGTGTTGACCAACATGTGAATATCCACTCATGTATTGGTCGTTATAACGTTCTTCTGGAAAGTATGCATATAAATCCTGATTTTCAGGGTCTTTTTCATTAACCAGAAATTGTACCTTAGTTAAGTGTTCGTCACTTTCATCAACTTCAGTTTTTTTCGCTTTAGGTAAGCCAGATTGTGTCATTTTCTTTTCTCCTGCTTTTTTTAATTGGTTAATACCACTTGCATCCCTTCTTTTCTTCTCTTTAGGTATTGCCATTTTATATTTTTGTAAGTATCTTGGACTATTGAGAACATAGTCATTAAATATCATATTTTGAATGGTTTCATTGTAATGATAACCATATTTTTCTTCACCGTTCTGCGCCATGTCTTCATATACAGCAGTTAGTTTAGGGTCACTAAATACCAATGCCTCCATCTTAGCCAAGCTGAAGATTTTCTTTTTTAATGACTGTTCGGCTTCACTTAATAAGCCATCTACTTCATTTAATTGCACACCATTTTGTATCATAGTCTTTTTAAAGTTTTTCTCAAAACTCTTTGATTGTGGACTAATTGGTTTATCAAATGTTGGTTTTATTGTTGCCATATATTATTTAATATCAGTTTTCCAGAAGTCACGTTTTTGCCACAACACCTTGTATACTGCTTCCATACTGTTCTTAATCGTAGAAATCATTTCATTTCTTGACATAGTATTTGACTTCGCAAGAATCTTCTTAACTTCTTTATCCAGAGAATCGCTAACAAACTTATTTATTTCATCCTTAACTATCTCTTTAACATCTGAATTATCCATGTTGTGTTATCTATTAACAATAAATACTTAAATAACTCGAAAAAATGTTAATATCAAAAAAAGCGCATAACATAAATTATGCGCTTGTACTAACATATTAAAAAGTCCCCATCTTAGTGGGTATATTATTTAGTTAATAAGTAATAGCCACCAACACCACCTGCTGCGCCAATGCCCACATACATTAAGGTTCTACCGTTTTTAATTAAAAAGTTTCCAATTTTCTGCCAACCATTTGGGTTAAGTTTTACCTTATCAAGTGGTGGAATTGCATAGCTTTCAACGTTCAATACCTTAATATACTTATTAGAATTGCTAATGCTAAATGATATTGGATATCCCTTTTTCTTATCGTTTTTCCAATGAAATTCTGCAAATTGCTCATTTGGAATTTCAATTGACTTAAATAATAAGTAGGGTTCAATCTTAGGGTATGCAGGAATTATATTACCAATTTTTATATCATATTTAAAGTCAACTGCAGTTGTATCTGTGAATGTTACTGATTTCTTAGTCGTATCAATAGTAGTTGTTCCACCCTTGTCGGTTCTATGAAGTAATGAATCAATTTTAATTTCAGTTTTTACAAGTGATGCAGTAATCACATCATTCTTTTTATTCACTTCTTTTACCCTTGCAATTAATTCTCTCTGCATGTCATTTAATTGACCATACATTTTTTCAAGATTCTTAACGCTTTCCTGAATTGTTAGTTTCTCAGCAACCCACTCTTTATGTGCATTCTGATAATAAGTAACGCTATCTAATAAAGCATTTTTGAGTTTTACCTCAGTTTCGTATTTTCCACTTAGGTCTGCGATTTTATTATTCTTTAAACGAATAATACCGTACTGCCCCAAGATAATTAGGATAACTAATGCAATTAGCCACCTATTTTTTTGTTTTAAAAACTTCCAGAGTTTTAATAATATAGTGTTCATATATGATTATTTTTGCAACATATTGTTTTTCCAGTATCTGTAAAATGTGTCATAATATGACTTGATTCTACCAACTACTTCATCGTTTTCTGGATTATCTGCAGAAAAGTCTTCTAAGTAGTTAAATTCAACACCAGATGTTTTTTCATCAGGAGTTACCTTATAAACGAACTGAATAATTCCGTCAACAGTACCACCCCAAAAAATTAAGTTATCATAAACTTCCAAATCAATAAACTTGGTATTAATATTCAAATCACTAAAAAATCTATTAAAATTTTCTTCTTCACGACTTTGGTCGTAAACGGTTTTTTTATTCAACGCTTTTTCACCATCTTCTACTTGTTCACTTAAATTACGTGTGATTTTCAACATATCACGCATAGATAAATTAAGATTACGTTCAGCAGTTTTCGTTGATTCAACAACATATCCATTGCGCATTCTTTTCATGAACACCCTCATTTGATTCGGTGAGGTTTTGTCGTTAATGTTTTTATTGTCCATAATTCTTTTTCATATAAATACTATTCATTATGTAACATTTCGTTGAATTTCCCAATATCGAACAATGGATTGATGTCACTACTGTCTTCAATATAATTACTTCTGAATACAATACCCCTGAACTTCAGAGTATCTTTATGATAATGGTTGAATTCCATACAGACTTTCGGTATATTGTACTGAATACAAATTAACTTACATAGTTCGGCAGTACTCTCTAATTGAGATTCTGAAAAGACTTCCCAGAAATTATAACCAAACCAGCTTTTTTCAAAAACACGGTCATCATCACAAACCTCATTTAACCAATTAACATACTTACTATTTGGCATCTGGAATAATGTGCCCATGTTCTCAATTACAATTGAAACAGATTGCTTATCAGCTTCTTTCATTCCAAGAAAATCTGAATGGAATTTATCTTCATAGTGCTGATAAACAGTACCATCCCTGCCAACAGTATAGGTATTCCAACGCTTGGTCTTACCAAAATCCTTATGAAGTAGTCTGGTTATGTGATGATTATCTTTTCTCAAACTCGTTGCCAACACAATTTGTGTTTTAGCTGTCTGAGTCTTATAGCGATTAACTTCATTAACCACATATGTAGTATTATCTATTTTTAGCATCCCTATGCGCTTCAAAATTCATATAAATTATTTCAACTCCACCTTCACTCAGTTTTTCCAACGCTAATCTGAATCCTGCACCAAATTGTTTGTTTTCGAAATCAGGTTCTTTGTCGCAGAATATTCTTTTAATACCTGCATTCACAATCATTCCAGCACATTTTGCACATGGAAACCAATTAACATACATGTCAGCACCATCTGTTGCATGACCATATTTAGCTGCTTTCAGTAAAGCATTTTCTTCTGCATGCAATACCCAATCATACTTCAATGGTCTTTCATGTCTTTCTTCCTTGTCATCATCACAACCAATTGGAAATCCATTAACTCCCATAGCAATAGGGTCTTTACCCCTCACAATTACAGCACCAACAACAGTACTACGGTCTTTGCTCCAACCAGCGATGTGGTCAGCAAGTTCCATCATTTTTAAATCCCAATTCGTTTTACTCATAGTATTTAATTTAGTTTCCACAATTTGTTTTTCTTCAACACTTTAGCACGTTTAATTAGCTCTTCTAAATCGTCTTGAACATTGATAAAATCATCCATGTCTTCAAATTCAAGTGTCGCCAACTTGTCTACGATTTTTAATGATTCTTTGAGAATCTTTGCAGTTTCGTTTTCCATGTTACTTTATATTTTCAAGTGCCCTAAATGCGTCATCAAAATTTTCAATAATCACCTGTGCTTCAGCATATGTTACAGCAATCGACCTTCTTTTACCTATTGTGGTAAATATACCCAATCCATCCATTTCTTTCAGGAATTCATCAACAAATTTGTTGGAGTTTTGAATGTTTGTCTTTTCTGCAACAATTTCTTTCAGTTCCATACCACTAATTACCTTATCACCAGCAGTCAACTTACCATCACGATATACAAATGAGAGTAATGAACGATACCTATCTTTCTTCAGATAAATCTTTTCAAATTTTTGTTGATTGATAAGATATAGATTATATTCATACCATTCCCTGAAATATACACCACCAATAATAATGGCTTCAGCAAAAATAGCGATAATTATGAACAAAAATATATTTTTTGTGTCTTCAGTTGCATTACCAGCAATTGTTTTATTAAGACCAGACTTTAATTCTTCAACTCTTTGTTCTAACTGTTTATCAATCTTTGCAATTTCAGCCTGATTACTTTCGATGATTCCAGTATTTTTATCGATACTCGACTGATAGTCTTTACGAATTGACACATATCCAATAGGTGTTTGTGCTAAAGTATTACGCAAATCGTTGTTCACATCCCTCAGTGCTTGATTGTCATTTTCATAGGTCTTCTTTTTATTCTCATAAGTAATTGTAAGATTATCCTTTTGAATATCAACAGTTGTCGCAGCAACTGTGTTCTTAGTCACGCTTGTACTTGCAAGATTCTTAGCACCCACAAGTGAAAGAAAGAAACTCAATGATACGATTGCAACTGATACACTAAGCCAACCAAGTAATGATGCACTGATTTTTCTACCACTTGCAACAAAATCTGACGAGAAATTCCTAAACAAATATCTCTTAATAATTTCAAATATAATCAGAAATGTATTGGCGAATATAAATGCCAACGTTGTGCCCCAGATTCCAGACACTAAATTAATTGATATTGCTTTCAGTAATGCAGGGTACAGTAGAAAGTATGAGAAAAAGATTGACACTATATTTCCAACAAATGAAAATCCATACAACCACTTATCAAGCACCTTATTATTACCCTCAAAGTCTTTGGTATTAATCTTCTTCCTTAATTCATCGTATTTTTTTAAATCCATGTTTTCAGTTTATCCATAAATAGTAAAAATTATGTTTTATTCGAGTACAACACTTGATATTCCATCATCACCCAATTGAACATTAATTAGATAGTCTGGATTAATCTCATGTATATGCTCAACAACCAAAACCTTCTTCATATTGGTTTTAATTAATTGTAACATTTCAATGAACTCTTCCACAGCATTTTCATCCAATTTACCCATTACTTCATCAAGCAAGAATATTGTGGGTTTGGCTTTCACATTAATCTGATTTAAAGCAAACTTCAATACAACACTTGAGAACGTTCTTTCCTTACCACTTGCACCAATACAGTCAATTACTGATTGTGGTCTATCATTATACACCAATTTAGGTCTAAGGTCATCAACATCAAGCCAAACCTTAAATGGTGCTACTGTCAGTATATTCTCTAAAGTTAAATTGATTTTAGGTATAATGTAGTTACTCAACATTTGCCTTGGAATACCATCCCTGTGAACGCATTTCTTATATAGGTTCATAACAGTATCTCGATACTCCTGTGCCTTAAACTCAGCAATTATTGATTCATTATACTTGATTCTAAGTTGTTTATCACCGATATTTGTCTTTCTAATGTAAACGTTTTCTTTTTCGTCACTTTCTTCGTCTTCAAGCGCAGCAATTTTTAATTTAGCTGCAGCAATACCCTTTTCAATCTTCTGATTTTCCTCAATCTGAAGTAAACTATTCTCATGACTGGTTATCTTCTGTTCCAAGATGCCGATTTTCAGTTCTTCATTCTGAATTTTAGTTGGAATCTGGTCTAATTCTGCTTGAAGTTCCTTACGCTTATCAACATCGTTCTTATCATTGGTGATTATCCCAATTTCCTTTAGAATTTCTTCCATTTCAAGTGATTGTGCTTCGATTTTCTTTTTAATTGTGTCGATTTCGACACGATTAGCCTCAATTGCCACTTTATGTGTGCTGTCTATAATTGCTTGCTGTTTTTTTATTTCATCAGCAATCTTAAACATTTCAGCTTCTTTTTCCTTAACAGTCTTATTGATGTGGTCTATATGTTCTTGTTTATCAATTAACTGTCCGCACTGACTGCAAGTCTTACTACTTTTTAGATTAGCAATTTCTTGTTTTAACTTAGCACCATCATTTTTTAAATTAAAAATTTTTCCATTAATGATTTCGATTTCATGGTCAAGGTCACTAATCTTTTTTTCATAGTCCTTAACTTCCAGTTTTAATTTAAATTCGTTGGTTTTATGTGCATCTTTCTTTCCATTGAGTTCAGTTAATCGTTTTTCGTCATAAGTTTCCTTCAATGGTAGAATACTTTGCATTAGAACCATTTTCTGTGCCTTTATTTCAACGATATTCTTTTTGTTGTTACTTATATCCTCTCGTGCAACATCAACGTCTAAATTGTAGATATCTGAGTCAATTTTATAAAGTTTCTTAGTAATAGTTTCCAGATATGACCTACCAGTTTTAATACTTTCCTGAATCTTTGGTAAGGTTTCGTTTTCAATTTTAGTAATCTCACCCTCTAATACACGAATATCTTCAGTTAGTGTAGCATTATTGAGATTAGTTAATTCGACATTACAAGTAATTCTTGTCTTCTCATTTGCACGTTTATTAACAACCTTCCAGCCTTCGAGTTTCTTGTCAAAAATATCCAGACCACTATCGTATAATAACGAATCAATAAAAACTGCCATGTCATTTGAAAGAATACGATTCAATGTATCACTGGTAGTCATAACGATTCTCATGAAATTATCGTATGTGCCAATAATTGATTCAATTTTCTTCTGAGTTTTTGCTCTACGGTCTCCATCAAGTGTTTCAATTGCAGTATCAACATTCATTTCATCATCAGGTGTTGCCAGTACGTAATAACTCAATGTTGTTGGGGCACTTGTGATTTCACCACCCCTATTTTTAACAATTTCAGTTTTTTTCTTGATTCCAAAATATTCACCATTAGCTTCCAGTACAAGATATGCTTCACAATAACTTGCACCATTTCTATTATTGACAAAACGCATATCACCGAACTTCATACGTGATTCGGTTTCCAATGTCTTACCAAACAATATGTAGCTTATAATTTTCATAATGGTTGTCTTACCTGCTGTATTAACACCAGTAATCTGAAACAACCCATCTTTATCACGCCAATCGATTTCAAGTTCGCCATATGACATGAAATTCTTACCACCAAACTTAATAACGTTCCATTCAATGCTCAGGTCATCAGTGACATCAATTTCAGTTAAGATTTCTTCGTCAAGTGCAATAACATCGGCAATTACGTGTTCATCGACACCTATCTTAATTAAAAACTCTTTAAAAATCTCATGTTGCACTCCCTTATCAGTTACATTTTGCAATGTAATGCTTTCATTAACAACAATCTTTTCGTTTTCAATAAACTCATTCTTGTGAGAAATGGTTAAATTCTGGTGTTTGGATTTAATGTACGCAATAGCCTTTCTTTCATTATCCTTTGTGCGTGTTTGTGGTAAAGTGCCCCAGATAAATCGAACTTTCATGTGGTTAGTAGGACTATCTATTTCGAAATCTAAATCGTCAAAATCTGTATATGGTGTGAGTAATACATTCTTGAAGGAATAATCATTCTTTATTGGTATCATTTCAGCAACCTTGGTCTGAATATCCCACATAAGATAACCATGAAAGTTATCATCACCTTCTGAAAAATCTTGTGCGATTAATGAGCCACAATATGCTTTGGTTTGAGCTTTATCTAAAAATTGCATGCGATGAATATCACCGAACATCGAAAGAGTTCCCTTGAAGTCAGAAATCTTGTAATATGACTTACTTTTCATTTCAAAACCAGTGGTAGATTTACAACCAGTGATAGGGTCATGAAATAAGTCAATGGCATAATAATGATTAGGATTTGCAAGAATATTTTTACCATCCTTAGACTTCCAAGGATTATTATTTTTTTCCCCATGATGCCATACTGCCCAAGTCACATTATCGTCATCGAAGAAACCTGTTGATTCATAATAAATTACTCTTGGATTATGTAGGGTTTCAACAATAGCTTTAACACTATCAACACGATTCAGATTCTTCTTACGGCAATCATGATTACCTCTGGTCACCCTCACTGGTGCAATCATACTTAATTCGTTGAGAAAATTTGAAGCAAGTATTAGTTGTTCACCCTGAAGGTCAAGGTAGTCGTGAACCAAGTCACCATCAATTACTATTCTATCTGGTTTTTCATTGGTGAGGGATTCTATTAAGTTTTTGAATACAATTTCATATTCGGCATTGCGTGTGGGTGTTTTACGGATGTGTATATCTGCAAGGTGTGCAATCTTTTTTATCATGTATTATATTTTTTCACAAATATATTTAAAATCATCCGAATATGCAAGACTTTTTTACTATGACAATTTTGTTTAAATACTATGATTTTTTCTGACAAGTTGTCAGATAATCAGCAATGGTACTGAATTTGAACTATATGTGAAAAATAACATTATTATTAAAACAAAAATTATGATAACTATTAGACACACATCACCATCAATTAATTTATTTACATCAATTCTTGATGATTTATTTGAACTTTCTGAAATGGATACAATGGCAAAAACGCCAGTACATGACGTGATTGAAAACGAGAAAGAGTTTCAAATCGAATTATTATTGGCTGGCTTAAAAAAAGAAGACATCAGCATTGACATTGAAAAAAATATGTTGAAGATTAATGCTGAACGTAAAGAAAGTAAAGACGTAAAATATAATCGTAAAGAAACGTATTTTGGAAAATATGAAAGGTCTTTCAAACTTCCAGATAATGTTGATAAAGAAAAAATCGATGCTTCGTTAATTGACGGGATACTCAAAATAACTATACCAAAACTTGAGGACAATACGAAGTTAGGTAAGAAAACAATTGAAATTAAGTAATTCTAAAAGTCCCAGAAACAAAAAGGCATCATTTAGATGCCTTTTTTTATTATTCATAATTAGATTGTCTACTTCGATTTGGATTGTTATAATCTTCGATTTGCGATACAATATAACTACCCACGCCAGTTAATGTGGAAAGATTTTCGTTTATAATTTGTTTAATTGACATGCCACCACTTGTTTGTGTTAATGTTTTAAACTTTGATGTAACTGATGGTGCAGGTAAATTATAATGTTTACAAACTGCTGCTGCAATTGCTTCTGCTTGAATTGCCTTAATAACTTTTACTTCAGCATTTGTTAAATCACCCTTATCTTCCAAATATTTAATTGCTTTTTGTCCAAAATCAGTTTCGGGTGTAACATTGGTCGTATTATATAATAAATCACTTGCCCATTCTTTAAAAATAGTCGCTGCTGCATTACTGCCAGTAACGTCTTGACTTACATTTATTTGTCCATTTCTACTCCAACCAGTTTCACCTGCAGTTGCAGGGTCTTGTGTAACTCTTATTCCAATACTTTCAAGACTTTTCTTAGCAATATCAAACAATGTGTTTGCATCAGCATTATTATCATTAGTACTTGTCCATTTTTGCTCTTCTGGAACATCAGCACCATGCGTGTCTGAAATATCAAATACTGGGCATGCGTTGAAAGGACCTAACGTATAATTTTTCCTCATTCTAATCTGACGCAACATTTCTTGTGATTGTAAGTGTGCAGGTTTTTTTAAATATTCTCTATCTTTTTTTTGGTCTTCAAGTTTATATTCAATAGATTTACCATTAGGTAATTTATAATACTTATTTACACAATTAATTGTAATTGCAGCATTTACATTAACTTGACGACCCATTTTATTCCACACGCTTTTTGCTGCAATCCTTGTTGCATCAGGCTTTTGTAAATAAATTAAAATGATGTTTTTTGCACTATAATCATGAAATTTACTTGAGAATGCAATGAATTGTTGAAGAATTGCATCGGCAGTTTCATCTTCAACACCATTTGCTATTTTTTCAATATAATCTTCAAGTTTTAATTCAAGTTCAGTTTTTGTTTTTAATGGTATTCGTGCTGCTTCAATCTCTGCTCTAAGTTGTTCCAATTCTGATATGAATACTTGGATGTCGTCTGTCTGACCACCATTTGCTTCTAATTCAGCATTAAAATTTTTAATTGCTTCCCAATCTTTATCGCTAAATTCTCTATCGTATTTAAATAATATTGATTTTCCAGTTCTCTTATCTCTAATTTCCCTAAACCCAAGTCTTTTTAATGTTGGGTAGAATGCTTTTACCTCATTTGGATTTTTTGATACAAGAACATATGAAAAATATGAATCACCATTCGGTTTTTTACGTTCTTGTTTCTGTATATTAACGTATTCAAATATGCCCTGTTTTCCCATTGCGTCAAATATTTTCTATAAATACTTGATTTAGTCGTAAATTATCTCAGAATAATTTTTTTTCAACTTGGTTTTAATATAGTTAACCCTATTGCTGATTGTAGAACTTGTAACGTTAAACTCTTTACCGATTTCATTATAGTCATAACCCTGAACGTATTTCATATCCAAAAGTGTAAAATCTGTTGGAGAAATCTGTGTTGAGATATAATTAATTGCACTACAGTTTTCGAAAGAATTGTTGCTGGAAGTGAATGTATTATTTGCAGTAAATGCTAAATTATTAACGTTACTGGCAGTGATAAAACCACTATTTGATGTGCTTGCGATAAACCCACTATTTGATGATGTACTTCCTATGTCAAATGCTGTGTCTGTTGATATCGTAAAGGTATGTGTACCAGTTGATGCAGAAACCGCAGTATTGCTACGCCACCTATCAATTAAGTAGTGTTTAGCTATAACTAACACCCAAGTCTTAACGCTTGACTTTTCTTTATCGTATTTGCTAAGATATTGAAACGTTTTAATTAAAATCTCTGAGACACAATCATCAAGGTCATCACTATTAATTTTCGTAAACTTACCTCTAATATAATTCTTAACTATTTTTTGATATTTAT
>Ga0316608_1000127_pt1 | contig 40227 bp, 34 predicted proteins | sample MIS2016152B_MG_FD_207673 | JGI IMG/M metagenome (GOLD analysis project Ga0316608, IMG submission 207673) | Microbial mat bacterial communities from Middle Island sinkhole, Lake Huron, Michigan, United States - MIS.2016.152B | ecosystem: Environmental > Aquatic > Freshwater > Lake > Sediment... | reverse complement strand
CTGATCGAAGAGTATAAGATTGCATAGCAATATGGTCACCATGAAAAAACTCAATGGTGGACACAAAGCGTTGAACAATGCCGGCATACCTTATATATAGGGTATTGTATAGATTTTTTTTATGTCTTAAAATGCTCATTATTGCATACTTATAGAAAAATTGATCTCGATATTTTATTCTTTTCATTATTTACCGCGTGTTATGCGGTCGTTTTTTTTGTTTCATCAATTCGGTCTATATATTTTTGAAAGTTTTCTTTAACTATTTTGTCAATATTACTTCTATCCGCACCGTCACAATACCATTGATTTTCCGACTCATTCAAGTCGTCTTTTGCAAAATAAAGCAAATAAAAATTCATATATTCATTATCCATATCCAAACCAATGCAAATGTCTTTAATTTCCTTTAAAGTTTTCAAATAATTGTTTGGTTCATTCATGCTTTTTGAAATAATGTAATAAACATAATTTCTAATAGTCAATAATTTGTCGTTAATTCTAAGATTCAGGTCAGCTAAAACTTTGTCTGTCAATTCCTGAAGTTCAAATTGATTATATGGTTTTGTAATTCCTGCTAAAATATACAGATTCTCAGCTTCGTAGCCTGCTTCCATCATTTCCAAAGCCCAATCAATCCAGCTTTCGTCAATGTCTTCATTGAAGGCTTTTTTCATTAATATTCTATATGTCGATATAACTTCTGGCATATTAATCATAAGTTACATTTCCGATAATAATAAACTCTTGTTCATTTGTCTCTTTGTTTATTAAGCTACCATTCACAGTCACTGAATAATATTGTTGCAAAGGTTTAAAAGTTTCATTCTTAAATCGTGGTATCAACAACAAAATGTCACTTGAGAATGACTTTCCGATGATTTTTTTATTAAGTCTAACTTTCAGTTTGTCACCTTCTCGTTCAGTCAAAATTTCACCAAATATCTTGTGGGCACTTTATCATTTCGTTCGACCGTTCTTTGATAAGAATTCTGATATTTTTTGTTTTTTTATTGTTAATCCCAATAGATTCAATAAGTTTTTGATTTAAGTTCTCTGAATATGGAATGCTAAACTCTGGTTGGTAAATAACTTTAAAAATATTAGCCATATTAAAAGATGCTAAACCGATGTTGTATTTTTCAAATGTCTCAATATTTTTTATTGCTGAATGTATACTATCATTGGACAATACAACGTATGCAATATTTGAAAAACTTCTATATCGAAAAGCTTGTTGAGTGGCTCTTTTCCAATTTTTTAGTTTAAGTTCGAATGATATTACTGAAACTTCCTTTTTTATTTTTGTATAAAAAATAAAATCAGGAATCCCAGATAAACCTTGACATTCTTTAATATACGAGTTTCCAAAATTAGTTTTTAGAAACTTCTCAAATTGAATAGACATTTCTTGTTCACTTGTAAACATGATTAAAATTTTAATTCTTTATGAAAAGCATTAATAACATTAAACCACGTTGGTAAATGAGAACCATTACTATTATCGTCTAAAAGAATTTCATTTTCAATTGTTTTAAACAAATTAATAGCATTTTTAATAATTTCTTTTAAATTCTCTATCCTTGCACTTTGGTCTTTAGGTAAACTTTTTATTTGTTTATCAAATACAAAAAAATAATGCTTGTACGGTTCGGGTTTTGCGAAATGCCACTTAAATTCCGGTTTAAACATTAGTGGTTTATATTCGGAATCATCAAAATAATTTTCATAATTTAGAATTTGACTTTTCATAGCTTGAATATAAATATAATCAATCCATTGCAATAGTTTGGTACTGTACAATCTTGCATTCGGCGAACGCATTGCTCCATTCTTAATATCCTGAAATCGTTTAATTCCAAAGGAACGCAGATTTTCATATGAACCAACAGTTACAGAATCAGGCATAGCTATGCTATATAAAACAGCTTCTGTATTAGTGTATCCTATATGAACTTGAAGTTGATTATCTTTTAATATCTTGATAAATCTCAATGCGTTTAAAAGATAGTCAAAATCTTTTATTTGTTTACTTGAAAAGTTATTCTCAAAAATAAGATATACACCGTCAATATGTGGATGACCAGTAATCCAGTTCAAAAGTTCATCTCTTTTATCTGTATCAGTTAACATTATACTTTTTACAATAACTGATAAAAGAACTTGCTTTTTGATATTGTTTTGTTGGATATAGTCACAAAACGGAATCACAAAAAAATCCGTACTCTGAATGAAAAAATTAGTCGGATTGTCCTGATAATATCGAGTTGGAATAATAATAAATTGAAAATTATTCTGCAGTTGATAATCAATGCATAGTTTAGATAGTTGAATATGGCTATTATCTAAATCATTAGTAGCAAAATCTGGTTTTAAGTTTCCAGGAAAATAGGGGTAAGTATCAAGAGTTCCCTTTCCTTCATTTAATAGATATAATTGAGGGTCAAGAAAACCTGATTCCTTAAATTTAATATCTAACTGCAAAAGTTTATCAGCGTCAACATTAATGGGTGAAAAAATAATACCGTCACCGATGTTTTTTTGATAACTTTCAATATTCCATTTATCTCTAAAACCTGTTTGATGATATATTTTCATATTATATATTTTTAGCAATAAAAGCTTGTAGCATTTGATAATTTCTAAACCTATTATAAGGTTGTGTTTGTAATGTTTTGTACACAAATTCAGAAATTATACTATCCTTACAAATTGTTTGGTTTTCAAGCAAATAAATATTTTGCATTATATTTTCGGCTATAGAGAATTTATTGCCCAAATAGTTTGGGTCGAAAGGGTGAATTCCTAAATAGAGTTCCAACGCGATTATTCCAAGGCTAAAAAAATCAGTTCTATGGTCGATTGAATTCTTTTTATTTAATAATTGTTCGGGAGCTGCATAAAACGGAGTACAAGGACCATAAGGGGAAATGGTTTGCGTTAAAGAATCCAAATCTAAAAATCGAGCGATTCCCAAATCAATAATGCATGGTTTATTATCAGGTCGAATAATTATGTTCTCTGGTTTTAAATCTCTATGTACAATATTCTTTTCCCAAATAAGAGACAGACCTGAAACAATGGAATTAATTAAAGTTAAAATTTGTATAGGACTTGTAAACTGCGACATTGATGCTCTTAGTTCTTTCCCTTCAATATAATCTTCAACGATTTCAAATTCTTTTGTTTTAAAATCAATATTAAAATGATACTGCTTCGGATAATAGACTGAATTAAGTTCTGAAAGTAATTCTACTTCTCGTTTTATTCGTTCAAGTGATGTATAACTTTTTATTGCACCTTTTTTAACCACAACATAACCAATTGTTGGATGTTCTGCTAACTGAACCGTTTTTTGCCCACCAGTTTTTAGTGATTTTATTATTTTACATTCTCCTATCATATGACAAAATTACTAAAAATCGTGTAAACTATCAAATTTTTGTTTGTCTTTCAATTGCCCACAACATTTATATACCCTACCATGCGAATATCTCCTATATTAGGAACAAAAACATCCACTCCTAAATTACTGTTTTCCATGTAGATACAAGGATAACAAAATATATTCGGTAGTAAAAATCGCATCATGGTTTTCATTATTTTCATTCATTTCTTCAAAAAATAGTCCAAAAAATTTGTTCTTGGGGTCTGCTTTTTTTTTCAAATTCATTTTGAACTTTTCTATAGATTTCTGCATTGAATTTGGACAAAAACAGCAACTCCTAAATTATTGTTTTCTATGCAAATACAAGGATAACAAAATATAGTCGGGACAAAATTCGCCACTCGAATATAGAAAATTTTATGGAGGTTTTTGCTCTTCATTCCTATATTTTTCATTTTTTTCTTTTCAGCTATTTTGTACAAAGGACTTGTGATCGTTCTGCGTTTATTATCAGAAACATGGGGGTATTTCAACTTGGTTATGAACTTTTCCAAAGTTTAAAACTTTGGAAAAGTTGGTTTGACGTAACATTAGTCCAATTTATTGCTTAGCATATTTAATAAAACAAAAATTTCCTTGCATGCCTGATGGTTTAAGTGGTTTATTCTTATCAAGTTGAGTGTGTATTTCGGCCGAAGTCCATACATTTTGTAGTTTTCCATATTCAGAAAAATCGCCAATAAATCGGTTACGATAACAAGTTGAAACGGTAACTTCCAATACATTGTTTTCTTTTAATAAACCGCTAACGTTGGGATATTGACTTGGAGACCACAAAACACCCAAATCCTTTCCATTCAATTTCAATTCTGCTAAGGCATCAAAATTCCCCAGATTAAAAAGAACCGAATCATTTTTATTGATTGAGTTTTTGTCCAAGTTGAAAGTAATCTTGTAAAGCACTTTTCCTGAAAAGTATTTTATATGTGGCAAAGTAGAATTTGTAATCCAGTCCAAAGTATTTAAATTTTCGTTTACAGAATTTTTGGAACTTGAAACAAAAGATATACTTGCATTAATTTCGCTTATTTGTAATGTATCCGCTTTTGGGTACTTATAAACATTTGCTTTACTACCAGAAGATTTTTTAAAAACAAAAAAGACCGATTTGTAGGGTAGAAATGAATAATGAACCCGGGTTCTGTCATCACCCTCTTGTGCGTATTCGCAAGGAATTATGCACTTATTTTCAGCGTCCCATACTTTGGGTTCTAATCCTGCGACCCTAAAAAGACAATTTGCATCTATTGTTTTGCTTGTCTGGTTGGCAACAAAAAAAACCTCCGATTCACCAATTTTTTTATGAAAAAAAAGAAAATTGAGTGAATCATTTCCTGTGGTGAAATCTGGGTTCAATTTCAAATCCTGAAGCACAGATTTTAAAGGTTTTCCCCAAATAACTTTCCCCTTACCAAAATTGTTTTCCGTTACTGTTTTTCCATCAACTTTACCCCAAATCTTAGAGGCTAACTCTTGAAGTTCAGCATTGTTTTGCTTAAAATTTTTAAGCGAAACGGTTTTTTCAGGTTTTTGTCCATAAATTACTGCACCTGAATTTACCAGTTTCTCAATCAGCTTCAAGGTTTTAAGCTCCATGCTTTTGCTTTTTGGCAAACATAAAAGTCGAAAAGATGTTTTGCCGCTATATTCTATTTTTGACTGATTCACTGTGAGTTTGTTTGCAAGAATATCATAGTTGCAGATATTTGCATTATAGCCCAAGGGTAATTCGTTTAAATATTCATTATCAATAAATTGTGGAAGTTGATCTCCCTGAAAAAACAAAACATCGTTTCTCACTGAGCCTTTTTGTAAAACATTTTGGATTCTGATTTGAAAATCCAACCATTCTGCACTTTGATTCCAGATTAGATTATTTCTATTGAAATGCGATGCAAACTCACCGAGGGTCATTCCGGGCTTATCTTCATGAGGTTGATGCACGTAACTATGCAATATGATCTGGTTTACTCCAGATGAAAATGCACGGTCGCCAAAGGGTTTTAGGTTTTGAGGTGATTCACTGTAATGTACCATAGCCGTATAAGATTCAGCTCCAACAATACTTTTATCATAAAAAATTGCTGCATTGTGCGGATATTCCAATGAATTTCGTGCTTGTGCAGAATATTCTGTAAATGAATTGGAATTATTTCCGGCCCAAAATTCAAACATCGGCATATCTGCATAACTATTTGATTTCATAACATCTAATGGCGGGTATCCACCTCCGCCATAAATTACTTCTGCATGAAATTCCATTTTGTTTTTGTGACATAGATTCATGAAATGCTTGTAATAATTATCTTGTATTAAATCTGCAATAGTTAACCTGAAATCGTGCAGAAATGCTTCAGATTCAATGCCTGAGCTAATGACTTCACCGCACAAAACGGGAAGCCAATTGATAAGACTATAACCTCTTCGTTTTTCAAACTCCTTAGGCATTGCATTTGTCCAGTTTTGAAACTCGCACTCCCAACTGTCTATTAACAAAAATTTAAAAGTATTTCCTGTCATATCTCCTGCGGCATCAATCAGTTTCTTTGGAAAACTATTGAAATGAAATGTAATTGCAGAACTATCCATTTTATCAGCTTCCAATCCTACTCCCTTTGCAGTTGCCGGGCTATTTTTTGCGCCTGTTAAGGTATATCCAAAGCGAATGATTGTCCAGTTTCCTTCGGGTGCCTGCCATTTCAAATGACCTTTTGCATCCATGTTTTGACTTATATCCAAAATGGCCTTTGGGTCTATCAATTTCAAATCACCGGCAATGGAATCAAAATCTTTCTTAGAATTCATTTTTACGGAAGCTGTTTTTCCTTCAATAAATGGAATACTCGGATCAAAATTTGCTTGTTCGTTTTCCTTTAGCAAAGCAAATTCTGGTATACTGAATTCCAACCAGGGATTGGGATCATTAAGTGAAATTATTTCAAGTTTAAAGTACTTAGCACTTATTTTTGGAAACACGATTTCATTATTTTTATTCAATCCCTTTATTTCAAATTCTTTGATTTTACTATAATTCTTGCCATTGTTTGAAGCAGACAATACATAATTTACCGAAACTTTATTCATATCATCCCAAAGAAATTTTTTCTTCTGTCTGAAAATTAATTTAGTCGTTTCAAACTCTTGGTCAAATTGAATATCTATTTTAGTTCCTTTTCTGGCTTTAACGGAACTAACAGGACAACCATCCATGAGAATCGCTCCATCTATACTATCTTGTATTGTAATTTTAGGATTGCTTTTTGAAAAGGAATTTTGGGTTTGGATTGATTTATAAGCAATTACTGCAACATCCTGATAAAATCCAAGATTAGCATGAGGTCGGGTGATTTGCATATTCACTTCTTTTCCACCTTGCAAGAGAGTTTTGTTCCAAACAAACTCTTTCATTGCATTTTCGGGTTTTATCCAAGGTCCGCCGCTGGAACTCCAACCATCGCAATTGTGAGCGCCAATTGTAATACCCAATCTTTTTGCCTCCGTTAGTGCCCATTTGAACATTTCATACCATTGTGGGGAATCGAAATCAATCACGGGAACGCCAAAATTTTTTCCGTCAAAAAGTCCCACATTCAGAATTGTTGCTTGTGTGACCCCTTGCTTTTTCATTGATTCTAAGTCCTTTGTTATTCCTTCTTTGGTGATTGCTCCCTCTAACCAATGCCACCAAGTATGTATCCCATTGCCCGTTTGTGTACCAAGAAATGTTTTTTCATCTAGGGTTTCGGGATTTGGCTTTTGGCAGGCTGAGAATACAGAACATATCAGTACGAGTAAAATAATGAATTTGAGCTTCTTCATAGATTTGTTATTTTATAGTTTTATAATGAAACATTTGTTGTATTATGTTCAAAAATAATAATTATAAAATAGGATCAAAAGGCAATATCAATTCCTTTTTTGAATTTATTTTGAACAGGCAAATATTGGTTTACAAGAAATTGATCTACAGTATGATGTGTATATCATGGATCAACCAATTTCTTAACCATTGGAGTAAACATGAACACTATTTGCGGCAGATGGCAAATAGTTGATGCCAAACCAACAAATCAACAATACCGCAAAGGAAAGACTTAATACCCAAAGCAAGGTATTTGATTTTTCAGGATGCTGGTGTCTAAAGTGCATATAAATCAGGTAACTGATCCAAGTCAAAAAAGCCCAGGTTTCTTTGGGATCCCAAGTCCAATAATGCCCCCAAGCTACTTTTGCCCAAAGTGCTCCAAACAACAAACCTAAAGTAAGAAATGAAAAGCCTACATAAACCAAATTATCGGCTAATTGCAAGGTTGCTTCTTTATAGATTTTTTTGTAGCGCGTGTATAATCCAAAAACAGCTACCAGGGAAGATGCCCCTAATAGTGCATAGGAGACTATATAAACGATCACATGCGGAACAAACCATGGACTTTGCAACGCAGGCATTAGCGTTTTACTGTATGTTTCCGGTTTTAAAATGTCTAATAGCAGGAACAAAAACGCTAATGAAACACAATAGGCAAGAAACCATTTATATTTCCAGCGCAAGTATGTAATATATCCGATCAAGGGCAGGAAAAAAGAGTACCATAAACGGGTTTCACCTAAGGTTCTCAATGGTGGACGCTGCAAATTTATCCACAATATAATTATAAATGTTGAGAGCACTACAATGCCCGATACGATGAGAAAATTCCCAAGTATTTTAAAAAAATTGGATTTACCAGCATACAGACAAATAACACCGGCAAACCATAAAGCAATGGTAAGTATTGCAAATATTGGAAAATTAAGCCAAATCATAGTTCTTTGTTTTCAGTTATAGGTTTTGAACGACCGATCCAAAATAGATAAATAGCGCCAGCCATCATCATAAAAATTCCAAAATAAACTAAGGGCAACCAGGGATCATTCACAAGTTCAATGATACTGATTTCAGAAAATTTTCCTTTTTCGCTGTCGTAGCTCGACTGATAAATTTTCCATCCCCCAATCTTGACGGGCTTGTTTACTTCTATTAACATGGTATCATGTTTCCCGTCCTTGGTCATGTATTCCATTGTAGAGCTGAATTTCTTTGCTTCTGGTTCCAGAAGTACCAGCGCCAGTTTACTATTCAGCGTCATCGGAATAGGCGGAAACATGAAACTTCCACACGAAATCCACCCCGTCTTTTCTGCCAGCTTTGCCCCCGACACTTTTACTTTTATTGCGATTGGAGCGCCATAAAATTTCTTTGGGCTAAATTCACCCGTAGAATCTTGAATGGCAGATTCTATATAGTCTAAAATTTCAATTTGGTAACCATTAATCGTTTCTTTTACTCCTTTTTGCGCTGCCAATAAATTACTTCCCCTTTCTGAAATAACTTTTCCCTCAATGGTATCCACAAAAGCCAATTTAGGAGGATATTCCTCCATTTGAAAATCGATTAGTTTGAGCGATAAATTTATCTTAAATATTTGATTATTTGAACCTAACGCAGTATTCGAAAAGTGACCTCCCTCTGACAACTCCATCGAGATTCTTTTCAGATCGCCGCTTCCCATAATTCCTGCAAAAAGTGTGATCCACAAACCCAAATGATTAAGCAAAAAACCCATATTTTTGCGTGTTAATTTTGCTGATCTTCTTAATGTTACAAAACCCAAAGAAGTCATAAAATAAAGCATAATCAAGGCAAATGTCCAGGAAGTTGTCAAATGCGATAATCCTATTTTACGAATAATTTGAGGGGCGGAAGCTTCATCTTGGGGGGTCAATCCGAGAAGCAAAACCAAAATGGTAAGCATACAGGATGCAGTTATAGCCGCAGGAATTGTCGATAACCATTTTATAATTGGGTTGCTCTTAAAAAATAAATGTAATCCAATCAAAATATTGACAAATACAACGCCAATAATTCCATTGACAGGCCAACTCATTAATTTTACACCTCGGCCATTGGTTGCAATTTCCAATAAAAATCCAATAAGAACAAGCCCAAGCCCCACGATAAAGCCTTCTTTATATTTCCAAGGTTGCTGCCAGATTTTACGCTTTTGTTTTTCTTCCATTGATAATGATTTGAAACATTATTGTGATAATCGACAAAATAGTGTGCTAATTAAAATATTGAAAATAATTTGTTTAGTTTCACAAAAAACAGATTATTTTTTTCGCTTATCCTTAATGATTTTCAGCCCATCCTGAAATCATGCTTTTGAAACTGCTGGATATTTTCGTTCCAAAGGTGCAGAAATAAACATGAATCAGCAAGAAAATCGAAATTAAAAAACCAATAGCAGAATGGAAAACAGCCGTTAGAAAAATACCTCCTATTCCAAATATTTGATTCACAATAATTTCCGGAAAAAACAATGCAATACCGCTTATGATAATCATAGGAACAAACAAATACATGACAAAGAAATAAGTTAGCTTTTGCAATGGATTGAATTTTCGTTCTTCGGTAATTGGAAATGGTGCCGGTTGTTGCTTGAATACGCCAAAAATGTAGTGCTTAAATTGATCGCTCAATTCTTTTATATAGCCCTTTAATTTTATTTTGTAGTGTTTGTAATTTCCTGTGATGATGTTTCCGATGAAGAAAACCAAATAATTAAGGGATAATGCTATTCCACAAATGTTGTGCATTTGAACAGAAAGATCAAATCGCAACAAAGGGGAATTGGGTGAAGAATACTGCATGCTAACACCCGATATGATGAGTAAAAGGATCAACAAAGCATTGATCAGATGCCACAATCTTACATACAAAGGATAATGATATATTGCCATAATAAATAGAATTATAAATAATTGAATAAACGATAATATTTGAAAACCCAAAAATTAAATTTTCTTTTTCTTAGAAGCAAAGTATCTTAACAATGCGTGGGAGATAATTCCTACAATTGTTAAAATAAAGATTGCAATACTGAAATTATTTAAAAATTGATTTCGATTAGCTCCAATAACATAAGAGTTGTTTAAAATAATTGCATTGAAAAAACCATTTTTTTTGCGATTTTCTTTTGTTTGAAATTTATACAAAGTATTCATTAATCTCGAATCTTTTGTATGACATTCAACACAATTATGAACGGCTTTTTGTTTTGGCTCTAAAAGGTGGGATACCATTGTGCTGTCGCTCTGACTTGTATGGCAATCAATACACCTAACGCGGGTGAAATGCAATTTCTGATTCGGCAACCAGTCGTGCTTGGGCAAGTAGGGTTGATGTTTGGGGGATGCTTGAGAATTTTCAGCCGTATGGCATTTCAAACAAATATTATTGCCATAAGTAACTGTTTCATTAATATTTTCAGATTTTCTGGCAAAAATTTTATAGGTATGCGGATCATGACATTTCCAACAAGTGAAGGCATCTTTCATTTTTGTAAAATGGACAGATTTTTCAAACTCAGAATTTACCGATTCAAATTTGAATTCAGCATGTTGCTTGTCGTCAGAATGACAGTCCATGCACATAGGAAGCGGTTCTTCCACTAATTCTTTTGGGTGGGGAAAGGTGTCATAATCGGCAGAATGGCAGTCAACACATTTGAATGAACCATGATTTGAATCATAGAATATGTTTGAAATAATGTGTTTCTTTTTCATTTCAAAAGTTTGGTCTTTTCCATCCACCTTGATGTGAATTTTTTCTTTACCGTGACAATCAAAGCATTTATTGTTTTCACCTTGGGTTTCTTCATCTGCTTTGGCTTTTTGCGTTACTTCTTCTTTGGATGAACTCAAAACGACAAGTATGGCAATGGTGAAGAAAGATGCAAAAATAAATTTTAATAAATTTTTAAATTTCATGACTTTACATTTTTTTGAACCTTCTGTAATTTATGATCAAAAGAATTTGTGTTACCATATTGGCACATTATGTATAAATATTCGTAAAAAAAACATTGACAAAGCACGAAGACTTTGTCAATGTTAAAATAAGAAATTATAGCTTAAATTTATTTGAATGTTCTCATGTGATTAATGATTCCCCAGCGGTCATTTTCCACTGTGATCTTCTTTTCGAAATTGGGCATATTCAGGCGGCCAATGATCGATTTATAGTACAACTCACCATCGGTTTGATTTTTGATGTCAGCAAGCTTTATTTTACCTGTATATTTTAAGGTTTTTGCCTTTGGGGTGCCACCTTCGCCGCCAGCGCCATGACAAATCTTGCAATGTTTGTTATATAACCCCTTTCCTGCCTCAAGATTTTTTCCCTTTACCGGATTTACTTTGTTTTTGTATTCGGCCGGTACTACCCAATTCTGATAGGGAGAAGCAATAAAAGAAAACAATAAAATACTGGATAAGAGTGTAACACTCAAAAACAACCATTTTTTTAAAAATACACTTTTCATAACAATTCCTCCTAAATAAAAATAAAAAATATCAATAAAACGATCCTCGATAATAATTTCTGGACGACTTTATCTTAGAACTTTACTGTAATATTGAAACCAAAGCGCATTCCTCCATCAGTAAAATCATTTGTATTGGCAGTATAATTTTTTTGCGCCACAATATGATCAAAAGGAGCTACAAAAAACTGGAATGTGTGGGTACTTGTTCCTATTTCCAAACCAAAACCCAAATTGGGCTTGGTATCAACTGTCCAATCCCTTTTTGTTTGTATATTAAAGCCTTGGTCATACTCCATAATGAGCGACATTTCGTTATATACTTTGAATCTTCCTCCAACAGAAATGTTTATGGCATCCCAGAGATAAATCGAATCCACATCATTGATATGACTAAAACCCGGAGCGATTTGGAAGGATAGTCTATCAGAAAATTTTCTGGCAAAGATGAATTCAGCATGGTAGGAAAGGCGATTGGTAAAACTTTCAAAATTTACATCTCTGGAATCGATGCCTACATTACCATAAAAGGAAATTGACAGGGGGATTTTGCCGGATCTACTTTGTTGAAGCAGCGCTACCTTGCCATCTAAAACCTGCAACTTATTATTTTTTTCCGTAGCGAATCCTAACTGGATTCTGTTGGTAATACCATAACAAAGTTGTAGTTGAATGTTTGAAGGGCCATAAATTCCCAGTAGGTCTTCCATATCCTCAATTTTTGAAAACCTATGCGCAATATTCAATCCCAATTGTTTTTGAGTAAGTTGAACAACAGTCGGATTATCAATCAAATAGCCACTTGACCAAGGATCAAGAACGGGGGTTTTGTCGTCGTCATCGGATGCTACCACTTCTTCTTGTGCCTGAATAGAAAAACACAAAAACATGAGAATGGAAAATAAAAATAGAATCTTTTTCATAATTAAAGTAAAATAATATTAATCAAAAATTTACATATAACGTTAATCTCTAATTGTTTTTTGCTCCCTGAGCGATCCAAGTCTGAACTTTTGTTTTTTCGCTTGCCGAAAGGCGGTTTTCTGAACCATGTTTTGCATCATAAGCAGAAACAAAAGTGCTTTCTGCGGGTTTGCCAGCAACAATAAATCCATTTGAAACCATGCTATTGTATGAAGCCCCAGATTTTAAATTCAAGGAATAAGAGGCAGAATGGCATGTTGCACATTTAGAAGTAAGTATAGGCTGAATATCCGTAGCAAAACTAAGTTGGGGTGCATTGTCTAAATCAATTTCTTCGGGTTTGATTGTTTCGTATTCGCAAGATGCAAAAGCGATAACTCCAATAAATATAATAATAAAATTCTTCAGTTTCATAATGTATTCAAATAAATTGTTTAATGAATTGCAAGTTCAAAGATTTCAAAAATAATAAAAAATGCTGTTTTGGAAAATCTTTTGTCACCAAAACAGCATATTTCGTCAAAGAAAAAAATCTATGGCAAAGAAGCGATGGTATTTTCTAACATTTTCTTTGTAAATTTATAATTATGGATGCCTTTACTTCCATCACGAAGCGCCAATTGGAAATTGACAATAGCAGCAAAATTTTTGTTTGTTGAAGTTAGCGAGCCCGATGTAAGTTTAACATAACCTGTTGGTTTTCCGTCCACCATTTCTATCAAACCAAGGTTGTTGAGCTTGGTTGTCAATTGATCTATTAAACCTTGAATTTCGGTTTGCTTTCCTTGGTAGTCAAATGTGGTGAGGCCTGCATGACACTCTGTGCAAGCAGCCAGATTTGATTCCAAACCATCTTCGCTTTTTACTCTAAAAGTGTGACCGCCAAATTTGGCATTGGCAGATTCTGCCATGTGGCATTTGCTGCAATTCAATGAAGCATGCGCTGAGTTTTCGTAACCTGAACCAAATGCATAATTGCCTTTACCTTGTAATACAGCAGCTTGTACGCCATAATGCACACCAAATCGGCTACTTGTAACGGTCATATTGACAGTACTCGTTTCAACAGGTTTGGGGCTTGGTAAACGAGGTTGGTGGCAATACGAACAACCTTGATTTGAGGCGATTTTTACGCCAGTGTTAATACGCATTTTAAAGGAATCTAACATAGCCAGTGCATAATCTTTGCCATCAGCAGTATCCATGGTTTGATGAGAATCATGGCAAAAGTTACAGTTGAATCCAATCGGAATAGCAACTTCTTCGGCTGTTGTGTCTCTGCCTGTTGCCAATGTTTCATGCAAACCTTGTTCGCTATGACAAGCAGCGCAAGTGTTTCTTTCTTCTACCACATTTCCTGTAACATGCAATGAACTCTTAAATTGACTTTCCACCAGATCTTTTTTGGTAAGATTGTGGCATGTTTTGCAGGTTTCATTACCATCAAGTCCATCACTTCCTGGAGGGCCTTCTGGTCCTTCGCAACTGGCAAAGAAAATGGTGACGCCACCGCCTATCAGGATAAGGTTTGCTAAAATTACAAATAAGATTTTCTTCATTTTTTATCAGTTTAATGCATAATTTATTTAAATTGCCTGCCAAAATACAAATTGTTTTATTCACAACTTAACTGTAAACAAAGGTAACACAAATTTAACACACAACAAACTTGCAGGAATTGATTTATTTACCAATCAAAATAGAAAAATATCAACACAAAAATTGATTTTTGTTGTTTATTTATTGATATTTGTCAATAATTAATAAACCATTAAAATGCTAAAATATTCAAATGCAAAACATTGTATAACTTGTGAAAGAAAATGTACTACGTTTCGATGTTTAAGTGAGGATGAGCTCGATCTTATGAATGGTCACCGTTTTCAAGTAAAGTTCAAAGCGGGTGAAATGATTTTCAAACAGGGCACGGGTTCTTCTCATATTGTTTCATTTAATTCCGGACTGGCAAAGTTATACACCGAAAGCCCTCAGAATAAAAATATTATATTCAATATTATCAAGCCAACCGTTTTATTAGGTTGTCCTGGTGCATTTACAGACTACCGTCATCATTTTAGTCTGAGTGCCATTACAGATTCAGAAGTCTGCCTGCTTGAAACAGATATATTTAAAAAAATACTGAAAAGTAATGAAAATTTCCATGACAATTTCATTCGAAACTTCAGCGAAAAAATGATTGATTTTTTCCAACGATTTGGAGGAATTATTCATAAGCAAATGCCAGGCAGAATTGCTGATTCTTTGCTTTATCTTTCCGAGGAAGTATTTCAAAGTCCATCCTTTAATATGCTTATCTCACGAACTGAATTGGCAGAAATGTCGGGTATGACAAAAGAAAGCGCCTGTCGGGTATTGAAAAGCTTTAAAAATGAAGGAATAATAGAAACCAATAAGAACCACATTCAAATTTTAAAACCAGCAGTTTTAAAGAAAATAAGTGAAACAGGTTAATGAAAATTTAATTTCAAAACTCTTGTAATAAATCACGCTCCGCCATAAATGGCAGAGCTAATGATGGGTTCATTGATTAAGGTTTGAAATATATTTTTCTGACTTTCAGGGCACTAATCATTAGTCCAAGCATTTATTCATGGGAAACCAGTTCTGAATTTTGATCCACTGAATATCGGAAAATCAAATTTCTTTTATTCAAGTCTAAATCCAACTACCAATATATCATCGACTTGTTCTAAATGTCCTCTCCATGTTTCGATGGTTTTGTCCATAAATTCCTTTTGTTCTTTCATCGGTTTTGTATGAATTTCAACCAATAATTCTTTGAATTTTTTCAGGTAAAACTTTTTACCTTTTGTTCCACCAAACTGATCCATGTATCCATCCGAAAACATATACAGTACATCTCCGGCTTGTAAATTCCATTCTGAATTTCGAAACGGAACTTCTTGCTCATAATAGATTCCAATAGGCATTTTATCTGCATCTACCTGTACCAATTCACCATTTCTGATTACAAACAAGGGATTGAAGGCGCCAGCAAAATAAAGTTTGGTTTTATCTTTTTCTATTACACAAAGTGAAATATCCATTCCATCTTTGGACTCACCGTCTTTGCCAGTTTGTCGCAATGAATTTTTTACATAATCCCGGAGTTCGTTCAATATTTCGGCGGCAGTAATTTCTGGATTTTTATGCACAATTTCATTGAGGAATGAAATACCCAACATGCTCATAAAAGCTCCTGGAACACCATGACCAGTGCAGTCCGCGGCAACAAAAATGATCCGTTCTTCAATTTTGTCAAACCAGTAGAAATCACCGCTAACAATATCGCGGGGCTTATACAGAACAAAATGATCGACGAAATTGGATTCAAGCATTTCTACTGGAGGCAATAAAGCCGATTGAATCCGACTGGCATATTCAATGCTATCGGTAATATCTTTGCTTTTTTGCTCAATCAGGACGCTTTTTTGTTCAATTATTTTGGCTTGTTCTCGAATTTCGTTGCTGGCTTCCACTATTTCTTTGGTTCTCTCTTGAACCAAATTTTCTAATATTCGTTTGTCATTTTGCAGTTTTCTTTCTCGCCATTTTACATAAAGAAAGATCAAGGCTATAATGACAAGAAAAATAAAAATATAGAATATTTTTGTTTTCCAGAATGGTGGTGAAATGATAATTCGAATTGATGCTCCCTGATTATTCCAAACACCGTCATTATTAGAACCTTTTACACGAAAAGTAAAGACGCCATGAGGCATATTGGTATAGGTTGTGAATCTTCCCGTACCAAATTCTATCCAGTCTTTGTCAAAACCTTCCATTTTGTAGGCATATTGATTTTTTTGTGGGAATACATAATCCAATGCCACAAAATCAAATGAGAGAATATTCTGATTCCATTTCAATTTGATTTCTTTTTTCATGAAAATGGCGGTGTCCAGAATCATATCTTTGTTATTTATTTTGAATCCGGTGATTAAGATTTGAGGTGGGTTGGGATTTTCAACGATGCGCTCAGGAAAGAATGCATTAAATCCATCGATGCCACCAAAAAATAATTCACCATTTGATGATTTACAATAAGATCCAACAAGAAATTCATTGCTTTGCAAACCATCTTTCACATCATAGTTTCTTATTTTGAAATTTTTTTTATTGAAGCGTGAAAGGCCGCAATTGGTGCTAATCCACAAGTTCCCCTGTTTGTCTTCTACAATGCCCATGAATACATCATTGGGAAAGCCGTCCCTTTCATCAAAAGTTTGAAAAGTGAAGTCATTTCTGTTCAAACGGTTCAAAGTCCCTTTCGTTCCTATCCATAAAGTTTTTTCCGAATCTTCAACGATGGAATAAATTCGATCATCTCCAATACTTTTATCATTTTTGGGATCATGTTTAAATGCCTTGAACTCATTTTTTTCGGGATCAAAAATGTTTAAGCCACCCCCCATTGTTCCTACCCAGAGCGTATGGTTAGAATCTTCCATGATCATGGTTACTTGATCATGGCTTAAGGATTTTGGGTCTTTATCGGAATGTTTCCATTGCCTGAATTTTTTTGTTTGGTAATCATATTGATTTAAACCTTTGGTGGTTGCAATCCAAAGTCTGCCTTTAGAATCCTGAAAAATATTCCAAATGCTATTACTCGAAATACTTCCAGGAACACCGTCCTGTGATAGCAATCTTTGAAATTTTTTTGAATTTCTGTCCAATAAATTCATGCCACCGCCGTCTGTTCCAACCCAAAAATTTCCAATCTTGTCTTCAAAAATTGAGCGTACATGGTTATTGCTTATAGAGTAAGGATTTTGAATATCATGTTTATAATGTTCGAATCTGTCGTCTGTGGTTTTCCATTTGTTGAGCCCGCCATCGGTTGTACCCACCCAAATCACACCCTTTTTATCCTGATAAATTGTACGAACTTTGCTGGAGCTAAGACTTTGAGCATCATAAGGATTGTGTCTAAAAACATCTAATTCTTCAGCAGCTCGATTCCATTTATGAATACCCCCAAGATAAGTACCAACCCAGAGAATTTTCGTTTTATCCTGAAATAAGCTGAGGATGGTATTAACCAATAAGCTATTGGGATTTGAGGGGTCATTTTTATAGGTCGAAAATATATTTGTCAAAGGATCAAAACGAATAAGACCATTGTCTTGACTGGCTATCCAAAGAATTCCATTATGGTCTTCAAGAATATCATTGATTTTGAAAGAACTAATCGAATTTTTATTGGGGATAGGCAAATATGTATTTAATAAATCTCCATTGATTGAGAATTTATTCAATCCATGATCTGTTCCAACCCAAATGTTCTCTTTGGCATCAATCAGGATACTTTTGACCAGATTGTGAGACAAAGTGGATGAAATGTTGTCTATATGTTTGAAATTTAATACCTTTCCAAAAGGCATTCTTTTCGAAAGTCCTTTGTCTGTTCCAATCCATAAATTATTGAATTTGTCGCAAGCCAATACATAAACATTATTGCTGGGAATGGAATTGGTATCAAAAGGATTTACCTTGTAACTCTTAAAAACATTCCCGATTTTATCATAAGAGCATAAACCATTGGCTGTTGCAATCCAAAGAAGACCATCTTTATCCTCGATGATTGCCCTAACATCATTATCGCAAAGTGATGCAGGATCTTTAGGATTACTTTTTATATTGACGAAATAGTTTTTAATTTTATCGTACTTTGAAATGCCCATGGTTCGGGTTCCTATCCAAAGAATGCCTTTAGAATCTTCAAATACACAATTAATGGAATTGTCGCTGATAGAAGTGGGATCGTTGCGATTATGCCTGTACTTGGTAAATTTATATCCATCGAATTTATTTAAGCCATCCAAAGTTCCAAACCAGATCATCCCTTCTTTGTCCTGACACATTGAGTAGATAGAGCTTTGCGATAAACCTTGCTCTAAAGAAATTCGCTCAAATTTGATGTCTTTTTCCTGACCATTCAGAACATGAATAACACTGAGGAAAAGTATAATGAATAATTTATAAATTTTGTAACGATTCATCTGTTAATAATTTGAAAAATTCAAAAATATGCCAATTTAAAAATGGAAGATTATTTTTTTGATATGATTGTATTTCATCAAAAAACAAAAAATCTTGCGCTTTTCTGAAAACTAAAAAATTCATTTTAACATCTTATGAACAGGCTCATTGATAAATATATAATTGCCTAATAAATAGATTATTACAAGTTGATTCTTTATTCAATTTTTGCTACCACAATTTATATACTAAAAATCAAGAAATGTTCACCTTAATTTTCAAAAATAATCAAAGAGTTCGATTCTATCAAATATTTGGAGAAAAACTCTTGAATAATACCATGTGAAATTTTGTAAGATATTAATTTAAAATATTATAGGCAAAAAACTTAAATGAACATTATTTTTTGGGAAAAGGAGGGAGGATTTGAAAGTAACGGGGGTATAAACAAAAAGAACATTGCCAAAGAAAAATTTCCGCAATGGCAATGTTCAAAAGATATACTCTACTTCAGGAGTTTGATTTTTTTTACAGGTACTTTGTATTCAGTCAATTCCGCTGTATAGGCTTCGTCATCATTGCCATCATTGATTGTGTAACTAAAGCTAATGGATTTAAACGAAGACGAAATAATGCCACTTCCTTTATATACCCGATCTGCAATGGTTTGAGCAGGAATGGTGATATTCATATTGTTCACAGTAGCATATACAGAACCATTTACCTGAGCAAAATTTGTCATATAGATTTTTGAACTATCAGCGGCATCGCGGGCAATGTCCACATCAAAAGTTTGTTGGCCAAATGTTGCGCTGTTTTCAACACAATTCCATTTTACAGAAATTTCATTAACAACATCTGTTTTGTTTTCTCCACTGGCATCTGGTTCGCATGAATATGTGAATAACAAAGCTATTGCTACAATAATCATCAGAAAAAAACTTCTTTTCATAATTTTTACGATTTTGATTAGACAAGTGTTATGTTTCATAAACGCAAGTTTATTTGGAATGATATTTTGAATACGTTAATTATGCACAAAATTAATTCCTTTTTGCGGGAGCTAAAAATTAAAAAATCTTAAAACCACTTTTTCTTTTTCATATACACAATCAAAAAAATTGTGATTGTGATCATTATGCTCCATACAATAAAATATCCATATTTCCACCCAAGTTCTGGTAGATTTTTAAAATTCATACCATATACCCCAACAATAAAAGTAAGAGGAATAAAAATAGAAGCAATTATGGTGAGCGATTTCATCACAGAATTCGTGCTGTTGTTGATGTTTGAAATATTCAAATCGATCAGGCTGGCCAAAATTTCGCGATTTGATTCATAATTGGAAATCAAATGGTTGATATGATCCCGAATATCAGAAAAGAACATATAATTTTGTTCATCAATAATATCGAATTCAATAATTTTGCTGGTATTTAAAACTTCACTCAAAGGAATGATCGTTTTCCTTACGATATCCAGATGTTTCTTTGCTCCGTGTATTTTTTTTATATGATCTTTGCTCGATGCTTCCATTAATTCGTCTTCAAGATCCTCAATTTTTTCATTGACTATTTCCAGCACGGAATAATAACTATCCACAATGCAATCCAGTATTCTGTAAAAAAGGTAATCCACCGATTTTTTTCTGATCTTGCCAATATCTTTGGTGATTTTTTCAATGATGGAATTAAAATCATTGTGAAAATCCTCCTGAAAAGTAATGAGATAATCGTTACCAAAGACGATACTAATCTGCTCATTTTCTATTTTCTTTTCCTCTTTATTCCATCGAATCATTCGAAGTGTGGAAAAATAGATGCCTTCGAACTCATCAATTTTGGGAAGATGTTCCAACAGTTTTATATCTTCAATGATGAGGGGATGTAAATTGAAGTGTTTTGCTAACTTGTCAATTTGCTGATCCTCTCCTTCTATCCAATTCAAATTTAACCAATTGACATTGCCTAGAATGATGCAGTTTTGAAATTCATCAAGGGTGTCTGCGTTTTTAGTGATGTATTCCTTGCTGTTATAGGATATATATTCAAACAGTGTTTGCCGATCTTTCATTTTTAGGAACTTACAATTGAATTCATAAATAAATGAGAATATATTTTTAATGTTTCAAAAATAAATTAATTTTGCTAAGATTCAATAAGAATTGTAGATCTGGAATGAAAAAAGTAGTCTTAAGGGCTTTAAATATAGAGGAAAAAGAATTTCCTGTTGTCATGGTTTTGTCTATTCAGGCCATTTGCTTGGGGATATTTTACGGTTCTTATGATATTGGAGCGCATACTTTATTCCTAAAGAATTTTGAGAGTTCTTCCATTCCGGTTGCCTATATTTGGTCGGGTTTGGTAGGAATTGTTCTTACAACCGTATATACAAGCTTATTGTCAAAGCTTAAATTCTCAATTCTGTCGCAATCCAATTTTGCAATGCTTGCGTTGCTCACCATTTCACTCAGAATAGGATTGGAATTTACCGAAAGCAAAAACCTTATTTTTGCCATTTTCATATTTATGACACCCACCAACACATTGGGAACTGTCTGTTTTTGGGGCATGCTGGGGCGTATTTTTACGATTCGACAAGGGAAAAGATTATTTGGGTTCATCGGCGCATTTGTTTTGCTTGGCATTGTTTTAAGTAGTTATGCTACTTCCATTATTCCATTATTGTTTGGTGTTAAACTCGTTACAAAGAATTTTTTAATTCTGGGTGTTTTAGGTGTAGGAAGTGCATTTTTTCTTCAAAATTACATCACCCGCAAATATAATATCAATTCCTCGGTAAGGAAATCTGTCAGACAAAAAGCTCAAAAACTTACTCCTTGGAATTTGATGCGGAACTCTTACATTCGTTCCATGACCATTTTTACGATTTTTTCGGTTGTGATTTTTTATTTCGTGCAATTTCTCTTTTTGGCCGTAACGCGCGACCGATTTCCTATTGAAAAAGATTTAGCGAGTTTTTTGGGTGTATATACGGGTACTTTAATGATTTTCAGTCTTTCTATTCGGGCTTTTTTTTATAATCGCTTAATAAAATCTTTTGGAATTAGAATTTGCTTGTTGATACTTCCGGTTTTGTTGCTTATTTTAATTTCTGCCGGTGTATTGAGTGGAATTGTTTGGGGATTTGCCGGATTTACGATCTTCTTTATCATCATTGCATTGAGCAGACTTTTTGCGAAATCATTGCGAGATTCTGTTGAGGCGCCTGCTTTCAAACTGTTATTTCAATCATTGGATTTGGATATTCGTTATCAAACTCAATCAATTATTGAGGGAACAGTCAACCTTTTGGCAGCCGTGTTTGCGGGTATCCTCCTTTTCTTTCTCAAATCTTTGCCTTTCATGGAGATGTTGCATTTCTCGATTCTTTTGTTGATGCTTTCTGTGCTTTGGCTCAGACATACAATGAATTTGAGTGCTGAATACCACAAATCACTCCTCGATACCTTATCCAAATCACAAGAGGATGAAACGGAATCTTCAGAATCGAACGATGATACTTTGCTCTTTAAAGAATCTGCAAATTCAATCATTTATCATATAGAATTATGTGAATATGTGGCGCCTATTCAATTTGAAAATATTCTGATCAGCAGTTTAAGCACAGAGCAAAGTGGTGTAAAAGAATTTTGCTTGAGAAGAATTAGCCAAATAGGTTCCTATAATGCACTGGATGAAGTCAAAAAGATTATTGACCAAAATATTTCCGGCAGTACTGTAAAAGAAGCGACAAGGGTGTATGACAGAATTCAGAAAATGTATGGAAAGTCGTTCAATTTTGACCGTATTTCGAAATTCATTCGTTCGGTAATTCCAGAACAGCGAGAATTGGCATCCAGAATTATTTCTACAGTAAAAAATGAAGAATTTTATCCTATGCTTACTATTTTGCTCAGAGATGAAGATCTGAATGTCAGGCTTTCTGCCATCATTTCTGCCTCCAAAATTAAGCGAAAAGAACTAACGCCTTTTCTTATTGACAATTTGTATATTGAAAATCTTCGATTTGCTGCTACGCATGCTTTAATTCAAATGGGAGAATCGGCACTCGAAAATCTTGAGCTGACGTTTTACAAACAAAATGAAAGTGTTGATGTATTGATTGCTATTATTGAAATATGCAGCGAAATAAAAAGTGAAAGAGTAAATCGCTTTTTGATTACAAAAATAAATCATCAGAACAGGCATGTAGCCAAAAGCGCAGTGTATGCTCTCATTAAATTAGGCTTTAAGGCCGATGAAAGTTTGTACTTTCAGGTAAAACAAGCCATTGAATTGGATATTAAAATATTAACCTGGAATCTTGCGGCAATCAATATGCTCAGTACGGATGAGGAAAAATTCCTGTTGATCGAAGCCATTGAAAGTGAACAAAAAGTGAACATAGATTTATTGTTCAAACTTCTATCCCTGCTATACGATACAAGCTCCATCGATATTGTAAGAAAAAATATTGAATCGGGTACTTCGGAAGGGATTGGATTTGCGCTGGAACTTCTGGATATCTTCCTAGCCGAAGACATGAAACCCTTGATATACAAATTCTTTGATGAAGATTCAGACAGCGACAAAATTAAGCATTATCAAAATTTCTTTCCTTTATACTTCAAAGATTCGCTCGATGTTTGCTTGTCGATTATCAATCGGGATATTAACCTTATTCAAAACTGGACAAAGGCTTGTGCCATTTTTCTTTTGAAATTGGACGAACCCAATGATTCTGTTGTAGCTCATTTGTACAATTCAGATATATTTCTGCGGGAATCGGCAGCATGGATTCTCTACAAAATGGATTCGCTAAAATACCGATCCTATCTGAAGAACCTAAAACGGGAAATGCGGAAAGATCTTGAAAACCGACTCGTTCTTGCCGAAAGTGATAAGCAAAATTTATTGTTTGAAAAAGCTGCTTTTATTCTGAAACTCGATCTTTTCTCCAATATATCCAATGATTTGGTTGTAGATGTAGCTCTAAAAATGGAAGAAGTTGTTTATCATGAAGGTAATGAAATAATTAACAAATCTAACCGAAATTCTTCCGATTTTTTTATTATTATACAAGGTTCTGCATTTTTAAAAATTGATCAGATACCCGTAAAGGAATACCTTGCAGGAAGTTTCTTAGGAGAAATGTGTTTTTGTTATACAGATTCTGAAAATTCGTCTATATTTGCAAGAGAAAAGATGAAGTTATACAAAATAAAGCGAAATGAAATTATCAAAATCCTTCATTACTCAAAGCATTTTGAAAATTCATTAAAGACCTTGCATTACACACGGATTCAGGAACTGGAAATTCTTGAAAATATTACAGAATAATTTGAATGGAAAAAGAATTTGATATATTTATTTCTTATCCCTACCAAGAGAGGGTGTACAAGGAAGAATGGGCCAAAAACCTTATTCATTTCCTAAAAATGTCTTTCCTTCGATTGTTTGAGTATTCTCCAAAGATCCTCGATTCTTATGAATTAGGCAATTATTCTGATAAGGCTTCAGCAATTTCTTCTGCCAGAACATTTTTAATTATTTTACCCGAAAATTATAAGCGATTAACCAAGTTTTCTGAAGAATTGGAACTTCTTTCAGAGATTATTATCGATTCTTCTGATCAAATTGATGTGTTTCCCAACGTTTTTAAAATATTAAAGAGTGAAATTCCAAGGATCAACCAGCCTGAATTTCTGCGGAAATATTTTTCTTATGAGTTTTTCGAAAGATATTCAACAATTGATCAGATGGATCTTGAGGAAATCGATATTTATGAAATGGAGCAGCACTATTGGATGAAATTGACAGACCTTGTCCATGATTTGTACTTTTTCCTCAATAAGAAAGAGCAGAAGTTTCATCACGAATCAAGTCATACTTTTTACTTAGCGGCTTCCTCCGATGATCAAATGAAAAACGTCGATTCCATAAAGCGGGAATTGCGGCAGTTGGGTCACAAGGTTCTTCCCAATTATGAATTGCCTGATCAAAGTGCTAACCTAATCGATTTTGTAAAAAGAAACCTAAAACTGAGTGATTTCAGCATTCATTTTATTGGAGAACAATATGGACATGTTCTGGATGATGGCAGCATTGGCATTGTTGAATTTCAGAATCAAATTGTTACCGAATTCTTTAATGATATCATGTTTTCAGGAGTTAAACCTGAAAAAAAATTATTGCGAATCATTTGGCTGCCGCCCGATTTAAGAGCTGCCGATGAAAGACAAAAAATCTATATAGACAAAGTGCTACGTGAAGCCGTTTCGATGATGCACACGGAAGTTATTCAAACACCAATCGAAAAATTTAAAACCCTTTTGAATAATCGAATAGAATTAAGCATTGCTCAAAATCAAATTGTTAGCAGAAATGGAAAAATAGTTTATTTAATTCATGAAGGAATCATAGACAAAGAAATTAAAGGGGTCATAGAAAGTTTTTCATTAAGAAATGTGAGTTTTGTTTCCTCAGTTTTGGAAAATGATAGCTATAACCACTTATTTCTGCATAAAGAAAATCTGGTTAATTGCGATGGTGTAATCATTTGTTTGATAGACAATAATCTGGAGTGGTTTAAATCCAAATTGAAAGATATTCAAAAAGCTTTTGGATTTGGAAGGCTGAAATCTTTTGACATGAAGCTTGTTTTAATTAATGCAGGAAACGAGAACATGGATCTAATCAATACTGTAGAAAATATTGATATAGTGCAGAAAAACGAATTGAAAGACAAGTTGGAATACTACTTAAAAATTACATTGTCTTAATTATGGAAGATTTACAAATCATCAATAAAACAAATAAGTCGATTGAAGCTGGAGTATTAAACCCTTTTCCGGGGCTACGTCCGTTTACGATAGACGAGAGTCACCTCTATTTTGGCCGCGATGGCCAGAGCAATGAAGTATTGTATAAACTAACAGAAAATCGTTTTGTTGCTGTTATTGGTGCTTCTGGAACGGGTAAATCCTCTTTGATGTTTTGTGGACTTGTTCCAACTTTGTACGGCGGTTTTATTCAAAGTGCGGGTTCTAGCTGGAAAGTTATTTTAACGCACCCGGGTAATAAACCTATTGAAAATCTGGCCGATTCAATTGTAAAAAGCGAATCTGGCATTGATACGTTTGACGAAGATCGTTATTTTAAAGTTGCTTTAACTGCCTCGATTCTGAAAACCAGCTCAATGGGATTAATTGAGGTTGCAAAATATTTGAATAGAAAGAAGCGAGAAAATATTTTAATCCTGGTCGATCAATTTGAGGAAATTTTTCGATACAAAACAAGAGGAAATTCTGATTCTATCAATGAATCACATGCATTTGTGAAGTTGTTGCTCAACGCAATTCAGCAAAAGGAAGAATCTGTGTATGTGGTTATCACAATGCGGTCAGATTTCATTGGCGAATGCGGTCAATTTCAAGAACTTACACGGCTTATTAACGAAAGTCACTACCTCGTTCCTCAAATGACTCGCGACAATTTTCGGGAAGCTATCATGGGGCCTATAGCTGTGGCGGGTGGAACTATATCTGGTTCTTTGATTTCACAATTGCTCAACGACATAGGTGAAAAACCGGATCAATTACCTATCTTGCAGCATGCATTGATGCGCACATGGAATTACTGGGTCAAATATAGAATAAAGGACGAGCCCATGGACATCAGTCATTATGATGCCATTGGCAGAATGGATAAGGCTCTTTCCGATCACGCAAATGAAGCGTATGAAGAACTTTCTTCAGTTGGGAAATATATATGTGAGAGCATTTTTAAGTCATTAACCGAAAAAGGAACGGACAATCGTGGTATTCGACAACCTGCTTCTATAAAGATTTTGTCAGCAATCTCACAATCTACACCTCGCGATGTTATTCAGGTTGTTGATACATTTCGAATGACAGGGCGCTCGTTCTTGACACCTTCACCGGAACTGCCTTTAGATGAAGATTCTATTGTGGATATTTCTCACGAAAGTTTGATGCGGATTTGGGATAAATTGGTTATTTGGGTTGAAGAAGAATCTGCATCCATAAAACTTTATCTCAGACTTGCTGAGGCTTCGGAACGTTTTCAGGAGGGAAAATCTGGTTTATGGAAACCACCAGATTTACAAATTGCACTCAACTGGCAAACCAAACAAAATCCCTCTTTGGCTTGGGCACAACGCTTTGACAATGCATTTGAGCGAACGATTGTCTTTCTAAATACAAGCCGACAGGAGTACGAGGCCGAAGAACAGAATAAAATCAGAATACAAAAAAGAGCTTTACGAAGATCCCGAATGGTGGCTCTTTTTTTGGGTTTAGCTACAATAGTTTCCTTAGCTTTTTTGTTGTATTCTATTGTTTTACAGGTGGAATCACAAAAGCAGGAAAAGCTGGCACTTGAAAAAAGTGAATTGGCTGCCATTAGTGAAAAGAAAGCGCTTGAGCAGAAAAAAATTGCTCAGGAAAAAGAAAGAGATGCCATAGAGCAAAAGACTTTGGCACAAATTCAAAAAGATAGTGCGGAGTATCAAAAAGGTTTGGCTTTGCAAAATCTATCGGAAGCAAACAGACAAAGATATATTGCTAATGTGAATTTGAACGAAGCAAAAAATCAAAAGAAATTTGCAGAAGTCAATGAACAAAAAGCGATTGTGCAAAAAAATCTTGCCGATAGCAATGCGAACCGGGCAAATCTTGCAAGTCAAAAAGCATTTGCACTTCGTATGCTTTCTATCGCACAATCCATGGCTGTGAAATCGATACAGCAAAACAAAGATAAAAATGAAAAGTCATTATTGGCTTATCAGGCATATATTTTTAATTCAAAATACCATGGAAGTGCATTCAGCAATGATATTTACAATGCATTATATTTTTCTTTAAAAAGTTGGAATGAAAAGCCCCTATATTTATTTGAGGGTCATAAGGCTACGATTCGTTCTCTTGAATTCATTCCGGGTAGTGAGGATTTTGTTAGTACGGGAAGTGATGGCAAAATTTTTAGATGGAATAAGAATAACTCAGGAAAAGCACCGATTGAAATTGACGCAAGCGAAAACATAAACCGTAAACTTGTTTTTGATTCTAAAGGCGAAAATTTATTTTGTATTTCAGATGGTCTCAGTATTCGGGTGTACAAAGGCAGTGGAGATATGAAATATAAAACAGCATTTTTAGCGCACAATAAAAAGGTTAATAGTATTTCATGTTCAAAAAGCCGAAATTCCTTATACTCTGTTTCAGAGGATAGCACCCTGAAGGAATGGAACACTAACAATTATAGTTTAGTAAAATCGAAAAATCTTGGCGCAATTCCCGTCAACATTGAGGCATCGCCCAATGGCAATATTCTAGCTGTTTCATTTTCTTCAGGCATTGTGCGAATTTTATCGGCCAATGACTTTTCTACATTAAAAGAATGTTTTAATGATAAGGGAAATATTATTTATTCACTTAGCTTTGACCCAAATTCTGCAATGCTTTCTTTGGGTGACAAATATGGGAATGTATATATTTATGATACAAATTCAGAGAATATAATTTGGCAATTAAGTGGACAAAAAGCAAGGATCAACGTTCTGAAGTTTAGCTCCAACGGAAAGTATTTGGCTTCGGGGAGCTTTGATGGAACCGTTCAGGTTTGGAATGCTTTGGATTTTACCATTCAGCCCCTGATTTTTAAAGATGAAAATCAGTGGGTTTGGACTTTGTCTTTTACCCAAGACAGCAAGGAGTTGATAAGCGGATACAAAGATTTAATGATAAAAAAATGGCCTTTGGAAAGCGCACAATTAGCTGGATTAATTTGTACACAATTAAAAAGGAATTTCACTCCATTAGAATGGAATCGCTATGTTGGGGCAGACATAAACTATGAAAAAACTTGTCCTGCCTTACCTTAATTTATTGGAAAATGGAAAATGTAAATAGAATTGTTGTTTGTTTTTTTCTATTGTTATTATCTATTCGGGGATGGACACAAGAAGATTGCGCTTCGGTGCTGAAAAAAGCTCAAAGTTATTACGTTGATGGTGAACTTGAACGAATTCCTGTTTTGTTAAAGTCATGTATGGAATCAGGATTTTATCGTCAGGAAAAAATTGAAGCCTATAAGCTTTTGATTAGCACTTATCTATTTCAGGATATGGATAATAAGGCTGATAGTATCATGCTCAAACTTCTTCAATACGAACCCGAAGTTACAATGAACCGGAATGAAGACATAGAATTCATCAAACTTTTTGAAACTTATCAAACTCAGCCATCATTCTCTTTAGGGCTGACAGCAGGTATGAATGCCCCAATGATTCAGTTTATAAATACATATACAACAAGTGGTTATGGTAGTCTTTCTAACATTCGATCATCTCCTTTGCCAGGTGCTGAGTTTGGCTTAAATTTTGGTCATAGTCTTGGTCGTGAGTTGTATTTAAAATATGGTGCAAATTTCAGAAAATTAAGCTACACAAACGTATTAGATTTGGACGATAGTACATTCACAACATTTGAGGAATCGACATTGAGTGTCGATTTTCCAATTTCGTTCTCAATTTCGTTAAAAACGAAAAAGAATGTGTTCAAACCTTATTTTAAGTTGGGGCTTACGCCAACATTGTTATTTATGGATGATGCTTATGTTCAGAAACAATTGGAATCTCAAAATATAGAAGATATTTCGGGACCTAAAATTGACATGCTTAACGAAAGAAGAATGTTTAATCTAATATCTTCGGTAAGTTTGGGCGTAAAATACAAAATTCCTCGTGCTTTTATTTCGTTTGAGGTTCAATTTAACAGGAGCTTAATGAATCAATGGTCGGGCAATCCCCGTTATTCCGTTGGCTTGTTGACATACAACTACCAGTATGTAGATCAGGATTTTAGAATCAATTTTTTTTCTTTTAGTTTAGGATATGATTATCTGTTATACAAATCCAAAAAGAAGAAGAAAAACATTCGTAACGAAAGCATTTATGATTAAATAGTTTCAGTATGAAATTCAAACATTTGCTGTATATTTTTCGATTTTCTTTGTTTTCCGCTCTGCTTTGTCTTCTTTCCTGCGAGGCAGGTGATGAGCTAAGAAAGGATGAACCTTATTTTGTTAAATTCTTTGGCGGCAGTTCACAACAGGCTGCAAATGATTTTATTGCCATGCCCGATCAAGGTTTTGTTGTTGCTGGGGTTATTTCCGATAAATCGGGTAAAAATATTCAGGCTTTATTATTACGCACTGATAAAAATTGTAACTGGGTTTGGCAGAAGTCCTTCGGTGACGTACAAAATGACAGATTCTTGAGTTTAGTGCGTTTGGATGATGCTATAATTGCAGTGGGTTATACGGAATCAACAGATAAAAAAAATCAAATTTTGATTGTTAAGACAGACTTTAACGGGAATCAGATTTTTAATAAAACTTATGGTGTAACAGGTTATGAAGCGCGGGTTTGTATTTTGTGTAAAGATGGAAATATTGCAATTGGTGGCTTTTATAACAAAAGAGAAGTGAGCGAAAACGTCAATGCAAGAGATGGAATCTTTTTAATGAAAATATCGCCACAAGGTGATTCTCTTTGGAGCAAAAATTTTGGATCTAATGATTATGAACTGATTAGTTCAATTTATCAGGACAATGATGAAAATCTATACGTTCTCGGAACAACAAATATTAAAGAAGCATCAAAGCCTGAAGGTAGTATTTACCTGAAAAAACTTAATAATAACGGACAAGCCTTAGATTCACTAATTATTAGTGCTAAAACCAACGATTTCAGCAAGTCTATGTTTATTCATCCTGATGGGAATATATATTTATTGGCAACAACAAATTCGAAAAGAGAGATAAGCATAGTAAAAACTCCTGTGAATAATTTGCAAGATTATAAGCTGGGCAGGGTTATTACGACATCACTTAATAATACTACCGCACAATTTATTCTAACTAAAAATAATGAAATGGCTATTTTGGGCTCTCTCGGAAATATACCCAGTAGAGATATGTTTCTTTTGAGGTTCAGTATGAATTTTGATCCTATTGATGAAGAAATTTTAGGAATGCGCCAATCAGAGGATGGCGTAAAACTCATTGAAAACCCAGACGAAAGCATTTGTGTTTTGTCGAATAGCATCGCTGGAAATGCCTTTTCATTTTCAATTACAAAAGTAAGCAAATATTTTAAATTTGAGTGATAACAGGAAGTATCGCTCGAAAAATTTAATTTTAGTTTAGTTATTTACAAGAAAGATTTTTTTGCTTTGGGCAGAAGATATAAAAAATGAATTTGAAAATTTACACCTTTATTTTATCTCATTTTCTGTCCTCCAAATGGGGAGTACTATATTAAAAATTTTCATAATCTTTATCTATTGGTTTATTAATCTTCTGTTTGATAACCGAATGGCTATTCATCGTTTTTGTTTTTTTCTCTATTTTACCTACGTTGAAAAACTCAACAAATTCTACCAATTGTTCTGCCTGACTGCTCATTTCTTCTGCATTGGTAGCTAACTCTTCCGAGGATGCTGCGTTTTGCTGTGTTACCAGATTAAGCTGCTGAATGGCATTGCTGATTTGACTGGCTCCGTTATTTTGTTCAATGCTTGCCGCTGTTATTTCCTGCACCAAACGCGAAGTGTTCTGAATTGAAGGAACTATTCCTATAAATAATTTAGCTGTTTTATCTGCGATTTCAACACTTTTTTTGGTTATTTCGTCTATTTGTTTTGCTGCTGCCTGGCTACGTTCTGCCAGTTTACGCACTTCTGCAGCTACTACAGCAAATCCTCTACCATGCTCGCCTGCACGGGCTGCTTCAACTGCTGCATTTAAAGCCAAAATGTTGGTTTGAAAAGAAATTTCATTGATTATTGTAATCTTTTCTGCAATTATTTTCATGGATTGCACTGTTTCATTTACTGCCTTTGCGCCATCCTGTATTTCGTCACTAGCTTTTTGGGCTATTTTTTCAGTTTGTCGAGCATTATCCGTATTTTGTTGAATATTGGCACTCATTTCTTCTATCGATGAAGAAATTTCTTCTAAGGCAGATGCCTGCTGGTTTGCACCTTGTGATAACAACTGTGAGGTGTTGCTTGTATCGAATGATGCTTGTGCTATATTATTTGAGGCTCCAATCACATTGGTAATGATGGATTTAAGTTTATTTGACATTTCGTTGAGAGTTTTTACTAAATCCCCGATTTCATCTTTTTGGTCAAAATTAATTTGGGAAGTTAAATCTCCGTTGGCAATTTTTTTGGTAAATTCAATACCTTGTTTCAATGGTGTGATAATTGCTTTTGTAAGTAAAACTGCAAACAAAATACAAATAAGCAATGCAATAATGGTACTTACTGCCAATAATATTTGTATATAGTTTTGTTTTGCATAGATTTTTTCATCTGAAATAACGATTTCGTCTGATTTTTGCATAATTTTATCCAAAAGGCCGACAACTTCAATGAGGCTTTTATCTGTTTTTTCAAGATATATTTTTTTTATTTCTTGTAATTTAATTGTGTCATTTTTTGCACTTAAATTTTTCATCTCTAGCACAGACCGATGCAATTCTCGATGGGGTTCATCAATCTCATTAAATAAGGTTTTTAATTCAGGCATTTTAACTTCAATAGCTTTTCTTTCACTGCTGTAATACCATTTTCCAAAACTGCACAACTGCTCATCGGTTTGTACATTTATTGCATTTATGTCGTTGCTTATAAATGCTTTAGTTAGTTCCTTGGACCATAACAAATGATTCACATAGGCCTGCTTCATTTGTTCTTTCAGTTCGTGCCCTCTGTCGTTTTCTTTGGCAGATTGGATTAAATCACTTAAATTCAAGAAGGTTAAAATAGCGCTAAGAATAAAAACAGTTGAAATGGACAAGAATCCAATTGTTAACTTTTTACCAAAATTAAGATTTTTCATATTTTAAATTGTTAAGTATAATTTTTATATGAACATAGTGATGTGTAAAATACAAAACAGGTTTTTCAAGAAGCTCAAATTAGTATTTTAGTTAGCGCATTAGAAAATCAGCAATTTGTTTTAATTTCGAAACATATATCACGAATGATAGTATAGAAGAATCGTAAAAGACTAATGCCAGACCATCCGATAAGCCAATTTGTATTGCAAATGAATACCTATTTGTAATTAGTTTTTCGCTTTTGCCTATGGAGTGGAGTATCCCCCACAAAAATGCACTTAATTGTTAGTTAACAGCCAAAATAGATCATTCCAAAACAATTTCTTACTAAAATTTTTCGCCATTTGGAACTCCACAAATATAATAAAGTTTTATTTATATCCATGTAAATTTACAAAATATTTCAAACTTTTTGACATAAATTAGACCATCGTTTAAACCTTTTCGAAATTCTATTTTTGATAAGTTTTCTGAAATTATGGGTTTTATTGAAAAAAGATAGAGGAAAGTTTTTTTCTCGATCAATAAGATTTTGAAATTGTAAACCATTCCTGCATAATCAATACGTTGATATAATGGAATAGTGTTACAATTTTATAAAACTAATTTTTAATACCAGCGAATTTTTTCAATTCTTCTATGTCCACGTGGTCTTCTAAGTTTTTTCCATAATGGGCTTTAACGATTTTGAAATTTTCATCAATAAAAAAATCTGCCGGAATCAAGGTCATGGAACCATCTTTGTCTTTTTCTTTTGGTGTATCTAAGGTTTTTGCCGTATTCATCGTCCCCTTAATATCAGCCTGAAAAAAAGTTTTCATCATTTTTACGATGGAATTTTCTACACCGTATTTTTTGTAAAATACTTTTTCGGGGTCGCCAATGACTGGAATGGGTGAAATACCTTGATGTAAAACACTACTCCTAAGTTTATCTGCCGAACTCTCAAATATCAAGATCATTTGAATACCGGAGCGCAAAAATTTTACACTATTGCCCATTAAACGGTGGACTCTAACATTGCAAAAAGGACAACTTACATTGCGTAAAAAACTTAAAACTATTTTTCTTCCTTTAAAGTCCGATAGCTTAATTTCCTTGCCATAAATATCTTCGGCTGTAAAGTCTATTGCTGAATTTCCTTCGGTTATTTTCATATTGAAATTGTTAAATGTTTATTTTTTATAAAAGTTGAACATTTTGATTTCTGATAATTATAAATTTCCTTTGTTACAGATTAGTAAATTGAATTATAAGTATTTGCAGCAGAATAGATATGAACTTTTTTTATAATTCGTGTTCCAAAACCTACGAGGTTTTTTAACCTTAGTAAAAAAAATTAAATAATATAGACCAAATGGTTTTACAAACACCTAATTATAAGGAAATAGCAAAATTATTCATTGTTCATTATTCATTACTTATAGGTTTAAGCATCATAAATTTTTTAATCATTCATATTCTGTATTAATTTGAAATTAAAATATTTTTGTTCGTTTGTGGCAATAAGGTGTAGAACCTTTCTTCGTATAATAATTCTGATGGTAGGTTTCAGCAGACCAGAATTTTGTTGCAGCGGTAAGCTTTGTTGCTACTTTATATCCTTTCCCATTTAAACTCTCTACCAGATTGAGAGCGATTTCTTTTTGCTGATCGTTTAAATAGAAAATTTCGGTTCGATATTGATCACCCACATCCGGCCCTTGCCTGTTTACTTGCGTAAAATCATGTATTTCGAAAAAGAGCTTAACCAATTCGTAATAGGATATTTCTGCTGGATTATAGATAACTTCTACAGCTTCGGCATGACCAGAAGTTTTTGCGCAAACATCTTCATAACTTGGGTTATCTTTGTTACCTCCTATGTAACCCACCTTTGTGGAAATAACTCCTTTTGCTTTTTGCAAGTAATATTCGACACCCCAGAAACATCCCGCTGCAAAAATAGCTGTTTCTGTGTGCTCCTGTTTAGATGGAATAAAACTCATCGAAACAGAATTAACACAATGTCGCGTATTCTTTTCAGTAAAGCCTTCGCCTGTAAAAACATGTCCAAGGTGTGCGCCGCATCTATTGCAAATTATTTCTGTGCGTTTTCCATCAGCATCTACATTTTTCTTAATAGCACCCGATATTTCATCATCAAAACTGGGCCATCCACAACCCGAATCAAATTTATCTTTTGATGAATAGAGGGGTGCATTGCATCTGCGACAAATGTAGGTTCCTGTTTCACTAAATTTATAGTATTTTCCTGTATAAGGTGTTTCTGTTCCTTTGTGAACAATGACCCTTTCTTCATCAGGGCTGAGTTTGTTAAATTCCATATTGTTTTGTGAGCATGAAGTTAGACTTAGTAAAACTAAAAATATCCCAAAAAAAGGTTTCAATATATTTTTCATCTTTGATGACTTTAAAATTAGATAAAGGATTAGTAATATTATAGTTAAAATACTGAAATTAATTCTTTACGTTTCATGAAAACGGATTTTATTCTTTACATATTACTTACCCGAAAAGGAACATTCTTTTTTACAATTATGAAAACAAATGAAATAGAGAACTGTTTACTTAAAATTTCTTAAAAAATGCGATCTCTCAGATATATTCATTATCAACCCCTTTAAATAAAAAAAGCATTGCCTATGCAAATTTGCATAAACAACGCTTTTTATTGCAAGAAAGATTTTTTAAATCTTAAGCTTATCTGCCATGGCGAAGTCTGAATGTTTTGGGTGTTTTGTCATTGACGGTGATGGTTGCATTGTTATCGCAAGTACCACTTCCATAGTCTAAGATTGCAGTATCACTTAAACTGGTTGTTTTTACAACACCTTCGGTGATCCAACGGCATCCAATTTCAATTTTGATCGCTGTGGTAATCTCTGAAGAATAGGTGCGTCCTTTTGCATTCATTCCTGAACCGCTACCTGTGATTGTATATACATCATCGAATATATTAAATGGAGTCATATAGCCTTCTGTCATTGTGATTGTGCGACTTGCTTCATGGGTTACGTAAGCTCCATTTGAATTTGTGATTTTTCCCGCTACCATTGTTACTGTCCATTTCGGATTTGCAGCACCTTCATCCGTGATGTTTTCTCTTGTGCGAGTGCCTTCGATTTTATTTCCATTTATATAAAAATTATCGAATGTAATTACTCTTTTGAAACCATTTTGAAAAAAATGTCCTGTGGTATTTACAATGATTTTGCCTCTACGCACATTACCATTCGGGCCTTCGCATCCATCAAAATAGTTCAGGGTTAGTCTTCTTGTGTTTGTTGCTTGGTCTAATAGTTCCCATGTTCTGGACATACAGGGAAAAGAGTCAGCTTCTACACTTTTTTTGTTGCTATCACCATATTTATTGATTTCGTTTTCTACATCTGTTGAAATATCCTCGAATACGGCATCAGAATAAGAGTCGTCTTGGGTAATCGTTGAAATATCCGAATCTTGTTCTTCATCCTTCTTGCAGGAAACGATTACAACTGACAGTGATATAAGTAAGAAAAATAACACTTTAAAAATTCTTGAGGTCTTCATATTGTTTAGTTTTTGTTAATGATAAATAATTATTTTGAACTAATATAAATTTGTTTTTCATTCATTTTATTTTTCATTTTTTCCTAATGCAAAGTATTGACAAGATGTTTACTTTCAATGATAACCTTCGCATAATAAAAAGAAACAAAATAAACCAAAGCTCAATTTATTTGTTTGTTTTATAACTCAAGTACAACACAAATTTTCATTACCCTACTTTTTGAAGTAGAATTTTTGAAAAAAAATTATAATTACTTGATAATTAATTACTTTATTTTTAAATTGGGAGGAAAGAAGAATGTCAAAAAAAATGTGCAAGCTAGATCAGAAAGAAAAAGAAGAAAAGAAAAAGAAAGGCGAAAACTACCGATGCAAAAAATGTGGTGAAAAAGCAGGGAAAGAAAAGTATTTGTGTAAACCCGAAGAATTATAGAGAAATTTTTCGTCTGTTGTTCTATTAAAAAGTTTTTGAACAACAGACGAAAAGTAAGAATGATTTTATTTGCGTTTATTTATTTGGAAAACTACGACAACTGCGTTTTTGCCTTTGCTATTTGCTTTAAATTTTATTTCATTACCATCTTTAAACTTAACTTTATTAATACATTGATCACCTAAAGCCTCTTTGATTCTTTCTTCATAAGTATCTGCTGTACCTTCTGATATTTTCTCGTTGAGCTCTTTGTAGTCAATGGGTTCTTTTGTGAATACGACCGCCATTTCATCTTTCTTTCCTTTGTTGTCAAGTTGTAATGAATGATCTTTGGGGAATAATCTTGTTCCGGTAATACCGCAATAAGCTGAGTGTTTTTTGGTGTAAGGGAATAAGACATAGCTTGAACCATCGGTTTCTTTACCAAAAACGTAAGTATAGCACTCTATTTCATTTCGAACTGCAATTTTAAAAGTTGTGCCCGCCTTAAATTTCTCTTCTGTTTCGAATGTATTATTATCTATGTGAGTGAATGGAATAGATTCTTCGGATTTATTGATAACCAAACTTATGCCTGCAACAAATTCATTTTCCACTTTTTTGTCTTTGCTACCCATAGGATAAAGCCCATAAGCTTCTCCATAGAAGCTGTTCACAAATTCTTCAAAATCATCATATTTCATCCAGAATAAACCATCATTACCCCAATCATTTCCCCAACTATTCATGATTTGGAAGCTACCACCATTTTTGTTATCATCGTAACCTATAACACACATGGCATGGCCACCGAAAGCGCTATTATTTCCGTCATCCACGATATGACCATCAGAGCTTTCTTTCATATTTTTTCTGTCCTTTTTGGTGGGCTCCCAAACATCTGTAACATCGTAGAAAGTACCACCTACCAACATCCCAATTACAACCGGAGCTTTTTGTGCAAGATTTTGTTTTATTGCCTGTAAGTCTATTTTATAATCATCACCGTTAAGGGTCAATCTATTAAAACCCTTTAGTTTGAACTGTTTGGCTTGCTGTTTCTCATCATTTGAAGGCATTAGATCGCAGCCGTTTTCATTATAGGGAAAAACAGTCAATGGAAGCAAGCCACCTTGAACTATAAGTTTCAACGAGTTTCCTATGTGAGTACCAGTACAATTTCCTTCAGTCATTTGATTATAAATAAAATCGGGACTAAAAGCGAGCGTATTGGGATCTTCTCCTTTGGCTTGCGCCCAAAGAATAGTTCCTGCTGCATAACAGGCTGCCCATGAAGTACATGAACCTTTGCCTCCTTGCGATAACCTTTTGGGGGCATACTGAAGTAAGCTAATTTTTGAAGGCATTTCATTGTCAGAAGAAGTTTCGGACAATGGCTCGAAAACTTCGGCTTTATCAAATTCTTTTTGACTCAGATCGCATCCAAGCAATTTGCTGACAGAGGTGTTTGTTGAGCCTGATTTACAAGAGTTTAATGCAAATAAACTCAAACAGATGAAAGACAAAATAATAAGATTCTTCATATTCATTTTGATAAAATAGTTTGACATAGATTTAGGCTTATAGATTGAAATTATAAAAATTTTAGTACACCTTTAATTGGTATTTAGACATGATCATTAATGTTTCTGAGCTATTCAAACCTGTTTCGGAAGCAAAACGATTCAGTATTTTTTTTTCTTCTTCACTAAAAGAATAATCTGCCTTTACCAAATAGCAAAGCTGTTCAAAAACTTTGACCGAAAATTCAGGAAAAGGTTTGCAAAACAATACAATCTCTGCAAATGAAACCGGTTTGTAAAAAAATTGTTTTAATTCCGTTTCAACTTCTATCTGGTTCGTCGTTTCGGCTGGAAAAAGTTGTTGAATCATTTGTTTCAGTAAGGCTTCGAAGGCTTTGGCTTCTTCAGGTGGAAAGTTCTTGTCTGCTCCACAAGTATAGCCCCATAAGCTCACAACATGTTTGGCTGCGGCGAATCGGTCTTGCAATACATCTTCGGCTTGTTTGATTGTTTCTTCTTTGCTTTCGACCACAACTTCCTGAATCTGCTCGTTGGCAGATACCTGATTTTGAATAACATTTTGCTGCTCAATAACAGGTTCTTGCATTTGTTGTTGAATTTGTTGCTGCTGAATCACTTGTTGAACCGGTGGTGGTGTAATTTGGTGTTGTTGGGGCAAAGGAGGTGTATTTTGCTGAGGATTAAGATATTGCTGTATGTTTGAATCTTGCTGGTTTTGAGGATTCAGATATTCCTGAATATTGATTTCCTTTTTTACTTGGGGCGGAGCACTTTGGTTCAGAATCGGATTATTTATGTTCGGATTCACCTTGTTTAGCAATTCTTCCGTTGAAAGAAGTGGTTCATTTACAGAGCTTTTTGTTTCCAGATTCTTATTGACAGGCATGTTGTGATATTTCGTCTGGTTCGTATCAGAAAGATTACTTGTAACCTTCTGATTGGTCATATTTTTATTAGGCATTTGCGATTGAGCAATATTCTGATTTTGCTTTTGTTTTTTCTTTTTTGTTGCTAAACCAATACATGCACCCACGGCCAAAACACCGAGGCCGATCAAACCACCTATTAGACCACCGGATAAACCAGAATTCTCACTGGAGGATGAATTGTCATTCAATACATTCGAAATTAAATCATCGGGTTCGTCTTTTACTATTCTTACTGGCATAAGGCTATATATTAAATGTTTATACTTAAATCTAAGAAATTTCTAATCTCAAAGTTAAGGAAAAAAAATTAATATATTTTTAAAAAATAAAAATATTCCGGGGCTATTTTTAAAACCAGTATTTCAAACTGTATTCGTAGAACTTGACCAAGTTTTGGGTATCTAAAGTATTAATGCTTGCAGGAATCTCGTTACAATCGGAATCAAAATTAAAAAGTTGACGGGTAGTTTGATCATCAAGAAACCTCAAGGAGAGATTCTTTCTCATTTTGGCGATATTGAGAACAATTCTATTTTGTAAAACACTATCTTCCAATACATTAGTTTTGTTATTTTTATCGCTTAATATGGATATGACAAAACCCCATTGACCAAAGGAAGGAACATAAATATTCACTGGCAAAGCATTATGAAAAACCGTATCCATGGTGTTTTCTATGCACCAGAATGATTTTCTTGAAAAGTACGGAGAAGTAGCCTGGGTGATAATTGCCCCTCCCGGTGAAACCACCTTGCCCAGCATGCCATAAAACTCTTTCGAGTAAAGTTTTCCAAGACCTGTATCATTGGGATCGGGCAAATCAATAATAACAGTCGAATAAGTTTTTTTGCAAGCGGCTACATAATTAAATGCATCCATATTGATCGTATTCACTTTGGGGTTGTTCATTGAATTTTTGTTGATCCTTTTCAGCACCATAGCCTCTTTGGCTAATCCGGTCATGATAGGATCTATATCAATAATGTCGATTTGTTTAACGCCATGATGTTTTAATATCTCTCTGGCTGCCAGACCATCGCCACCGCCTAAAACGAGCACCTCATAATTATTGGCCGAGATCGACATCGGAAGATGAACCAAAGCTTCGTGA
>Ga0316608_1000124_pt1 | contig 40616 bp, 34 predicted proteins | sample MIS2016152B_MG_FD_207673 | JGI IMG/M metagenome (GOLD analysis project Ga0316608, IMG submission 207673) | Microbial mat bacterial communities from Middle Island sinkhole, Lake Huron, Michigan, United States - MIS.2016.152B | ecosystem: Environmental > Aquatic > Freshwater > Lake > Sediment... | reverse complement strand
CTTTTCTTTATTAGCAGCAATCAGTTTTATTTTTTCTTCGGTTTTTTCCATCTTTATTTTTTTTACAAAGATAAAAAATAAAGAACGAATATTTATAATAACATTTGAACATTTTTGACACCCCACCCTCAAGGTTTTAAAAACCTTGAGGGTTTCTGCACAACCTATCATTTTGTAATGCTTGAATCAGCAAAAAAAAGGCTGCCATTTCTGGCAGCCCCATTTTTATAAGAAAGATTCTTTGTAATCCTAGAAATGGAATTTAACAAAAATTGAACTCGATGTTTCATAAGTATTTCCAGTTATGTCTCCTCTTCCAGACCTATAACTCCAACTGGAAGGAGTTCCGTTTTCAAGGTTAACTTCTTCTTGCACTTGTGTGCCGTTCCAAAATTCTGTACGAGTATCAGTTTGACCGCTTTTGCTCAAAAGAATGCCCCAACCAAATTCTGCTCCTACGCAAATATTGGGAGCAAAGAAATATTGAACCCCAATGATTCCGCTTAAACCAAATCCTATCGTATTTCCATAATCTTCGATCAAGGTACGGCGATTTCCATCCCAAGTACCATAATAAGTTGATGGAGTATTATTGAGATCTGTAATGGGATTGCCATAAGCATATTCTGTTTTAGTGTTTTCGTAGGTAAATATAGCTTCGCCACCAAAATAACCATCCAAACGACCACGGGTGCGGTGGATCTCATAACCAGCACCGATATTAAATAATGAGTATGCGGAAGTCCTTCTGTCTTCAACAACAGCTTTGCTTAGGGGATCAGCATATCTTTTTGCATCATCGGCAACAAAGCCTCTATCCACGCTATTTATTTTGTCCCAACCAAAACGAAGTCTTAACGCTTTGTCATCTTCGAGGTAGTAGGCAAGATGGATTTGAGTTTGGTTTTCCATAAAATCTACATCGCTCAGGCTATTATAAGTGTGCGCATTGAACATGTTGCCTGCATATTGGAAGATGGGTGCAGCATCAATTCCTACAACAATATTTCCAGCTTCGGGAAGAATGGCAATACCCTTCTTGTTCTTCAGAACATCGCCACCCAGATCTTCTTCCTGTGCAAAGCCAATGAATGCACAAAGAACGATGGATATCGTTATCAATATTTTTTTCATATTTCCTGTAATTATAGTTAATAAAACTTGAATGTAAAGATAAATGTATTATTTGCTTTCACTATTCACTATAGTAATAATCGTTGTAAGAAATTGTTTGTATTTTAGTTTCACCTTCAAAAACTTCAACATCAATAGGATCTGCAGAATATTTGTTTACTTGGCTTTGAGGATCTGCTTTCACCCAGTCACCATTTATATCAGGTGTATACAACGCTTGTGTTGCTGTAAAATCCTGTGGATACAAAGTAACTGTAACGCCAGCTTTTGTTGTAGGAATTGTAAAAGAATATTCACCATTAGAGATCGTTACAGTTTGAATTTTGTACGATTGTTCGTCATTACTAGCACCCGAGTTGTAATCAGTATAAGCTACTTTTGCAAGAATAGTACCAGATGCTACTGCATCTAACATTGTAAAATTTTCGTCATTTGCTTGAGTTAAATTTGCCCAAACCTTACCTTTGATTGTAGCAGTCTTTGTTTCATCAATTTTGAGATCAGTACTTTGTTCATCTTTTTCGCAAGAAGAGAAGAAGGTAACAATAGCGAGGCTCATAAGAGCAAAAATAGTCAAAACTCTATTTTTCATAATAGTTAGAATTTAGATTAAACATGTGATTAAATAGAAAAATGGTTTATTCATAAAACCGAAATCTTAAACGGTACATATTTCAATTTATTATATGAAACAGCAAGGAATAAGGGTATTTTTTCATTCTGAATAATTTATAAAATTGATTTTTAGGAATTTGTATGAATTTAATTTTTTAGAATTAATTGAGGACTTTGGACAAAATTTCGAATCTGAAACATACTTTTTAAATTTCAGCATGCATTTATGATTAATTCCATCTGAGTTCATTTATCAGTAGGAAAAACAATTTCTACAAGAAATAATTTTTACAAATTGTATTTGATTCAAAAAAACTTTAAATTTGTAGAAAAATATCGAACATGAATACGATAACAATAAACAACGCCATAACAAATTTTCCTCAGTTAATATCCAATACAATCAGGAATTTTGAGGAAACGATCATTGTTGGCGAACAAGGTTCTGTAGTATTGGTTTCGGAACAGGAATGGAATAGCATAATGGAAACCGTTAGACTTTTTCGTGATAAAAAATCATTAAAATCCCTTATTGAAGGACATAACATAAGAAGGAACGGTCAAAAACCCAACAGCAAATCAATAGAACAAACATTTTATGACTTACAAGATACTCATTCTTAAAAAAGCAGATGACGATTTGGCATGGTTTCGGAAAAGTGATAAACAAAGTTATATTAAATGTTTTGATTTGGTTCGAGATACAGCCGAACATCCACGAGAAGGTTTAGGAAAACCTGAACGCCTGAAATATTTTGAAGAAGAAGTTTGGAGTAGGCGTTTAAATGACATGGATAGAATGGTTTATACTATATACGAAGAAGAAAAGGAAATTGATGTTTCTTCATTCAAAGGACATTATCAATAAAATTGTAATCAAATGAAAACCATATACTTCATAACTTTTGAAGTTATGTTTAAATATCAACCTGTTACCAAAATGTATTCACAAACATAATTGTTACATTTTTCGGAATGATGTCAATTTATCATTGTTCATAATATAGAAAAAATGCAACATAATAGTTTGCGCTATGTCTGGAGTTCTGATCCTGCTCATGCTATCAAAATAAAAAATTCAAATTTCTAAAACCAAATGATTGGCATTGTTGTTTAAAACCCTAAATTGCAATTCTTCATTGAAAAACTATTTTATTCACTAATACAAATTAAAGTTATGTCAACATTAGTAGGAAAAAAAGCCCCTTTATTTAAAGCTACCACCGTAATCAATGGCGGAGAAATCGTTAACGATTATTCATTGGAACAATACATAGGAAAGAAGTATGTTGTTTTCTTTTTCTATCCCTTGGATTTCACTTTTGTATGCCCCACAGAATTATTGGCTTTCCAAGAAAAACTTGCAGAGTTTGAATCAAGAGACACCGTTGTTGTTGGTTGCTCGGTTGATTCACACTATTCGCATTGGAAATGGTTGCAAACACCCAAAAACGATGGTGGTATCAAAGGTGTAACATATCCGTTGGTTTCTGACTTGTCCAAAGCCATTTCCGAAAACTATGGAATTCTGGCTGGCGAATATGATTATGATGAACAGGGAAATACCGTATTTACAGGTGCAGCATTAGCTTACAGAGCCTTATTTTTAATTGATAAGGACGGAAAAGTACGACACGAATTGGTGAATGATACCCCTCTGGGTAGAAACATCGATGAAGCCCTCAGAATGGTCGATGCTTTGCAATATTTTGAAGCACATGGAGAGGTTTGTCCTGCCAACTGGGTAAAAGGAAAAGATGCCATGAAGGCAACACAGGAAGGCGTAAGCAATTACCTTTCAAAACACTAAGATAGAGTATGTAGTTACGTAATGTTCCATTATATTCGCCTACCCGCTCGGTAGATAAGTTGAAAGTCAGAAGAATTAAATTGAATCATATTCTATGGAAAATATTCATTCAAATAAATTCTAACCGCTGTTCAATGAACCCATCATTAGCTCCGCCATAAATGGCGGAGCATGATTTTCAATTATTTCGGTCAACAAGGAATTACGCAATCCATTACCTTTGTCAGCCCGCTCCCTTAGATACCGAATATATTGCGTATCTTATATTGAGTGCCAAAATTTTGGGTTTGTAACCATATTTTAGAAAAAATGCAACATAATAGTTTGCGCTGTTTCAGGATTCCTGAAAATTCCCCTTTTATCTAAACGACCAATAGTTCTTTTGCCCTTTTAAGATATTCGGCTGAATCATGCAGATTCTGATTTATCAGACATTCCACTGCAAACAAACGGTATTTGTAGGAGCTCATCTTGATGGCTGCAAGCAAACTCACATCTGTTCCGCATCTTCGGCACAAGGGAGTAGAATCAGTATATGTATTCATGGCCTTACAACAAGGACATTTGATTTCAATTTGCATAGTTTATAAATTGAGATTATTGTTCAATGTAATACAATAAGTCCAGTAATTCACTTTCTATTGAAGAATCTGAGGTATCATTAGATTTTGCTTCCTTATATTTTTCTAACAGATTCGAAAGCTCCGTTTTGTCCTCATAGTTCAAACTTTTTTCTTTCAAAAGATTTTCTGCACGATCAATTATTTTTTTTGTCGATTCACTCAGTGTGATCACTTTCTCTTGCATGGTTTTCGTTCTCGATTTCATGCCTCTGCTGCTTTTGAAGGTTGCTTTTACCTGGTCATCAGTACCTAAAGCAACAGCCGAAACTTTTAATATCCCATTGATATCGAGTTCAAAAGAAACATCAATTCCCCCGTGCTCTGTGGGTCTTTCGACTTTCAGCAATATTTCGCCAATGAATTTATTGCGCTCCGGCTTAGGGTTTTCTCCTTGAAATATTTGGATTTCATAACCTTGCTGAAAAGGAACTACCGGAGAGAATAATTTGTTTCTCCGCACTGGCAATGGCGTGTTTTTTTCAATTAGCACCGCCATGATATAAGTTTGGAAAGAATCTAAACCGCCTTGCATTATGTTTGCCATTTCCATTGAAACGGAATTCACATCTAAAGTCTTGACGCCCAGCGAATGAGGAGTAATATCAATCAAAATTGTATCCAAATCTAAGTGATTAATGATTGCTCCCTGGATAGTTGCACCATGCGATACAGCTTCATCGGGTAATTCTATCAATGCCGGAACGATGTCTAATCTTTTTTCTATTAATTCGGAGACCAATGGTATTCTGCTCGATCCTCCAACCAGAATTATTCCTTCCAGATTGGATAATTCAAGCTTAGCATCATTTACAGCTTGTTCTATCAGATCGACTGTTTTTTCAATTTTGTCATAAATAAGCTTTTCAAATTCGTCGCGTGTGACTTCAATTTGTAAATGAGCAACATCATCATCACTTCGGTAAAAGAATGTTTCATTGATTTCCACAACTTCCGAAGTCGATAGTTTTATTTTGTTTTCTTCTGCAATCTTTCTAAGCCTTGCATCTACTTTTGAATTTCGTGCGCCTTTAATTTTATTTTTTTGAACGAATTTGTCCCAAATAAAATCGGCGAATGAAAGATCAAAATCGTCGCCACCCAACATTGTATCACCCGTTGTTGATAGCACTTCGATAATTCCGCCATGATTTTCTACCACAGAAATATCGAAAGTTCCTCCCCCCAAATCATAGATAGCGAAAGAAGCATTTTCTATTTTATTTAATCCAAAAGATAGTGCTGCGGCTGTGGGTTCATTGATGATCCGCTCTACTTTAATATTTGCCAATTCAGCAGCTTGTTTGGTTGCTTCTCGTTGTTCTTCGGAAAAATAAGCAGGTACGGTTATTACCGCACGAATCTGGAGATTTTCGGGTAGCGAATAGTTTTCTTTGAATGCGTTTATTAATTTTTGTAAAATCAAGGAAGAAATTTCCTCCGGACGAAATGATTTATTTCCTAATTTCACATCGATGTCCTGCCCTATTTTTCTTTTAATGGATGAAACCGTATTTTCAGGTTCCAATATAGCTATGTTTTTTGCCGTTTGGCCTACGATGTATTTCCCATCTGAAAAATGGACAACCGAAGGAAGTAATTTATTGTTATCGACCAACAAAGTCATTGGTCTTTCATTATCCAATACTGAAATAACAGAATTTGTTGTTCCTAAATCAATTCCAACTATTGTTTCTTCTATGTTCATGATATATAATTAATTAAATTTATTTACAATTACCTTTGCTCTTTTTATCAAAATTCCTTTATATAAATATCCTAATTCAATGCATTCAATAATATGGTTGTTTGCTAAATTCGATTTTTGTTCAACCGAAATTGCTTCATGAAATGAAGGATTGAAAACTTCACCTTCTACGCCCGTAGATTTAAGTTCCAGAATTTTTTTCAGATTATCCCATTTTGCCATCATGATTTCGTAACCTTCCTTCCAAATCAAGTATTTTTTTATCCAAGAATTGAAACTAAGAAATTTCGGTGTTCCTAATCGTTTGAAATATTGATCTGTTCTGCTTACCACCTCGTCAAGTGCTGTAATTCTTCCTATGATTTCCATAACAGCCTCATTGGGTGTATCTTCTTTTGAAGTGGATTCCACAACACTTTCCAAAACAGTTTGTACCGAATTCGATAATTTCATCGACAGATTATTCATCTTCTTTACTTCTCCGCTTAGTGTGGTGATTTCACTCATTACAGAATATAAATCCGGCTCGTCAATGGAAGGAGATAAAAGTGCGATTTCTTCTTCGCTAAGCGCATCAATGGCTTCTATAAGATATTGTTTCAGTAATTCTTTTTGCATTTATCTTAATTATTTTATAAGGAAAATTCTACAGGAGTCAATAGGGTTGCTAAATCAGCTTCCACACTAAATGGAACTTCAAAGTTTTTTTGCAATAGGTCATTCGGCAAATCGTTACTGATTGAACTTTGTGGTAGAAATTCCAAAGGTTTATGGTAAAGAAAAATCTGCGATGAATTCACTTTGGTAAAATATTCGTAAGCTTTTCTTATTTTCATAAATTCTTCGGGATTCTTTTCGGGTGGGAATTTACGAACCAATTCCACGTATTTAGATTTTACACTTTCCAATGAAAAATCATCAGAAATATTTAAAACTTCGTAAGGTGATTGCTCTATCATAATGCTGGTTATATTTAAAATGGAATTAAATTAGGTTCTTTGGCTGATTCAAATTGGGCATCCACAAATTGACTTAATAAGAATAACTGTTTATTTTTTTTCTTCCTAAAGCTTCCTTTTAGTGCTTCATTAAGGTTCTTTAAAATTGAATCTTTTTCATGATTTTTAAATAAACCATTATTCAAGGCAAATTGCAATAATAGTCCAGTGAAATTTAAAACTTCTACATTATGAAACTTGTATAAAATCTTTTCATAAACCAAGAGTGACAATTCAAATATAAAATTAGCGTATTTGGGATCTTTTTCTGGTTGTAGCCACTTTGTGAGGATTTTTTGTGTTGATAGTTTGATTTCAAATTTTTTGTTACAAGCGATGATTTTTTCAAAGTACATGTAAGCATCATCATGTTTATAATCAGACCTATTGTCTATACTCCATTTTATAGGAATCAGCAATACCTTTGCCAATTTATCTGCGCTATACGAAGCGGGAGACCCGTAACAAAATTCTAACCATATATCCAGTTTTTCACTATTTATATAATTTCCACAGGATGTATAAATTTCATCCAGATTAAAGGATGATAGTCCTGGATATAATATCTTCAGTTCATTGATATTTTCTGAAAGTTTTATATCTGGAAACTTCAATTCTGCTTGATGTATTAAATTAAAAATGAAATCTTTGGTGTAAGTTTTATATTTTACGAGTATTTGATCAACAACAAACAAATAGTCCTCTTTGAGATGAGCAGGATAATCAATTTTATCAAACTCCTTCATGCATAATTGAAAATATCCTGATAATTTGTTTTCACTAATATTATAGCTAAAGACTTGTTCGCCAAATTTCTTGATGAATTCTGTACTAAACCAAATGGTGAAAATCGGATCAAATGATACATTTTTCTTTTTGGGGAATAATGCGTTGAAAACCTGATACGTAACATCTATAAATTTAGAATTAAATAGTGCGTTCTCTAGTGTGTTCTTTGAAATATGAAAAAACTCGTGATACAAGGTTTCCACCAACAATATTAATGCCTTATCTTCTTCTTTTTCATCCAATTCTAAATCGTAGGTAGTATCAATATAAGTTTGTAAAAATGTTTCAAAACTTTTTTCAGAATCAAGTTTTTTGGTAAGCGTCAACAACCCGTTGCGATCTAAATTACTAATAATATTTTCTAATTCAATAGTCATTTTACGATTTATTGTTTGAATATAAAAATCATAAAACTTTGCATTGGGTTTATCTTGCTTGAAAAATTTAATTTTCTCGTCTAAAGACTGGTAAAAGGAATCGATGGTAGATTTGGGAATAGTAAGCGAAATCATTTCGCGCATACCAATAAGCATGTCAACTATTTTGTAAAATTCCAGCAAACCAACTTTTGAGGAATCCAACTCCACAGGCTGCATGATAGTAGAAATGATTTGTGGAACTAACTTTCTTAAAGCAATTTCGGTTTGCTCGATCCCAACTTGTATTATACCAAAAAAAACGTTATCTAAAACGCCAAACTTCTGGCTTAGAAAATTCTGAATCTCAGATGAAAGAATTTCGTAGGAATTTTGGAATTTTGGGTGTAAAATAATTTTTTGCCAAATGGAAGCAGGAAACTGTGTTTCTTTAAACATTTCGCGCAATAGAAAAAATGATTGATATCCAAATAATTCAGGATTGAAAACTTTTGAATTCATGAGCTGTTTGGGCGAATCAACTAGATCTGAAAGAATTTCACAATCCCATATTGTTTTGGTTAATTCCAATGAGAATAATTCAATAAAATCAATACTCATTTTGTTAAAATGGATTTGCCCCCAAGAATTCAAGATAGATAAAAATGTGCCGATTTCAAAACACTCATAACTTCTTTCGATTTTTAGGAGAAGAAAACCAAATTCTTGAAATTCCACAAGTGAAGTTCTATGGTTTTCAACCAATAGTTTTAATTTCTTCGGGTCAGTATTTTCATGCAAACCTACATTTCCACTAATCTGATTTATAATCAAATAATTCTTTATACTTTTATACCTTTCGTTTAGGATGATTTCCTGAAAATCTGTCCAAGGAATTATTTCTCCTTTTTGGCAAAGATTTTTTATGCTTTCATTGTGTTTCGATAAGTTTTTGGAAGTATCTTTATTTTCAAGGAAATTTTTTATTGATTCAATTTGACATAGGTGAAATTTCTCATTGCTATCTAATTCAAATTTTCCAAGGAGTTTATATAGGGGTTTTATGCCGGAAGAATTGAGTGTTTCCTTTTTTGAGGATAAATAACTTTTGAGAAAATCAAAATTCCTCGTTTGCGTGTGGCTCTCTGGTATTATTTTTTTTAATAAATCGAATGCTTTCTTTCTGTTTTCTTTAATAAGATTCAGAATAACAAGGAAGTATGTTTTTCTGTTCTCTGGTAAACTGTCGCTTGCATCTTTGTTTTTTGCAAGAATGTCATTGAGCGTTTTTTCATCAGGAATTTGATTGGAATACAACAAAGAAAGAATATAGTAAAAAAAGAAAGGAAAATATTGCACTTTGTTTGCTGAAAATTTCAAAAAGTCTGAAGCTACGGTAAAATTATTCAAATATAAATTTGATATTCCACAAATAACTTTGGCTTTTTCAACTGGAAGCGGAAACCCTTCTTTGGCCTGCATGATTAAAGCAGATTCGGCGATTGCGATCGCCTCTTTATACTTAAATTGCTTGCAATGGTTCAATGCAACCTGAAGGCAAATTTCTGCTTTTATTTGCTTTGAAATGCCAGCTTCTTCCTGCTTAACTTTTGCTTTTTTTAAAAGATCTAATGCTCTTTCAAATTTCAATTCCTTATATGCGGTTATAACAGGCTCTAATTCGGATCTATTATTCTTTAACATCTTGCTTTATAATTAGGCGGTAAAAATAAGTTTTTCAGAACGAGCATTGAAATTTCATAAACAATTGTTAATAATTTTTCATGACAACATCCATAAACCGATTATTAACAATAAATTAAAAAATTTATTGTTAATAAATTCTCATGTAAGAATTAGGAAGAAATCATTTTGAATTATAAAAAGTATTGGTCTATAAATTACGGTAAACTGATTATCTTTGCAACCAAATGTTAAATCTAAAGTTTTAAAAAAATGATTTCAACTAAGAACCTCAGCGAATTACCCGATCGGGTAAGATTAAAGAAAATTTGCAAAGCCATCTCGGTTTTGGATGCAATTCTTTGTCAGGAGTGGGAATTCCGGTATTATTCCTACAACTCCGCTTGGGATGAAAATGAGGAATTCTGCGAAATGCGAAATGGAGAAGGTGACCAATGGCTCATTCTATTTCGGGTAGATGGCTGCGTAATTAATGGATACGCAATAGAAAGCCAAGAGCAAAATAAAGAGAAGCTTACAGACCAGCTACCTGAGATTTTTCATGAATTTATATTTGGAGAACCTATAAAATCAATTGGTACAAGCTTTTGTATCTGGACTACAGAACTAAAAAATTGGCAAACCGGTATAGTCGGTGATTATGATGATCATTCTGAAACAATGTTGGGAATTCTCGATGGAAATCCACAATCTTACCTCAATTGGGCAAGCGAATACTTTGAAGAATCCATAAAGGAAGGAGGAATTCCATTGGCTACGATTTGCTCCATTTATGAAGGAAATACCTTAACCCGAAAAGATGTTTTGTCCATCGTGGATCAAATAGATGACTGGGATCAACTTATTACGGATCTGAAAGAAATTGATTATCCTTATGATTTTCAATAAGTTTATTCCAATGTAAATATTACGCTAATACAACTTTATTATTTTGTTATTTTTACGTAAATCTACCTGATTATTCCTAATATTTATCTGATATTAAGGTATATAAGATTGCTTATTATGAAATTATCAAACATTCATCTCATTTTAGCGTTTAATTTCTTAGAAAAGAAGAAAATTAATAATTGAAATTTGTAGTATTTAAGCGATTATAATTGTCATGGTTTGTAAAATTTATTTAAGATGAAATCTGCCATTATTCTTATCATATTATTCCATGCAACTTTGTTTTGTTTGTTTGCTCAGGATTATTCTCGTTTTGATTATGTGAAAACAAATTCTAAGCTATTTGCATCCTCTCCCAATGGTGATTATTTAGGATTGCAGAGTTATCAAACCTTAGAGGATATTAAAGAAACAGGAAAGAGTTTTTTCTATATCACGAAATTCCAAAAAAACGGCGATCATGTATTCTCCAAAGAATTTATTTTTACTGATTTAGTTATTAAAGTTCAGAACATTTTTATTTCCAAGGACAATTCGTATCTAATTTCGGGACTGGTTTCTACTATTCCGCACAAACAAAAAACTGAAAAAGAACATCCATTCTTATTAAAACTCGATAAATCAGGAAATTGTCTATATTCTTTTTACTTTGAAGGTTGGGATATGAATAGTGTGAATTCTCAAACTTGGTCTGTTTTGGATGGCATAGATGGAGGCAATTTCTTTGTTGGTGTTCTCCATAAAAACAAAAGCACCCAATTGATCGTCAGTAGTTTTAAAAATAAGAACACAAACTGTTCCTTCTTTTCCATTGAGGGTTTGGATCCAAGTGAATTGGACACTGTATATATAAATTCGGTTGGCAATCTCGTTTTTCAGAAACGCATGCAAAACAAGCTTCAGGCGAATATACTTGGCACAACTTTCAACAAAAACGAACAATCATCGAATTTTGCAATTTCACGATACAGCAATGAAGGGAAATTTGAAATTTCTGTCATCATCGGAAATGAAGCAGGTTATGAAATCCCTGCACAGTCACTCAAAATTGATGAAAATAAATCAATTTTTATCAAAGATCTCAATCAGAAATTAGAATACACGAACTTCTTCCAAAAAGAAGAGAAGCATAGTGCCGAAAATGGAAATAAAACAGACAGTTATTTTATTGAAATTGATGAAAAAATTGAGTTCAATACAAACAATCAGCCAACGATGATGCAAGGTTGGTTTGCTGATTTACATCAACAACCAGATCGCTGTGTTTATTCGCCAGCCACCTCAAATATTCAGCTCGATAATTCGGAATCAGCAAGTCGAGTCGAAACAAGCCTTTACATGAATTCCGATGATGATTTGGCTGAAATTTTATCTGAAGCCGATGAGAATTTTGCCAAGAAAACTTGTCTTTTGTCGGATTCTTTAGTCATACTTTCCTTCTTTGTGAAAGATATTCCCGTCACTTACAATACGAAAAACAGCTCCGAGCAAAATAACAAAGAGTGGCAAACAAAAACATTCTCTTTAAACCGCAAGTTCTTTCTTATCGACAATCAAAAAATTGATTTCTCAAAAAATATCTTGCAAAATCAAATTAAATTTAAACCGGGCAACTTAGGATCAGGCGTTTATCACTACCAAGCCTGGTACGAGCATGAGGAAAACAAAAAGCTTACAACCAATATCATGGTGGTTTATTGATCATTCGAATTTAAACCCTTAGAATTCTCCAAAATGACTTGCATTTGCTGCAACAAAACAGCTTTTTTTCCGTATTTAAAATTATTACATATACCTCTGCGATATGGAACTAATCGATCAACATGCGAAAAAAATCATGGAAGAATGCAAAGAAAGAGCCCGCAGTGCCGGCTTACAATTTGCTGACGAAACCATTGAATATATTGTTACCAACAGAGATATGCTCGATCTATCTCCCAAGATCATGATACCCACACTTTATGACTATTGGGTGCATGATGTAGAGGTGCTGAAGGAATATGCCAAATATAAGCTATATCCTTCGAATCCTTACGAAACTGTTATCAACTCCCGACCAGCAATTTCCTATTACAATGACAATAATCCGGACTGGATGAATATCATGATTTTTTATCATGTAATCGGTCATATTGACTTTTTCCAGAATAATATACTTTTTCAAAAAACATGGAACGATGATTTTGTTGGACAAGCACTTGCAGATAAGCGCCTGATGGAATCATTGCGAGGCGAATATGGTCGTTGGGTGGACTATGCCATAGAATTTAGCAGAAATGCCGACAATCTGGTTGGTTTTTTTAATACCATGATCGGAAATAATTTTAATCAGGAACAAGAAACTGGTTCTCGCTTAGAATTCTATTTCGATAATTTTTTGCAGGATTTGGTCAAAGCCCAACAAATGGAAATTTATAACGAAATTGAAAGGTACAATTCGTTGGTTGCACAAAACAAAGATTTGGCCGAATCGATTTTTTTTACCGATGTAAGGACTCGGTATCCTGAGTTTCAATCCAAATTTGAGCGATACCAAAATCGTTCGCACAAAAAAAATTATACTGATGTGATGCAGTTTATCCATGACTTTTCACCCTTCTTGCGACAAGAGAAAAATACATGGATTAAACTGATTATGAATGTAGTGCGTAATACTTCCATGTATTTTCAACCGCAAATTCGTACAAAAATAATAAACGAAGGATGGGCAAGTTACTGGCATGACAAATTGTTCAGAATGGACGACAGAATCATTGGGCATGAGAGCGACTATGCCAGACTCAACGCCAATGTAACATCCATTAGCCGTGTAGGACTAAACCCGTACGCCATTGGTTTAAGATTAATTGAATATGTGGAAGAGCTTGCCGATAAAGGCAAAATTTCGCACGATTTTCAAAAAATAGAAAACATCGAAACAAGAAATAATTTTAATCTAAATACCCAAACAGGAAAGGAAACCATTTTTGATTTACGCAAGAATTTTTCTGATTTTATGTTGGTCAATACTTACACAAACCAGGAATTTGTTGATAAACATAATTTGTTTGTTGTAGGAAAACGCCTCAATCAGCAAAGAAAAGTTTATGAATATTATGTGAAAAGCAGAAAAGCAGCGGATTACAAGCAAATGCTTATCGATTCGCTTTATCACCCGCCCCGCATCGAAATCGATTTAAAAAATACAAACGATCAGAATTTAAGCCTCATACATTCATTTGAAAACAAACAACTCATCAAAGATTTTATTCCCGACACATTGATGGGAATTGAATTTTTGTGGGGTTCGCAGGTACAGTTGCAAACGACAGAAATTGTTCCTAACCGATCAAAAACACCGCTTGTTTTAGAATACAAAAAGGTGCGATATACAATGAAAGATAAAAAGCTGAATAAAGAGTATATAGACCAATAAATCTGATTGCTATGAATTCACCGGAAGAAGAATACACCGAAATAACAGATAAAGCCAAAAGACTTGAAGCGGTCATCAATCTTTGCAAAGATATTGGTGAAAAGGAAAAGAGGAAACTGATTCCTTTTAACGATTTTCTTTACATGACTTCGCAAAGTCCCAAATTGATTTTCAGGAATATATTTCAGCTTTTTCATGATATGATTCACAGTTATATCATCGAATCGAAACCAGATGGTCGCATTTCGGACGAAAATGTACACTTCGTGGATTATGATTGCAGCAATATTTTTGTCAAAGATTGCGATGAGCCTTTCTTTGCCGATAAACTTTTTTCGTATCGTTTTGTGCAGCTTGTAAAAGGCTTTAAAAAAGGTATTCAAAACAACAGAATTTATTTGTTTGAAGGTCCTCCGGGTAGCGGAAAAAGTACATTTTTAAATAACTTACTTACCAAACTCGAAGACTTCACAAAAACACCCGAAGGTGCGGTTTACAAAACTTATTGGTTGCTGGATCTGCACAAATTAGGCGGCTACGACAAAATTAAAAAAAGATTCAGCCGTTTGGCAAAAGAAATAAAAGGGACTAAGCAAGAGGACAAAATTTTCTACCAGCCGCAGGAAGGAATCGATTCAGGAAAATATCTTGAGATTTCGTGCCCCAACCGGGATCATCCGATTTTACAAATTCCAAAATCCTTCAGAAGAAAATTCTTGGATGAACTTATTTCTGATCAGGATTTTAAAAAAATACTCTTCAATTCCAAAGAATTTGAGTGGGTTTTTAATGATATTCCTTGCAGCATTTGTAATTCTATTTTCAATACATTGTTGGATAGACTTAATACGCCCAACGATGTTTTTGATATGATTTATGCTCGAAGAACAAGCTTTAAAAGGCAGTTTGGAAAAGGGATCAGCGTTTACAATCCCGGTGATGAAATTATTTCCAGACCATTGACAAATCCTCCTTTGCAAAACCTTATCAATGAGTTTCTTAAGACTGATGATGTTCGCTATTTGTATTCAGATTTGGCACTAACCAATAATGGTGTTTTGGTTCTGATGGATATAAAAGAAAAAAACATCGAAAGACTATTAAATCTGCACGGAATCATCAGCGACGGAGTACACAAAGTAGAATTGGTCGAAGAAAGGATCATGTCCCTGTTTATGGGAATTCTCAATCCCGAAGATCGCAAGCACTTTGAAAGTGTAAAATCTTTTCAGGATAGAATTATCACAGTAAACATTCCCTATATACTTGATTATAACACAGAGGTATCTATTTACATGAATAAATTTGGTGCAGACATTCATAAAAAACTGCTTCCTCGCGTTTTGGAGAATTTTGCCAAAATTATCATTTCTACACGCCTCAATAAAGAGGCCAATGCTATAAGAAATTGGATCAATCCCGAAAAATATAAAAAGCACTTGGACAAATACCTATTGCTTTTGAAAATGGAACTCTATTCGGGTAAACTTCCCGCATGGATACAGGAAGATGATTCCAAAAAATTTGATAAAGCAACCAGCAAAGCTATTTTCAGAGAATCTGAAACTGAGGGGCATAAAGGAATTTCGGGACGACAATCCCTCAATATTTTTAGTTCGTTTTTTGTAAAATATGCGAAAAGAGATAAACTCGTGACCATGGAACAAGTAAAAAACTTTTTCATGCAAAACGAACAATGGATGAAGGAAATACCCGAAGGATTTATCGATTCCTTAGAATCTCTTTACGATTTCAACGTGTTGCAGGAAGTAAAGGAAGCAATTTACTATTTTAACGAAACGCAAATTTCTAATGATATATTGAATTATCTCTATGCAATCAATTTTGAATTAGGCGAAAAAGTTAAGTGCGTATATACTGAGGACGAAATCAATGTGAGTGAAGATTTTTTCAAAGATTTTGAGGCTTTGTTTTTAGGTTCGGGCGCTTTGGCTTATCAAAGAAAAGATTTCAGGAAAAATATTCTGAACGAATACATAACCAAAACCCTTTCTCAGGAAATACGAATTGAAGGAAAGCTCATTACAGAAACAGAACAGTTTCAGAATCTTTTCGACAGGTTTATAGCTAATTTAAAAGAAAATGCGCTTGCACCTTACATCCATAGCGATACTTTCCGCAGAGCGATCAGCGATTTTGGAAGTATTTCCTTCAACAGTCATGATGAACGAATGAAAAGGGATGTCATGAGGTTAATCCATAATTTAATGTCCAAATTCCAATACAGTCAGGCGAGTGCAAGGGAAATTTCTTTGTATATTTTGGATAAGGGAATTGCTGCGAAGTATTGATGAAAAAAGAAATTTTCTAAACAGAAAAATACACTTTGCCGTGTTTTACTATCAGAAAGGATAGCCCACTCTACAAAGTGTATTTTTTCCAAGAGATCATTATTTATTTTTAATACAACGAACCGAGAATCCTCTTTCTTTTAATTCCTTTTGTCTATATATTTTATTGTCAGAATCAATCATTTTTCTGACCCAAATGGTATCATCATCATACGCTGTGCTGGTTAAGAAAAAACCTTTAGTTGATAAGCCGCTAAATTGTTCATTTATACCTAATTCCTGATTTTTTGGGCCAAAAAAACCACCCGGTAAAGCTGTAAATCCAGTTTCGTTGGTTCCTCCGGGATTATACCAAAAATCCGAACCAATTTGTTTGAGTTTAGACGCTTCATACCTCCCTTTTTCAACATCTTTAGACAACAATGAATCTTCTAAATATATATTTTTCTCAAGATTTGTCCATTCCTCATCAGTGGGTAAATGCCATCCATCCGGTATGGCAGCTAATGCTCCCTCATAATTGTATAGCCTTCCATATTTCATATTTGCGTTATCATTATCATAATACCATGAATTACCTACAACTTCATACGACAAGTTTTCGGCAATCCAATGATCTTCATCGATTTTAATCACTGGATATTTTTTATTGTCTCTTGCATCCGTAAAATATTCAACATCCTTCGTTTTAAACTCAGTAGCTGAACTATATGAAATTTCATCTTCACCTACTGGAATAATGTATGAACGCACAAAATAGGTTGTATTGGCTTGAAGCCCCACCAAGAAGAAAACACGTTTGTTTGCCATATTATCTATAATATTGCTATATAGTAGAATATTGTCATCCATGCTTGGTTCTGGATTCAAACTAAAACACAAGCCCTGTTTCGTATTAGCTTCATTATAGCTGCCGAAATTATAGTTTACACTTACAGTACATGAATTATGAGTCAGATACTCAATTTTCTCAACATTTGTACTTGGTTTTACAGGCTTCTTTTCACAAGCTGAAAACAAAGTCAGAAACAACATGATTAACATCAAAATTTTCATTTTCATAAATCCTCTCTTTTTAATATCGGGCAAGCTTTGCCAAAGTTTTTCAATTTAGCAAGATTCCTCAAGAATCTCCAAAAATTCAGCTTAGCTTTTTTTCTATCAAATATCCTCAAAATTTTGATTCTCTTTCTACATGATATTTCAATTTGTTTGTTACCTTTGAATCCGCGAATGATCGATTTCGATTTATAAATCAAATGATCAAATATTCAGTAATATACGCAAATCAATAAAAAAAATGAGTTCAAATGTAATTCAATATTTTGCAGAAATAGCCTCCATGTATCCCGATTGCCCTGCTTTGGTTCAGGAAGATCAGAAAATTACATTCACCGAACTCTACAATAATACGATCCAAACTGCTGCCCACTTCAAAGAAAAAGGTATCAATCAAGGCGATAGAGTATTGATTTTTGTTCCTATGGGAATTGATCTTTATAGAATTTTGAGTGCCATATTTTACCTCGGTGCAACAGCGGTTTTTATTGAACAATGGTTAGACATAAAAAAAATTAATAAAGCACTTCAAGTTGTTGACTGCAAAGCATTAATTTGTAATTTCAAATTCAGGATGCTGGGCATTCTCTCAAGAGAAATTCGCCGTATCCCTTTAAAATTGGGAATTTCGTATCAAGAAGATTTACTTATACCCGAAGCTTATGAGTCGAAACCAACAGATACGGCCTTGATTACTTTTACAACTGGAAGTACGGGTTTGCCCAAGGCAGCCAACCGTACCCACCAGTTTTTAAATGAGCAATTCAATGCTTTGTTAATCAAACTTCAAACCAAAGCGCATGAGGTTGAATTGGTTACTCTTCCTATCGTACTACTTGTAAATTTGGGCATTGGCGCTTGCTCCGTTATTGTAAAGCCTTTTTCAAAAATTTCCAATGATGCTTATTTCAAATCCATTCTCCAGACGATACAATCCAAAAAGGTGAACAGGATTTGCGCTTCACCCCATTTTTTGATTGAATTGGCTCTATATGCCAAACGTTCAGGTATTTCAATGAATCAGATTTCGAAAGTTTTTACTGGCGGGGGACCCGTTTCTATTGAAAATGCAAAGCAACTTTTGGGTGTATTTCGGAATGCAAATATACAAATCATATATGGATCTACCGAGGCAGAACCCATTAGCTCGATTGATGCTTTTGACCTTGCAAAAAACTCAGGGAATGAGGATAATGGAATTTGCGTTGGAGCGATTTTCCAGTTCACCACAGTTAAAATTATCAAAATAAGTCAAGCTCCTTGCATCCTCAGCGAGGGACAGGTTTTGAATGAACTTGAATTAAAAACCGGTGAAATTGGCGAAATTATTGTTTCCGGGCCTCATGTTTTGAATGATTATTACAATAGTCCTGAAGCACTAAAAATGTTCAAAATTTTGGACGAAAACAATATTGTTTGGCACAGAACCGGAGATGTGGGTTATATGGACGAAAAAAAAATGCTTTATCTCTGCGGCAGAACCGAAAATATTTTTGAAATAAATGGTGAATATGCCTCCCAATACAGCATAGAAAACTTCTTCAATCATTCAGATTTTTTTGAATCCGGAACCATAATGAAAGAAGGTGATTTGCTTATTGCTGCTATAGTTTTGAAAAAGTCTGCAAATCCATTGAAAGGAATTCAGCATGTTCAGGAAAACTATCCTTGGCTGAATGGCATAATTATACTAAAAAATCTATGGTGGGATAAAAGGCATCATTCAAAAATTGACTACAAAAAACTTCGCAAACTGATTCAGGAAAAAATCAAAAAGAAAAAAGATATTGTTTTTTTTTCAAACAATAAATAATCTGGTAAAATAAGATCTACAACAAATTCTAAGCCATCGAATATACACCAAATCACAAGACTTTCGGTATGTGATTTCTTTTCATGAGCCATCCATATCTTTAAATGGCATTAATATTGCAGAAATAAAATTATTTTGCATTCATCACTTGGCTTGCATCAATTCTTAAATTTTATAAATATTATCCAATGCGCCAATTTCTATTCAGATTTATTTGTATTTGTTTTGTGCTCTATTGTGCTCATTCAAGTGGTTGGACACAATCGGTATTCACCATACCCAAAATAGAACAATGGAAAGCAAAAACCATAACCCAAGCCAACACTGTAAAGTATGCGGGCTATTTAAGTTATGAAGAACGCATGGTGCTTTTTTATACAAATCTGGCAAGACTGAATGGAAAACTTTTTTCTAAAACATTTCTTCAACTCTACATTGATTCGTTGAACCTGTCTGGCCCAGAACTACGTTCTTTACAAAAAAGCCTAAGGTTTTCTCGAAAAAAAATACCCTTGAAACCACAAAAGGATTTGACGCAAATATCTAAAAGTAAGGCAATTAGTGTTGGTAAAACTGGTAAAGTAGAGCAAGCTGTTGCAGATGAAAATCGGTATCTAAAATTAATGCGCAAATACAAAGCCGTAGGAGAAGGGAGTGTATATTCCTATTCTAAGCCTTTGGATATTGTCATTTACACATTGCTCGATATTGGCAATGAAAAAGCAACAAACCGAGCAAATATGATGAACAAATATTTCAATACAATTGGAATTTCGATAAAACCGCACAGCTCTCAGGAATTTGTTTGTGTTCAAAGCTATGCAGAGTCAAAAGCTTACAAACAAAGCTGGTTTAAAAGGTTTTTTTATTGATTGGTAAAAGGTCGCTAATAAAATCAAATAACATTTTGCCAAGAAAACGCAAAGTTGCAAAGTTTATTAGCGATTATCGAATCTGAGTTATAAAAATAGGAATTTATTTCAAACGCATAACTTAACTCTGCAAGTTTTTTTGTTTGCCTGCGAATTAAAAGAATTACACGAACTGCACGAATGTCAATTCGCTTTAAAAAGGTCTAAATGTATTTTGTACAATGAATTTATTAAACGAATTGGAAAAATCCCTCAGTATTTAAGTGATTGAAAAATTAATTCAAACAAAAACGCACAATAGAATTGTCTTTCAACCTTCCATTGTGCATTTTCGTTTAGATTAGATTATTCTACCAAACAGATTTCTTAACAACATGATTTTTCACAATCACTTCGGTATCTTCAGCAATGACCAATTCCTCGTTGGTTGGAACTGCCATCACAACAACTCTACCTCCTGGCTTACTGATTATTACTTCTTTACCTCTGCATTTGTTTTTTTCTTCATCAAATTCGAAACCTAAAAACTCAAGATCTTTACAAATATCTACTCTGGATTCCCAACCATTTTCGCCAATACCACCTGTGAAAACAATGATGTCAACACCTCCCAATGCAGCAGCGTAAGAACCTATATATTTGCGAATACGATAATGGTACATATCCAAAGAAAGCTTAGCTCTTTCATGATTATTTTCCCATGCTTCTTTTTCAATTTCGCGCATATCAGAAGAAACCCCAGAAATGCCCAAAACACCACTTTGTTTATTAATAAGTGTATTCGCTGCCGAAAGACCTATTTCCTCTTTATCCATGATGAAAGTAAGTACCCCCAAATCAAGGTCACCACAGCGTGTTCCCATGATCAGACCCTCTACAGGAGTCATACCCATAGATGTGTCCATTGATTTTCCATTTTTGATGGCTGCCATAGAAGCGCCATTGCCCAAATGGCAGGTAATAATTCTTTGTGTATTATAATCAACGCCCAAAATTTCACAGGCTTTTTTGGATACAAAGCGATGGCTCGTACCATGAAAACCATATCTTCTTATTGCATATTTGGTATAAAGTGAATAAGGTATGGCATACAAATAGGATTCTTTCGGCATGGTTTGGTGGAAGGCAGTATCAAAAACGCCAACTTGAGGAACGCCTGGTAATAGTTGTTGCATTGCATATACCCCTTTTAAATTGGGTGGATTATGCAATGGAGCCAACTCTATGCATTTCTCCATCGCTTTCACAACCTGATCCGTAATAAATACACTTGAGTTAAACTCTTCTCCTCCGTGTACAACCCTGTGACCTACTGCATCAATTTCACTCAAAGAGGAAAGGCAACCATGTTTTGAGCTTGTCATCACACCCAAAACATATTCTATACCAGACTGATGGTCAATTACTTCACCTACAAGTTTTACCTTTTCTCCGTTGGCTTTTTCGTGCTTTAAGAATGAGCCTTGCATTCCTATTTTTTCAACGATACCTTTTGCAATGACGGATTTATCGTCCATTTCAAAAAGTTGATATTTAATTGATGAACTTCCGCAGTTCAATACCAATATCTTCATATATATAATTTTTAACCGGGTTCAAATTAATTCTAATGATGTTTTTCGTAAGTCTTATAAGTAACTTTGCGTCCATTTGCATCGTACTCATAAAAACCTTTGTTGGTGGAACGACCCAATTGGTTTGCTCTGACTAATCTTTTGATAATTGGGGCTGCCATATATTTTTTGTCTCCAAATTCATAATATAAGTTGTCCATCCAACGCATCAATTTATCCAAACCTATTTTATCACTCATTTCGAAAGGTCCGAGGGCAAGTCCCATGGCTCTCATTGTTTCATCAATATCTTCTTTGTCGGCAACATTTTCCATCAAAACCTCACAGGCTTCGTTGATCAGTGCAACAAAAAGACGAACACTGATCAAACCGGGTGATTCATCAACCGTTATGGCTGTTTTATTGATCATTTTGATGAATTTCATTATCCTTACGTAGGATTCTTCGGAAGTGTAAAGACCACGAACAACTTCTACTATTTGTGCATCTGGAGCATTGGTTGTAAAATGTAAGCTCACACAGCGGTCTTTGTGTTTCAATTCACTTGACAACTCTGTAATTACAATGGTAACCGAGTTTGTTGCAATGATGGCTTCAGGGCTAACATATTTCTCAACATTTCTAAAAACTTCTTTTCTAACTTCTACTCGTTCTTCACGCGTTTTTGACTTAATGGCCTCTATGACCAAATCACAACCTGCCAAATTTTCATATCCGATATAGCCTTTGATTCGGGTCAGGATAGCACGTTTTTCACCGGGTGTCATACCCCAATGTTCTATCATGTTATCAAGCTCTTTCTCGATACCCTTGCTAGCACAATCGATTTTTTCTTCGGAAAGCTCTACAAAAACAACCTCAATTCCATATTGGCTAATCATTCGTGCAATGCTCTGACCTACAGAGCCACAACCGACTATGCCCACTTTGGAGAAGAGTGCTTTCGGTCTGTCTTTTTTGCTAAGACCGTATTCTTCTATTGATTCTATTATTTCTGCCATATTATATTTGGAATAAAACAATTTACATAAATAAAAAAGGGATGTTTTTTACATCCCTGCTGCCTGATTTGCTGTAATAGCTACTAAGTTAACAATGTCGCTAACTGAACACCCTCTCGACAAATCGTTGATAGGGGCAGCCATTCCTTGAAGAACAGGACCTATCGCTTCGGCTTGTGCCAATCTTTGAACAAGTTTATAGGCAATATTGCCACATTCTAAACTAGGGAATATCAATACATTTGCTTTTCCAGCTATTTCGCTGTTGGGGGCTTTGCTTTTTCCAATCGCTTCTACGATGGCAGCATCTGCTTGCAATTCTCCATCTATTTTTAATGATGGATCCATTTCTTTTGCAATACGGGTTGCGTTTACCACCTTGTCAACCATCTCGTGTTTTGCACTTCCTTTGGTGGAAAAGCTTAGCATTGCAATTCGGGGTTCCATTTCGGCAATAGCACGGGTTGTTTTTGCGGTAGCAACGGCTATTTCAGCAAGTTCTTTTTCGTTTGGAAAAGGATGAACAGCGCAATCTGCAAACACCATCAAACCATCCTGACCATATTCCTTGTCTTTGAGAATCATCAGGAAAGCACCTGAAACAATGCTGATTCCAGGCATCGTTTTTACAAATTGGAATGCAGGACGCAAAACATCGCCTGTCGAGTTGATTGAACCCGACACTTCCCCATCCACATCACCTGCTTTGATCATCATAACTCCCAAATAAAGGTAGTTTTCGATCAGTTTAGCAGCTTCATCCCGGGTCAATCCTTTGCTTTTGCGAAGCTCAACCATCAGATCAATGTATCTGTCCTTATTTTCATGTTTCAGGGGATCTACAATCTGTGCGCGCTCGATATTCTTGAGATTTAATTTTTGGGCTTCCGAAAAAATTTGATCTCGATTTCCTATCAAGGTGATTTGGGCTAAACCCTCCTCAATGATTTGATCTGCCGCCTGAAGATTGCGAGGTTCAAAACCTTCTGGAAGAACAATTCTTTTGTTGTGCTTCTTAGCATTTGATTTTATTTTCTCTAATAATTCCATTTTCTATACTTTTGTTCTGAAAATTCCGTCACAAAAATATGAATTAAGATATTATTTTCAATACAAAAAAACCAATTCATGACTAAAATCATACAAATTGTTATGATTATGCATCTGATCGGGGAAAATATGTGACAAATAAAAATTGGAAAGAGAATTTTTCATTAAAGCACTAATTTTATTAGGTGCTAATATACCATTTAAAACATTGAATATATGTTATTTATATCTAAAAAAGATAGATTTACATTTATATCTTTCATCGTTTACAAACACCATCAATTCCATTTTTTCAATTTTGGAAAATAAAATGGATTAATAATCGATTACCATTAATTATTTAATGTTGTTTGGTAAAAAAGCACCCTTCGATTTCGCTTAGGGTGCAGAATAAGGGTTCTTTATTTTATTGGTTTTTATAGATTTCATCCAACTTTAACATGAGGTCTTCTCCTCTTAAATTTTTGGCCAGAATTTTACCTTCCACATCGACCAAAACTGTAAAAGGAATGCCATCAATACCATATAGACCAACAACTTGCGAATCCCAATATTTCAAGTCACTTACATGAATCCATTTCATTTTGTGGGTTTCGATTGCATTGAGCCAGGCATCTTTTTCGGCATCTAAAGAAACACCATAAACTTCAAAGCCTTTTTTGCGATATTTTTCATAAGCTTTAATTACTGAGGGGATTTCTCTTACGCAAGGGCCACACCAAGATGCCCAGAAATCAATTAAAACAACTTTGCCCCGCAACGAAGAAAGAGAAATGTTCTTTCCATCTTTATCGGGAAGGCTTATTTCGGGCGCCAATGTTCCTAAAGCAAGCCCTTCATTCTCACTTTTCGTATTTGCCTGCATTGATTTTACAAAATAATTGGTGGGGTATTTTTCGAGTAAATTCTTTGCAATTTTAGCATAAAGATCTGCATTGGCTTCCTTGTCCAAGAATTCTAAAAGATACAATGAAAGCAGGTTATCCTGATTTGTAGAAACCAGATTAACAAAATAGCTCTCACTTTTTTTGTTCAAAGCACTTGTAATGCTATCGATTTCATGATCGAGTTTTTTCTTCTTGACAATGGCATCATAAAGAATTCGGTTATGATTGCTACCTTCAACTTTCACATAATCTGGATCTTTACTGTCAATTTCCAACTTGAAATTATCACCGGGGGACACAATTAAAATATAGACCTGGTACTGTGATAAACGAAGTTTGAGATAATTTGCCGTATCCAATTTTATTTCGATTTTGAATTCTCCGTTCCCGCCAATCTTCGAAGAACCCAATTCGATTTCAGTTACGATATCGTCCAAATATATTTCAGTGATTTCAGAAGAATTCAGTACTTTTCCTTGTATCATTACATTGTTCTGCGCTTTAATGATATTGATAAAAGCAAAAAGGATGAAGGATAAGAAAATGATTTTTGGTGTCATAATAAGAGGTTTTAGTTTTTATTCTTTTCACAGGATTTTATTTAGCAATTTTAAGACCTTATTTTCATTTTCTCTATATGTTTTTCAGAAAAATCTTTTAGGAATTTCCATTGACAAAAAAGAGCTTGGGTTTTTCAAAATTCAAATGAATATTATTTTGTCTCAGGAAAGCTCAGAACTTAGTATAATATATTAACAGAACTCGGGATTATATGATTTAACTTTTCATTTTTCAAAAGAATATCGCGAAAAAAGAATCATTTCTTATAAATTCAGAACTCCTGAAACAGCACAAACTATTATGTTGCATTTTTTCTAAAAACATGCTTACAAACCCAAAATCAAGGCACTCAATAGTAGAGCTAATGATGGGTTCATTGTTTGGGGCATGGAAATTATTTGAATGTATGTTTTCTTCTGACTTTCAGGTTACTTATCATTAGCCCATACATCTATGCATGGGAAACTGAAAAACCCAAGCCTTTATTATATTTTTGAATTTTTCGTCCTTTTGTTTCAAGACGACAGAACAAAGAAAATTAAGTCTAAAATATTAGATATGTTTCAATTAGGAATAATGAATAATGAATCTAATATTTTATAAAATTTAGTCGGTCAATAGTGATAAAATATGTAAATTTGCAAAATTTTTATTTTCTAACATGCAGGCAAACTGGTTGCACAAAACCGGAAAGGAAAGGCTGATTATATTTTTTCATGGTTGGGGACTTGATGCAAATTCTTTGAAACATCTTCATTCAAAAGAGTACGATGTTCTTTTAATTCATCAGTACATTGATTTTGATTGTTCAGAAGATCTGAGTGCTATTTCACAAAGGTATGCATGGATTGGGATCATTGCATTTTCTATGGGCGTTTCGCAGTATTCTATTCTTCGGCAAAAACATCAATGGAGGTCTCCAGATATTTCTATAGCGATCAATGGCACGCTGCATCCTGTTCATAACACCTTGGGTATTCCAGTAGAAATATTCAAAAGCACCCTGGATCAATTTTCAATACCCAATCGGGATAAATTTTTCAAAAGGATGTGTGGTGGCGCTGATAATTTTAGAAAATTTCAAAATTGTATTCCTCAAGTTCTACCTGAAAAGCAAAAAGAAGAACTTCAGGTATTGTATGATCGATGCATTCATTTAGAATTGGGAAATTATTTTAATTCTGCAATCATTTCTTCACATGATTTGATATTTAGTTCTGTAAATCAGTTTAATTCATGGAATAACTCAATTGCAAAAATCGTTACGATAAATGGCTCTCATTTCCCTTTTTTCGCTTGGAACTTTTGGGATGAAATAATTCAAATTGCGCATGGTCAATAAATCACTTATAAAATCAAGATTTTTTCAGAGCATTCAAACTTACGATGAAAATGCATTCGTACAAAAAGAAATGTCGGCAAAACTTGGAGAACTTATCCGGCTTTTTTGTGGAAGCCATTTCAATAAAATATTAGAAATTGGTTGTGGTACGGGTATGCTAACACAAAAAATTGCAAGAAATTTAATATATAATCAATTATTTGTCAATGACTTAGTAGGCGAATACTTTGAATTATTAAAAGGAAAGCTGAATGGAAGTTTTTGCCAAATCAAATTTTTTGAAGGCGATATTGAAACAATCCCCTGGCCAGATCAGGACTTGGATTTAATTGTATCTGGAGCCACTTTTCAATGGTTGGATGATTTGGAGAAATTTTTAAAGCTTTCTGCTAAACATTTGAACCATGAAGGCTATATTTGTTTTAGTTCCTTTGGACAAGATAATTTTATCGAAATCAGGAATATCACAGGTGAAGGTCTCAATTATCCTGATTATCAAAAACTATTTTCAAAAATATCCGATGATTTTGAAATTTTGCATTTCTCCGAAGAAATCATTCCTGTGACATTCAAGAATCCGGTAGAGGTAATTAAGCATATCAAATACACGGGTGTAAACGCTTTGAAGCAGCAAAAATGGAACAAAACAGAATTGAATGATTTTTTAATGGCTTATGAAAAGCAGTGTTCAAACGAATATGGCGTTGAATTAACCTATCACCCTGTTTATGGAGTACTAAAAAAAAGGATTAAACCATGAAGCGCTTTTTCATCACAGGCATTGATACAGGAATTGGAAAAACAATGGTTACAGGATTGATTGCAAAGTACTTGCTATCAACAAAAAAAAGTGTAGTCACAATAAAACCGGTGCAAACGGGTGCAAGTCTTCCAGAGGACATAATCATGCATCGTAAAATAATGAATATAAATAGCTTACCCGAAGATTTGCAAAATATCACCTGCCCCTATATTTTCAAATTTCCGGGATCTCCGCATCTTTCTTCAGGTTTAGAAGCTGTTGAGATTGATTATCAAAAAATCAGCAGGCAGATCAAAGAAGTATCAGGCAGATATGAGTTTACTTTGATTGAAGGAGCAGGTGGGCTTGTGGTTCCTTTGACAAAAAACTATACCATGGATCTGATGGTTGCTTCTTTAGATTGTGAACTTATTGTTGTAAATAGTTCGCGCCTTGGCAGCATAAATCATACTTTGCTTACCATCGCTTATGCACAAAACAAAAATATTCCAATTTCAGGAATTGTCTATAATTACATCCCAAATTGCGATCAGCAAATTTATCTAAGCACTTTGGATTATCTGAATGATTATTATCAGAACAAAATCCCGATCATTTGCGTACCCGAAGTAAAAAATGATGATTTTCCCTTGATCGATTTTAGTAAAATACTATTTTCAAATTAGTCTATATGCAAAAAGAAATTCAAAAAGAAATCGTAGCACTCAATTATATTCTTGAATTATATAAAATTAATTCGCGCTCCAAAGCAAAAGAATATTTTAAAAGAGGAGAAGTGTATTGCAATGGTAAAAAGTTCACCAATTTCAATCAGGTTTTCATGCCGGGCGATAAAATTGACATCCAAAAATCTATTCCCACTGATGAAAATGCTCCGTTCCAGATTCTGTATGAAGATAAACAATTTATTCTGGTTATAAAACCTGCGGGAGTTGTTTCGGCAGGGGAAGTACCCAAAGGAACCAATATTTTTTGGAAGTTGGTTGACAAGTATTTTCGTTCCCGTTTTAAGAATCCTTGCAGGGTTCTTCTTGTGCATCGATTAGATAAGGAAGTAGCTGGCATTATGATTTTTGCAAAAAGTCACGAAATGCAGGAATACCTAAAAAATAATTGGGGTAGCGTTTCAAAAATATATTATGCTTTGAGTTCTAAAAAGCCAGCACAAAGTGAAGGAATTTTGGAAAACTGGTTAGAAGAAGGTGACGAGCAAAAAATGATGATTGTTGAAAATCCCTTAAAAGATGAAAAATTGGCTGTTCTGAAATATAAGGTAGTACGTTCTGTAAAGCAGAACACTTTATTCGAAATTCAATTGGAAACAGGGCGAAAACATCAGATTCGATTGCAGTTGGCAAATATAGGCTGTCCAATTATTGGCGATCGGAAATATGGTTCGGATCATCAGCCAGACAGGCAAATCAGATTATTTGCCGCAAAATTTGCATTTGATCATCCTATCTTAAAAAAAAGGATTTCCGTAGAAGTAAAATTACCAAACTCTTTTTTTCAGGTATTTGATGAAAATGAAGATTATAAGAACCCTTCAAATTTTCAACGCAAGTATCTGTTTGATTTAAAAATGATGTCCTAGAAAAAATATTGAAATTGAAATTATGTTGGGCATTTTTCAAAAAATAAATTACGAAATATTTTTTCAAATTCTTGTTTCTTGAAATGATTGTAATTATATTTACAAGAAATCAAAAATGCAAATTGTTTAAGGTATTTTAGATTCTGATTAAATGACTGAAATTATGAATCTTGCAAAGTTTTCGTTGGTAAATATTTTGACTGTCTTATTATTGCATATTTCTTTTCATTCATTTTCACAAGGATTCAAAAAACCCATAGAATTTGTAAATCCACTCATAGGTACTCCAGCCGAAAGTGCAGGTGGAACCATTCCAGGCGTAACAACACCTTTTGGAATGACCCAATGGACTCCGATGACAAACCGCAACAAAATAGGTATGATGCCTTATATTTATGAAGGTACGCAAATTCAGGGATTTATAGGAACCCACCAGCCCACCGCTTGGATGGGCGATTATGGATATGTTACGATCATGCCGGGCATTGATCAGGTAAGGGTATTGCCCGAACAACGCCAAATGCTTTTCGACCACAATGATGAAGTGTCGCGACCTGATTACTACAAAGTATCCATGCATAACAGAAATTCAAAATGGATCCAAGCCGAGATTTCAGCAACTGAACGTTGTGGTATTATGCAGTTTACGTATCCTGAATCTCAAAACTCCAATCTGATTTTCGAAGCCATAAACAGCACTAAATTTGAAGGCTGGATTAAAATTTATCCTGAACAAAAGGAAATTTGCGGATATAATCCCGATCGACATTCTTGGCAATTAGGTCCCGATTTACCCAACTTCAAGGGGTATTTTGTGATCAAATTTACTAGTAATATTAAAAAATATGGCGTTTGGAATGGAAAAGAAATAATAGAAGCTAAAGACGAAATCAAAGGTTCACATATTGGAGCTTACATTGAATTTGAAACAGCAATCGATGAGCAGGTTTTAGTAAAAACAGGCACTTCTTTCATCAGCATTGAGCAAGCGAAAATGAATTTGGACACAGAAATTCCTCATTGGAATTTCAATCAAATTCGCACAGAATTGGCAAAAAAATGGAACGAAGAATTATCCAAATTCGAAATTGAAGGTGGAAGCACAGACCAGAAAATTATATTTTATACCTCACTCTATCGTACCTTGCTTTATCCCAGAATTTTTTCAGAATATGGCAAATATTATAGTGCTTTTGATGATAAAATTCACGAAGGAGTTTCCTATAATGATTTTTCTCTTTGGGGTACATTCAGAGCATTGCATCCTTTGCTAATTTTACTTCATCCCGACAGAGTGGGTGAAATGATCACCGCATTATTGCAAATGTATAAGGAAGGAGGATGGATACCGATGGGGTCTAATCCGACCTATACCAACATCATGATTGGCACACATTCTGATGCTGTTATTGCAGACGCTTATATCAAAGGATTACGAAATTTTGATATACATTTGGCATACAAAGCTATACGTAAAAATGCATTCGTTCCGCCTGATAGCGATAGAAATGCTGAAACGTGGAAAGATTGCCCGTGGGAAGGGGCAAAATACACCATTCCTGCTCAAGCTGGCAACGCTTGGTGGGACAGAATGGCATGGCAGGGTTTTGAAGCAAGAGGAGGACTAACATATTATGATTCATTAGGTTATGTGCCTATCGATAGAACACGTGAATCGGTTTCAAGAACGCTGGAATTTGCATATAATGATTTTTGTGTAGCCCAGGTTGCCAAATCGCTGAACAAGGATGATGACTATCAAAAATTAATGAAAAGAGCTTTGAATTATAAAAATGTTTTCAATCATCAAACGGGTTTCATGGCACCTCGTTATGCAGATGGAAATTGGTCAGCCGATACTTTCAAACTGAACCCAGCCATTGGATCTGAAGAATACTCAGGATTCACCAAAGGCAGTCCCTGGACATATCTTTTTTGTGTTCTGCAAGATATACCGGGAATGATCGAATTGATGGGAGGAGATGAAAAATTTGCTGCTAAATTGGATAAGAATTTCGCTGACAAACATTATCAGCACAGCAATGAACAGGGGCATCACTATATCTATCTATATGATTATTGCGGTATGCCTTGGAAAACACAACAACTTGCAAAAAAAATTATGCGGGAGAACTATTTCAACCGACCTAACGGCATTCAAGGAAATGATGATTGTGGGCAGATGTCAGCGTGGTACGTTTTTAGCGCAATAGGTTTTTACCCTGTGACACCCGGCACAAATATTTATGCATTTGGAAGCCCTGTTTTTCCTAAAATTACACTGAAATTGCCGGGTATTGGCAAAAAGAAACTGGAAATAATAGCACAAGATGTATCCAATGAAAATATTTATGTTCAGAAGGTTTTATTGAATGGGGAAAAAATAGAAAAACCTTTTATTACCCATGAAGACATCATGAACGGAGGAAAACTTATTTTCGAAATGGGAAGAGAACCCAACTACAACTTCAAATAATTATGATAAACGCTGAAGAGCCATACAAAAACAGATTCAATTTGCTTGTCAACTATATGACTTCGGGTTTTGCTGTTTACGATTTTATTGGAAACGATTCCAAACCAGAGTTTTTGCTGATTGAATTCAACAATGGTTTTGTTAAACAAACTGGTATAGACAAAATAGTTTCGAGTGAACCACTTGCTCCTAAGATTTTTATGTCAAATATGGACTTTGTGCAGGTTTTATATGAGAATGTATTTTTAAAAAACATGACTCTTCTTGACACAGTGCAAGAAGGTATTACGGGAAATATGTACAGGGTTCAGTCTTATAAAAATTCAGAAACGCAAATTGCTCTAATTTTTGACAATATCACAGCGGTTATTGAAAATAATTCTTTAATACAAGAGCAAATGGAAGAAATTCAAGTTAAAAATGCAGAACTTGAAGAATCCGGCAAAGATTTGTATGATACGAATCAGGAATTGAAGAAACTTGCCAACCAATTAAGAGAAAGTGAATTACACTACAGGCTGCTTGCTGAGAATTCCTCAGATGTAATTATATTGATGGATGATAATATCGTTCAATATGTTAGCCCTTCAGTAGAATATCTAATAGGATACAAGGTTGAAGAAGTTTTAATTCAAAAAGAAAATATCGGAAATTTTATATTAGAAGAAGATAAGCAGGAGTTTATTACCAACTACACAAAAAGCATTGAAAACAAAGCAAAAAGAGGTGTTTATTCATGCAGGTTACTCAAAAAAAATGGATCAGCGGTTTGGACAGAAATTGCCACAACATTTCAATACAAAAGTACAGGTGGAATAAGGGTAATTGCTTCAGCACGAAATGTTCATCAGAAGAAAAAAGCCCATGAGGATTTGATGAATTCAGAAATACTGCTGCGGGAATTGAACGCCAAAAAAGACAGATTTTTTTCTATCCTTGCTCATGATTTGAAAAATCCTTTTAATCTCTTGATTGGATTCTCAAAACTACTTATGTCGAATACAGCAAAATTGCAACAAGCAGAAATTGAGAAGTATGCCTCTATCATTTTTCAAGCGGCAAAATCGGGTCATGCACTTCTTGAAAACTTACTTCAATGGAGTCGCTCACAAATAGGCAAAATTCAAATAAACAGAGAATTGATAGATCTCTCTGGGCTTATGCGGCGTGTATTGGATTTTCAGTCCAACACCATTGAAAAAAAATCGATAGAAATCATAAATAATTGTCAAACTGATACTTATGCATTCATAGATGCCAACCTCATTCATAATGTTTTATCCAATTTACTTTCGAATGCTGTTAAATATTCCTTTGCTAAAGGTAAAATTGAAATTTGGACTGAGCAGGTTGATGATTATGCCAGAGTTTGTATTCGTGATTATGGAATTGGTATCGATTTGCAGGATCAGGCAAAGCTTTTCCGTATCGATGTAAACCCCAATACCATTGGAAATAATGTTGAGAAAGGCACGGGTCTTGGTCTAATTTTGGCTAAAGAATTTGTTGAAAAAAACCATGGTAAGATTTGGTTTGAAAGTGAGATTAATGTGGGCAGCACATTCTACGTGGATTTGCCCATAAGTCCTTTTGCATAGATAAAAATAAATTATATTAAAAAGATATGAATAAGAAACTTTTTTACCTGATAGCACCCTTCATGGTATTTTTAATTTCTTCCTGCAAATTGTCAGAACCTATTGAGGTGGGCGAAATTGAGAATTTCAGTATTCAAAAAGCCAGCTTGAAAACGATCAACATTGAATTTGATCTTCCAGTGAAAAATCCGAATGGTGTGCCATTTACCATACAAGAATTAAAATGCAATATTTTTTTGAATGAATCCCTGTTGGGTGAAATTAACAACGAAGAAGTTTTGCGAATTCCTGCAAGATCTGAGCAAAAGCACACAATCAAGGCAGAAATCAAATTAAAGGGAATTCTCTCCATTGCATCTGGAATTTTAGGAGCCATGAGCAGCTCACAAAAAACGATCAAACTTCAGGGCTACGTTCAAGGCAAATGTTTTGGCGTTAAAAGGAGTGTTTTGATTGAAGAAGTCGTTAGTTTGAAAAAATAGTCTTTATGCTGATTTTATTCCTCCAGTCTAACTGGAGGTTATTCTCATTCCATCCTCATTGGTTTATAAAGTTACAATGATTTTAATTTTCAGTTTATACTCAATGCTTTATACCTTTGTCATATAGTTTCCACAGAGTTATAAATGGATCGTTAGTATTTTTCTGAAAATTGCGAACTTTTTGAACAAGCACATTTCGAATATCCACATACTTTTTGTTATAAGCCAAATTGGTTGTTTCAAGCGGGTCTTGCTGCAAGTCGTATAATTCGAAAAATGACCTATAAACATAATCCTTAGCAATATGGGCACCGAAGGATTTGACTGGTGACTTTTTATATAGTTCAATTACCTCCTCTTGAAGACAAGGATAAGGTAGCTCGTGCGCCAAATTGATTATGAGTTTGTATTTGGTTGTAACGATTGTTCGCATGGGATAATAGTTGTCAAGTCCATGAAAAGTGTGCGAAAGATAGGTTGTGTCCCATGTTGTAATTTGCGGATTTTTAAGTATTTCAAGCATAGAATGACCTTGAATTTTATCACGGTTGGGTGTATCTTCCCAAGGATGTTTCAAAGATTTAAAATAATGTGCCGGAAGTATGTTGTTTGAAGGCAAAATTCCTGCTATATCCAGAATGGTCGGCATTATATCAGTGTAGTTTACTATTGCATTGGTGGTAACACCTTTTGCTTGAATAAACGGATTCCTGATAATAAAAGGCACGTTCACTCCGGGTTCATAAGCGTTGGTCTTGCCTCCAGTCAGATTTATACCGTTGTCTGAACCGTAAATAATAACTGTGGTTTCCCATAAGTTATTATCTTTTAGGTACTTAATAAGTTTGCCTACCCCCTGGTCTATTCGTGAAATGGACTGATAGTATTGCGCTAGCCATGCACGGGTTTGTTGCAAATCGGGTAGAAACGGAGGAATTAATACACTATCGGCGTTGTACTTGGTTTCTACCACACCCGGATAAACATTGTGATTGCCATGTGTATCGGGTTTGTAAGGTAAATTTTCGAATTTTGTGCCATCGTCATGACAATCGTAAGGACAAAAATACATAAAGAATGGTTTGTTTGGATTTTCACTTATGAATTCGCCTGCTTTTTGAGCCATTTCAACAGTATTGCGCACATTTGACGAAATTCGTTTGTCAAACGGATAGATGCTATCGGGCGCCAAGTGCCACTTTCCTATATGAGCTGTACGATAGCCATTATCAGCCATGTATCGTGGCAAGCTAACGACAGTCTCAAATGTTCTAAAATGATTAGATACGTGCGAATGCCCGTAGTGTCCATTGGCATGGTTGTGCATGCCTGTTAGGATTACCGACCTGCTTGCACTCGAAGAGGATGAGGTGCAATAAGCATTCTTGAACAATACACCTTGCGATGCCAAATAGTCTATATTGGGTGTTTTTATTGCAGTATTTCCATAGCAACCCAAATCAAGCCCTTGATCATCTGTTACGATTAATATCACATTGGGTTTGTCGATTGTTTGTGCATGAGCAATGCTCGTTAAAGTTGTCAAAGCAACTATTCCAGCCTGTTTTATGTCCATTTTGTGTTTTTGTTATTCCGTTCTTTAGGTTTTCAATAAGTATGACAACACACTTGACCAAGCTCCTAAATTATTATGAAACTTTTTTGTTTTTTGACGAACAGAATACCTGAATAATTTACTCCCCTTCCTCCTACCTAAGTTCGATTCGGATAAAGGCGATATTACTTCTTTTGATATTATCTTCATTTATTAAACAATTGAAGCTCTAATGCTAAAAGAACTTCCTCCATTGCCGAGTGACGGCAAGGACTTTCACCCCACCGTTCTCACAGAACCGTAAGTGAAACTCTCGCCTTATACGGCTCGTCGTATTCAATACTTCGACCGGGCTCAGTAACCGTCACAAATTTATTAATATTTTATGGATGTACCAACTTCCAATGCGCAAATAAATTTGGTCATCGTTCACCACAACTACCCTTGCGTGCAGATGCAGCATGTAACGGTTTGAAAACATACCCCTGGCGGTCGTTTCAGGAAGGTCAACCATTGCTCTCTATTAGGGTAACTCAGCCAGTCTCTTCGCTCGACCTCCGCAGTCTATTCTAACTCCTGCAATATCTTCCATCTTCAATATAGCATTTCAACCTTTGGAAAGGTTGAATTCAGGACACAAAACGAAAAGCTATACACGGCGTTGCATTTTTTTGTGGGATTTAAAAGTAAAATGTTCGTGTTATCGAAAAAGCTCCTTTCTTGCACAAATTTACGATTACAGAAATCTGCCCACAAAAAAAGCAATGAACGCGAAACAGCATGTTAACTGCATTTTATCCTCCGTTTTGTTTTTTTATCATTTTTATCCATTTGAGCTTGTAAAGGTGCAAAGTATTGCGTATATAACTCAAATAGAAATTCAATTCTCGCTCTTTCGTTTATAAATGGTTGCGGACGATAGCATAAATCAACCGCTTTATCCAATTGTTGATGCGCTTTTACTAAATCTGGCGGCATGCTCAACGGGTCGTATAAATCAGCCAAACTACTATCAGCATATTTTAATCGGGTATCTAATACCGTTTGGGCTGCATTTACTACTCGTTCCTTTTGTTTGTCATTTATGTCTTTGGGGAATGGGTAATTATTATAAACTAAATCGTTTGAATATCGAAAGCGGCTTTCTAAACGACCACAAATATAATTAACCCAAACCATGTGCATTTCAGATGTTAGAATTCCAAAATCAAAAATTGTGGCGTTTGAAATTGAAAGACAGCTATTATTTAGAATGTAATCTTTTGAAAAAAAGCCAATTGGAATATACTTTCTGTTTTCAGATGAATGACATGGAATTAAAATATATTCACTTTCAGGTTGCCTATTTTCACCAAATAATGCGGGGAAAGCTGCCAGTTTTCTCGTAGCTTCCCTATCGCTACTTTCCCTTGTTTGTTTTACTAAATCTACACGTTTTGAAATTTCTTTTAGTCTTTTTAATTCCTGCGGTGGAATGTTTGTAAGCCACAAACACCAACGTTTTTGATTATTAATAAATTCTTTTGCACTTAAAAGAGGTTTTATATATTTTTCTGCTTCTGGTTCTGCTTTTAAAAATTCAGTTTTTTCATTATCAGTAAAAAGCAAATGTCCGCCGTCATTAGGCATGCTGCCAAATGAAATTGGTTTTGCATTACAAATACTATTACGCTGTTTTAAAACAACTAAATCATTCGCTTCAATTAAGTAAGGGTTTATATTTGCAACTTTTACAACTTCTGGCTCTCCTTTTATATCTTCATAATCGTATAAATATTTGTCTTTTATATCAAAACTGGCAAACCCTATTATTACAACATGAACTGCTGCTTTACCTTTTGCTTCGTTTGACCAACTGAAAGTACGATGAGCGAAATGAATTTTAATTTTATATTTTAAAAATAATTCATTCCACAAGATACCTGTTTGTTCACCTTGTGCAATTGAATTTGTAGAAACAAAAGCAACCTTTATTTTGGTATTTACAATGTATTTTGCAGCTTTGAAAAACCAATTTGAAACATAATCTAAAACACCTGCACCTTTTATTTCTTTCGATATTAAATCAATATCTGCCTTTTGTTCTTTTGTTTGCAATGCTTTACCGATAAAAGGCGGATTTCCTAAAATGTACGAAAGTTCATTTTTAGGAACAACTATTTCCCAATCTAATCGTAAAGAATTTGCATTATGAATATTTGCCGTATTTTTCAATGGTATCCGTGCAAAATAATTACCAAATTCATCTGAAATTTTCATATTCATTTGATGGTCAATTAGCCACATGGCAACTTCAGCAATTCGTGCTGCCCACTCGTCTATTTCAATTCCATAAAATTGGTCAATGTCCACCCAAATAATATTTTCGATAGACATTACTCTGTCGGTTTTATGAATTGTTCTTAGAATTTCAAATTCCAACAAACGTAATTCTCTGTATGAAATAATCAAGAAATTACCAGAACCACAAGCGGGGTCAAGAAATTTAAGTTCACCTAATTTTTTGTGAAATTCAGCAAGTTGTTTTGAATTAGATTTAATTTTATGAAAATTTTCCCAAAGTTCGTCAAGGAATAGAGGTTTAATAACCTTCATTATATTTTTTTCGGAAGTATAATGCGCACCCAAATTACGACGTTCATTTTTATCCATAATGCTTTGGAAAAGTGAACCAAAAATTGCAGGCGAAATTAAACTCCAATCAATACTACAATTTTCCAATAAAATTTGTCGCATTTCGGTATCGAATGCAGCAATTGGTAAATTCTCTTCAAATAACCGCCCGTTTATATAAGGAAATTGGGTAAAAATTTCATCAAGTTTTTTTAGACGCTTTTCTTGCGGGGTATTTAATACTTGAAATAATTGTGCAAGTTTAGAGGCAAGGTCGCTACCGTCCTCTGCGGTGCTATTTTCAACAAAATCCCAAAAAATGTCTTTTTCAAATATACCTGTATCATCGGCAAATAAAATAAATAGCAAACGAACCAAATAGATTTCTAAATCATGTCCCTCATAACCAATTTCTTTAAGTCTGTCGTGAAGTTTTCCAATTTTTTCGGCTGCTTTGATATTTATTGGATGTTCTTCTCTAAATTTAGTTTTTTGATAACCTGCAATAAAACCGAATAATTTAATATTTGAATGTAAATCAGTTATCAAAAAATCATGTTGTTGATTTTCTTCCAAATCGTAAAGTCGAAAACGTTCAAAGTCAGAAACCAAAATGTACTTTGGAAGTTCTTCTTCTTTAAGACCAGGAAAATAATCAATTGCTTGTTGAAATGCTTTTTCTAAATCTTTCCCTTTCGATTTATGTTCAACAATTAAATTTCCTTTCCAAAACAAGTCAATAAAACCTTGCTTATTTCCAAGTTTCTTTACAGGTTCTTCAAAACTGGCAATCCTTCTACGACCAATTCCAAAAACATTAAAAAAATCGTCCCAAAACGATTTTGCTTCTGCGAGTTCTTTCGTTTCTTCTTTCCATTCCTTTGAGAATGTAATCGCTCGTGATTTTATTTCATTCCAGCTTAGAGGCATAATTTTATTTTAGTAATTTTGACTATCTAACAATATTCGGTTAACGTACAACTTACCAAGTAAATATACAATGTTTTATTTTGGTTCGATAAATACATTCACTTTAATATCAGGTGAACTCATTCTTTCTAGGTCATTTTTCATACCTGCCTTATTTCTAATATGGTCGCCTTTGTCATATACAAATACAACCAAAACCTGACAATCTGGATGTGCTCTATATCTCCCAATGTCAATTAATAATTGAGAACCAACATCTTTATCTTTTAAATTGTCATTGGTCATTTTAGTTTCAATGATTATCTTTTCTTCTTTTAGTACAAAATCAATCCGTGAATTACCCCCAGCATAGCTTGGCGAATAATCTTCTTCTCTAATATCATTAAAGTGAATTTGTAAGATTCCACGCAGTAAATCTTGTACATCATATTCGTCTTTAATGATTATTGTTTCTCTATTACCGTGCCGATGTCTCAAACTTTGTGCAATTCGATGAAATTTGGAAAAAATTTTAGCAAGATATCTTATACCTTCTGCTTGTATATCAATATTATCGTTTTTTGTTAAAGGTTGAAGGTTTGGTAATTCATCAATTAGAATTAACTTTTCCTTAATTTTTTTTAGGCGAGTAAGATGTTTTGAAATACTTCCTTTCGTTTCGGAAATTTGTTCGTTTAATGTAGTTATATGAGAATTACTGGAAATTGAATATATTTTAGGTGTCGATGTATAATCCTTGTAATATTGACTGTTGGGTTTATTAAAAGCTCTTTTCAATAATTCACAATTAAAGTCATGCCATAAATTATAATCAGAGTGAAGCTGTCCGTTTTCTTGTTGTGAACTAATCTGGCTATTTAAAAAGGTTTCGCCTAATCTAATTCTTTCGGTCAATTCAGTTTCAAAAAGTGTTTTGGGCTTCACTAAATAATCAGGTGTATTTTCAATTACTGGGGTATATATTTTTTTTGCCATAATTCTATTTCTATTGTTTGATATTGTATTGTCGTCTTTTCAATTGCAGTTAACGGACAGCAACAGACGTAGTGCCAGCCTTTTGCATCTAAAAAGCACCTTTCGTATCGACAAGCACCGAAGCTCGTAGATACGGGAAAAGTTTCGGATTTAGGGCTGGCATTGTCGTTCTGTTGCATCATGCCTTTTTATTTGTTATTATTCAATCATTTCATTATTCAATATTCATACAATTCTCCTGCCATTCATTTACAAGTTTACTATTTAGCTTGGCAATATTACAGAAGTACTCGTTTACATATAATGGGTCGCCATTGGGATTTTCATTTGCATTTCTAACCATACACATATTGCAAAACTCTTTAACTGTACAATTAATACAAATAGCGAAATCTTGATTACGCAAATTTCTTAAATATTGCACTTTATCGGAGATAACCCAAATAGCGTTGAGTGAAGTTTCTTTTATATTACCAACAATAAAATCCTGCCAACCAGCACATGGATATACATTGCCATTATCTGAAATGCAAATTGAGGAATGACAGACACTACAAACAAAGTCGTTTAATGTAATGTTTTTTTTCTTCTTTGCTTCAATTTCTATTCTTTCCAAATATTTGGAATCATTCTTAACTTTCTCGTTAATCAGGGTTTCTATTTCATTAATTGATAATCGACAATCCAAGTTTTGGTTTTTATGATTATATCCTGCAATGATAGCATAATCATCACCTACATGAAGCTTATGACTATTTGCCCAATTTATAATATCTTTGTAACAATTTTTGTTTTGTTTCATAATCGGGCAACTTATTTGCAAAGGAATATCATTTTCTATCAGTTTCAAAATCGCATTTTTTGTTTTTTCAAAACTACCTTTCATTTGGGTTATCCCGTCGTGAATACTTGAATTCATTGAATATAATGAAACTTGAACACATAAAAGAGGATTTTGCTTCATTTCTTCAATAATTTCATCATTAAGTAATGCCTTAAATCCGCAAGATAATTTATAAGTACATTAATATAAGACTTTTACAATCAAAATCTTTCACTTATTTGAGTGAAAGAAATATCGAAAAATATTATAAAAAAGACGGTAAATGTTTGGTAATT